>JGI20166J26741_11682029_pt1 | contig 10978 bp, 7 predicted proteins | sample TergutCu122P5_FD_26741 | JGI IMG/M metagenome (IMG submission 26741) | reverse complement strand
AGGAGACTACTTTGAAGGGGATTAGGGTTTCAGACATCCAAATAAATAATTGTATTTTTGCCGACCAAAGGTCCGATACTTTTTGAACAGCCCTCGTATGCGTGAAAATTTTTTTTGTCCTGGCACTAATCAATACTAGACACAGAAATTTCTGGCAGCTGATATCAGACTTGATCCTTGCCATCAGCACTATGCCACCTAGAAATGAAAAGTCAACATAAGAGACTTAAGTGCCTCACCAACAAAAAAAAGAGGTATGAAAACTGTTTACTCAATTGCATCTTTTTATTATGCAATTTTAGTCTTTTAGTAGTACATTAAAATATTCCATAATTAAAGTTAACCATTGAAAGAGTCATGTTATGAAAGTAGAAAATGTATGTTAATAATACTTCCAGTTCTTGGCAGTACACATACACGTTACATTTGTAGTAAGCAAGAAGGCAGGATTAAAAGCAATGCTATGTAAGATAGGACTGAACTCTACCGTTTTTCCTTTGGTGCTTTAGGGTCAGCATTGCTGGTGAAGTGCGGAGGTTTGTTCCAGTGCTCATGAAAAGTGATGCCTTTTTAATATATCTGTATTACCAGTCAATTCCACTATGTTGTACTGGTTGTCAGATAAGTGAAAAGCACAATTAACACTTGCAGATCAAGAATAAAATAACTGAGGAACACAACAATTTTAGTGACAGTAACAGAAAGATAGTAAAAAGAGATAGAGTTAACTTAGAAACACACTATGAGGAACTGGCAACACAAGCAGCCAAAGACTATGTGACAAAGAAGAATGTGCTATGAAAAGCTCTGAAAATTTCCATCAACATGAACCAGGTTTCCAGCACACGGCAGACACAAACATTATCAATACCACTGTAGAACAACAGTAAAAAGATGAGGGTGGGGAGGATCAGAATGAAGGAGGAGAAAGAATGCAATGCCCACTGCAGCTGCTGTGGCTAGCACTCTTCTTGACTACATGGGTCAGAGAGGGTACATATATAGTAACAATAGTAAAGCTACCAGATTGATCCAATATGCTGTGAACAGCCTCAACACTTCACAGAAACAAGTGAGCATTACAAACTAAGTCTCAAAACAAGTTTTAGTTGCATACAAGAAAATACAAAGTAAACTGTGATGCTGTTTGATTCCAGCAGACAAAATATTTTGAACTACCTGTGTTTTCAATTATTTGTACATTTCATACCTTTCATTAGCCCAGATAAGGATTTCCTGCCACCTCAAACTGTTTCCTGTTAATGGATGGACATTTAATTTAGGTACCATTCTGTAATTTAATAATGGCATACAGCAACAGCAATTGACTTTGTCCACTGTGTGAGTAAATACAACATAATGTGTCAGACTGGCTGTCATCATCCTCAGATAAAAATGGAGGAGGAAGCCTATTCCAATTAGCTCTATTTCATGGGAACAACAGCTTCGGCTACTCTCCTTTCTTTTACCTGAGGAGGGAGACCAAGTCAAAGACAGTCTCTGAAACAGGGTTGCATATATTTTACAAAAATCTGTCAACCACCTCAAAATTCTGGCTGCCATAATGGTGGCATGAAGCAACTTCCATACTAAAGACCCACACATATTAGACATCACCATAAAAAATTCAGTCACCTGGGTGTCCTGGAATGTGTAAACTGTGCACCCCTCCTCTGAAACATCTTTTTTTTTTTTAAATGTTGTATTTTAACCATGCAATGGACATGTCCAAGTGGAATAAGAATGGGTAGAACCAGTCGTACAATTTCACTCCTGTAAAACGGATACCTTTTAGACACATAGTATGGCTCATACATTGGTCTGATCCTCAAGATGACCTTGTGAAATCTGGAGTTTAACTGGAACAGTTTGTTTACAAACTATGAAATATTAATTCAGATATACATACTCACAGGCAAGCAGATGTGCCTCTTAAAAGTTTCATCATTACAAGAGCAAGAAGTGTTAAATCTGTTAAATTTTCAAATACACCAAAGACCAGGAACAAGTTTACTGCAAGATCATGCACCAATAGTAAATGTACATGTACAAAGTCTAAAATTATGGTGTGCAAGGGTCAAACAACTTTGGAAGTCTGGTTGCTTAATAAACATTATGGTCAAGTTTGTCACATCATCCATGCCACAGACAATGAGAACATGGAATTCCACAAGTCAACTCCCCTGTGCTAAGCAAGACCTCCAGTGCCAGCCAAATTTGTTTATGGCAACCACATTTTTCAGCTCCTGATAGTGTGTAAAATTTCACTTCTGGGAATAGGGAAATGGCTGTGTCTGTAGGTCAGAGAAACAGTACAGGGAGTACCATTCACCGAAATGAAGTTCCAATTTGTCAGCCAGTGTGGAACACAGGGCAATTAGCTGCTAATATGCTGTACGTTTTATACGTGTAACTACATAAATCCATCACCACAGAAAGACAAAGCAAAGAATGATGTTCAATGCTGAAATCAACATGGTTGTATGTATTGTACAACACCAACAGAGTCACTATGACAAGCCATGCCTGCCTACATCTGAGCTGTCCTGTATCTTGGCCAGAAAGTCTCACAACAGTAGACTACTTACAGGAGGCAGATGAGAGGTTTCAACACAATCTAAAAAAATCTGCACAATCAAATAATGTAACTTCATATGAATACTCATAAGTAGACAAGTGACAAGTCATCCTTTTAGCTACACAATCCCCCTTCATTTATAATTATGATTAATAAAATATAATCAACCCATTTAACCAAAGCCACAACAAAGGGATCAAAATTACAGTCAAACAGTTCTGATCCACTTAACCTTATAACCTGTCAACACATCCCAATCTTCCTAAACAAGACATAATCAACTTACACAATCCAATCAAAACTCTTTCCTGAAGTCAGTAACAACCACTATCAACTAAAAATCAACTTAATAAACCTAACAGAAATCTTGTAAATAAATCACCAACGAGATGCAGCTGCATCTCGTTGGTGATTTATTTACAAGATTTTAAGGATGCACGGTACCATGAACATAAAAAAAAACTAACAGAAATATCTTAAAAAAATACTCAGGCTATCAGCAACATCACAGTTGGGTGAAAAATTGTTTCAGACTTCCTCTGTCTCAGGTCTCTGAAATGTGTTGGTTTCTGGTCCAGGTCTGATGCAGCTGATAGTATGATAGTATTTTAGGGAGTTTGTTCACCATGAAAGCTCCAAGTCTTACTGTGGTTAAAATGATCATTATAAAGCAACATCACTGTAAACAGAATTATTTCTGAAGATAATCCTACATTAATTTAATCACTGTAACATACTGGCTCTAAACACAGATTTACTTAACTACAGAATAATGTACTTTCATCTGCACTACATGGATCCAGAGGTTCTGTTAACACTTTTGCCACAAATCACATCATCACTGTTCCAACTGCCAAGATTCTTAATTATGGTTACATATTTTGACACAGACCATTGATTCTTGCATGATGTACTCCATCTTCTAGGACCACCTATGGCAGTAACAGGGGCAAAATACAAAATAGTGCTAATCCAAACACATAAGGCTTCAGAGGACCCACTTCTTCCACGTCATCTTTCATAAGCCATTTCAGATACTAGTAAGTCTTTGACACAAGCAATATTTATTAACAGGTAAGCAAATATCATAATACATACCTTCTTGTCCATATTGCTTTTTACCCATATCTCATACAATCCTCGCCATATTATTTCGGTTACCGCCTCCAAAACAATACGGCCGACAAACACAGATAAAAAGAACAGTCAACCACCACGGTGATTCCCTGCAATATTCTCGGTTTGTTTGTATACAAAGGTGGTACCTTAAAGTTAGGGATGGAATTTGCCTGCATACAAGCTCAGCAAAGTCCATTATTTTGTCGGACGTGAGGCGCGCGATACACTTCTTCACGACATTAATGTACAACCTCTGCCAAGGATCTGCGATGTTCACAAAGAACTAACAAATTAGAAGGCGTTGATGTCTGTAAGCTGACATCAGCACTCTTGTTGATATATTCGCTCTTACATGCATCTTTCTATACACATACGAAGTACTTTATATGAAGTGTTAATGACTAAAGTATTTCAAATTCAACAGGAATACTAGTGAAATAACGTGTTAACTACAACCAAGTGGCATTAACGTTTTTACGAGCATTAACAGCCGATCGTCGGAGAATGGCTACCGAAATTCTGCTGTAACTCTCGGTTCGTTGGGGGGAACATCACTTCAGAATAAAATTACTACCTCTGTTCTGGACCTACATGATGTACTCATTCACACACACTAACCTAACCCTCACGCACCTGTTGGGATTCCCAAGTCCTTCGAACCTCTTCCGAAACCTTTGACCACTTTTCCTACTGCAAAATAAGGTAGTCCTGTCATTATCACGCTTCGTGTTATCATTAACAATAAATATCACGGTTTAAAACAGTGTAATTTCAAGTACACCATAATTAACAATCATTCCTCTACTTCACTCCCTCATCCCTGACCTCATTTCACACCACGTCGCTTGTAACAGCATGTGGTCGACACTATTACAAACTGCCTTTCCAACGTGGCCTCTTTTAACTGTTCCGAATAGAGATACTCTGTGCCCACAGATAGTATATTCCTGTGTCTAAGAGCATCTCCTCCACAGGATAATTGCACAGATAATATAGTAGGTATAATGGTTGTGCTGCGACAGACGCGAGGTAAAAGAAACACGACTCCCAATGTACGTACAATTGAATCGTATCCGTACCTCATATCCGTTAACCGTGCAATCAAGTAATAAGATAAAGTACTCTTTCGTATAATAATCTTCAAGGATTTTATACCGTGTATGAATGTTGGGAGACACCGACATTTTGTAGGAACTTGCTACCACATCTACACGGTGACCAAATCGTCTACAGGTACACAGACGATCCGTGTTTCAACCTACGAGTGAAGGAGAAAATGGGGGGCTGGAGGCAATGATGTACGATGGGATGATTGTAAGTCCTGAGCCCGACCAGGAAGGAAACAAGCTACAACAACCAAACTCGGGATTTATTCAACATACTCCCCACGAAGCTCAATACACTTCTTAGCTCTTTGCTCTAACTTTTGCAAGCCAATAAAAACAAATTCAGAAGGTTGTCTGTCCAACCAGGTCTCGGTGGCAGCAATGACCTCCAAGTCGAACGAAAAATGGCGAACTTTCAATTGTTTTTTTTTTCAGTCCAGGGAAAAAGTGGTAGTCCGACGGGGCCAGATCCGGAAAATACGGTGGGTGATCAAGACATTGGAAGTCCAGGTGGGCCAGTTTCTTCTGGGTTGCAAGTGCCCGGTGAGCCGGGGCATTGTCGTGCAAGAATAAGACCGCCTTGGTGACCTTCCCGCGGCGTGCGTTTTTCCTTCAAAATGTCCTTCAATTGCACCAGCAGAGATGAGTAATACTCCGCATTGATAGTTTGGCCCTTTGGACGATAATCAATGAGGAGGATGCCGTCTTGATCCCAAAAAATCGAGGCGAGAATTTTTCCACCGGATTTTTGCACTCGAAACTTTTTGGGGTGGGGTGAGCCACTATGCTGCCACTCCATTGATTGTTGCTTTGTCTCCGGGTCATAGTGATATAACCAGGTTTCCTCCATGGTCTCCAATCGGGACAGGAAATAATTTGGATCGCGCCGAAAAAAAATCCAGAAGTTGCTCAGACGATTGGTACCGTTGACGTTTTTGATCCGCGTTCAGGCATTTCGGGACCCAATTCGTGGAGAGCTTCCGCATCCAAATCTTCATGAATTATGGACCCAACCCGTTCACGTGAGATGCCCAGTTGCTCAGCTATTGATTTAGCCGAAATATGGCGGTCTTCCAAGTTTAACTCGTAAATTTTATCAATAATCTCGGGGGTGATCACTGTTTTGGGTCGTCCAGGACGAGGCGCATCACAGGTGGAAAAATCACCACGTTTAAACTTGTCCACCCAGTTTTTGACGTTGGCATAGTGCATAGTCCCCCAATGTTTCTGTCAGAATGGCGTGAATGTCTCTTTTTGGCTTATAAAACTGCCATTTTTGTGAACTTGAGATCTCAGCTGTCTGAACAAGTATTATACTAATGGGCTGTATTTAATTTACCTTTCTTATGTAATTTTAATTGCTCGGTGATGGTTTGCTGCAAAAGTCGGAACGTGTAACAAGCAACAAACTAATACAAATACAGTTGCGATTTGTGATTAGCAGCCTGTACCTCCTATTTTGCTGTTCATATATCGCAACGGGGAGTCAGTTATAAAGATATTAGGCTTAAGAGTTTGGCATGGAGTTACCGTATACCCCTCAAACGAAGTGAGGACATTTTCCACTTACGGCCCGAAAGAAAGAAAAAATAGCAGCACAAAGGGGGATACAAAGGACATAAAAATAGCCAGAAGTTTATTATATAAAAGTCTCAAAGTTTCTGTGCTAAGTATTTGTTAAATGACATTCAGAGGGAGATGTTGTTTAATCACGTTTTTTTCACGTTGTTCAAGCTGCGCAGAATTTCTGCGCCGATATTTTCCGAGACATTCTGAAGGTCAGCTGCTAAACTTACTTTTTTTTGGGGGGGGGGGCATTACAGTGCCACTAAAATGAAAATTAAGAAGCAACAAATTATCACAAACCCGGAGCATTTATACAAATTTCAAACACCCGCCCGAGCGAAAACCTTAGGGTCGAAAAACAGGACACATCCGGGAAAGAAGACGACGTATGATAGCCTTAGTTTGGCAGCTTGGCTGAATGTCTCGACATGGTCGTCCTAAGGACTTCCTACTGCTGGAAGTTAGCTTTCATCTGGCTATTACTCTACAGTATAAAATTTTGCTTTGATGTGTCTGGGGATGGAACGCTGAGGACATCTTGGCTGATGGCCTGCATGACTGTGGAGAGGGTCATTTCAGATGAAAACTTGCGTGATAGGAAGCGGGCCATACTCCGTCTTTAATTTCACCCAGGCACTGAGTAAATCACGGAAAACTTCAGTGTGGTAGCAAATTAGTGTTCAACACTATCCTTGTGTCAAACTGCCATCCTTGTTACAGCAGCTTTGATTGGTCTGCTGGCCATTGGCATCTCTTGTTCATTAAGAGTGGCTTTATTAGTGCTTCAAAAAAAGCCCTTGATAGGCATGTCTTCCACGTTGCTGAGCCAACGAGGGTCCTGCTTCAGATAGAGCATGCAGTTAATGCTTTACATGGTCAAGGAAATGTGGCACTCCTAATATTCGTAAATTTTGCAATTGCTAATGTACTAATCTCAAACAACTAATAAAGACAGTGTGATTTCTTGTCAGTATGTATATTTTTGTCCAATAAATTAACAATATTGTAAAATACTGTATGGCAACGATACATAATTTTTTTCTGCTCGCGGAACCCTTTTGGCTTCGAAAAATAACCACGGATTCCCATATCGTTGCTCACGTAAACATGGATGTCCGGGTGATAGGTATCCCGATTTAAAAATGTATTTCTCCAAATTGATTTTAGATAACTATGAATACATGCCAGTTGCATACGTAACAATGCGTTGCACGATTTGGCCTTAATTAAAATGACTGTCGGTCGCTTGGTGGGTACAGGAAGTTTCTTAATTAGATATTACAACGGTCACGCGAAATAAACATATCACCAATTAAAGAAGATCCCCGATTATTTTTAACAAAACACAATTCCTTAATTAAAAAATAAGTAAACTTCAAAGTAGCTAATTACACAAATGTATCCATGGATCGCCTGGAATTTGGTTGCGGATCCCTTGGGAATCACTGCTGTAGGGGTCCTACTTTTTTTCTGTCCAATGGTGTCAAAACTGGCAACACAAAAAATAAGGGTTGTCAAACAGTCCAAGAATCTTGATTGCTTGAGCCTGAAGATGGTGGCACAACAATCCTCCGAAACGCCACTTCTTGTTTTTCAGTCGTTAAAGTGAACAGTTAATAGGATTTGACTTTTCATTAGCACCACTGTGAGAACCTCAAAACCCACAAACTAAGAGCAGAATAAATTTAGGGGGTGCCTGTTACCATTCAGTTGAGAAAAATCTGTCTTCCTGTTTGCAGTCTAGATAAATAAAGATTAACACATACATACAGAACTGTCATTTTGCTCATGCTTTGTACCGTGTGAAACTTCTGTGTCGCGTTATGGGAAAGACCTAAGTGCTTAGGAAGAAATTTAGACCTAGTGTGTGTGGGAGTGTGTAACAGGAGGCTTGAGAAAGTTGCATAATGGATAGCTTCATACTCCTTTAGATACTATTCACGTGACCAAATCAGACAGGATAAAATAAGCAGGGCATGTTGAAGAGAAATGCATTCAATGTGACAGTGGAGAAACGCAAATGATGCAACGTGGAAATCCTAGGTGCAGATGGGAGGATAACATTAAATCTGATCTTACAGCTACAAGATGGAATGTCATGAAGTGGATTAATCTGAGACAGAATAGCAACAAATAGCATGTTCCTCCAACCATAATAATGAAGCTCGAGGTGCTACAAAATGTGGGCAACTTGAATGAAGAACTGTTACCTTCTCACAAGGAATCTGCTGCACGGAGTCTATAATGTGAAAAAGCGTACTTGGCAATTACATCATTACTAGCCTTCAAACATAAATGTTTTACATAAAAAGGGTCTACTATTTATTAATTTTGGACACGCGGTAGCGCAGTTGGTTGAGGCACTTCGCTACAAGCCGGAAGGTCGCGGGTTCGACTCCCGATTGTGTCATTGAAATTTCCCACCGACATAATCCTTCCAGCCGCACTATGGCCCTTGGGTTCGACTCAGCCTGTAACAGAAACGAGTACCAGGTATATATCCTGGGGGGTTAACGCGGCCGGTGTGTAAGGATGACCGTACCACTTTCATGTTCCAACTGTCTTGAAATTTGGAAGTCTCAAACTCCTGGAACCCTCAGGGCATGTTCAGGCCTGTATAGGGATTGTTTTACCTTTAACTTATTATTAATTTACATTCAGACAAAATCATTACTTTTCTGAACACCACAAAGACTCATAAGAATAAGTTCATATATATATGGAAAAGAGTTCAGTGCAAGGAATAACTACCGCACGGTAATGCTGCTTGTACTTAACGAAGGACCAACAACATGAATATTCTGAAATAAATACTTCTGGCGACTTTGTGAAACAACTGGCAATTTATGTTAAGATCTGAGATGTCTAAATTACACTTATTCCAAATTCATCAGTCCTAATTGAGCTCTGATCAGCACTCCAAAATTTTGGGGGCATTACTTCAATTTCAGCAGTTCTGACTCTATCCTCAATAATACAAGTATATATGGAATGAAGTTTTTATGTTTTTGCAGCACTGCAGCTGAGGAATCCAACTGGGAGTCACCTGTGGAGCCCTTTCTTATCATGAAATGATACATCGTAATTTTCATATTCATTTTGCATGATGGTTCTTCAAAAAAAATGTGAATGACTTAAATTTTTGTCAACAATACCTAATAACCTAAGCCACCAACAATGTTTCCAGAAATTACCCACATCCCTTCTTCTGAATAAGAATAAAATGTTTCCTTTATCTTCCTTCCTATCGCCTCTGATTTACCGAGATTTTCATTGTCCTTGTTTTCTTTTCCATTCTTCTATGCTTCTTTCTTTTGATGTTCTCATTGCTTTCTCAGACCTTTTTTCACACTATACAGCCACCATTACTGTGAGATAAAACTACCTGGTACAAGTTTCTAGGCACTTTTGCAAAATTACAAAAAGCGACTACTAGCTTTGTCATGCCTGTCCATCTGTCTGTGCGTCTGCATGGAACAACTCGGCTCCTACCGGATAGATTTTCATGAAAGCTGGTATTAGTACTTTTTGAAAACTTGTCAAAAAAAATTCAAGTTTCATTAAAATCTGACATGAATAAGGGATACTTAACGTGAAGACCCATGTTATTTTGTTGAATTCTTCTTAGCATGAGAAATGTTCCAGTCAACATGCAGAGAAAATCAGAACACACATTTTACATTCAATAACCCTTTTCCAAAATATGATAGGGCTGGACCAGCCACAGACAACAGTGTAACAAGGCACATTTGCTTTGCATGCTGAATAACTAAAGATACAAACACACATTCAGAATATTTAATACTCATTACTTTACCATGGCAACAATGGTTACACAAACACAGAGTTGCAGTTCAGACGTGACCGAGTGCAGATGAGTTGGAAGCACAGTGAAATGGAAGTGGACGCAGTGGTGTACAGAGCCAGAATTTATCTCTTCTGTACAAGAGAGTGCAAGTTGTCAGTGAACAGTTTGACATAAATATACTGAGAACTGTGCACATGTGGTTTTTTGGAATATTAAATGCTCTTACGTTGATGATTGGAGGAGTAGAATTGAATTGGGGGCCACAAATGGAAGAAAAGCCAATTGACTTCATGGTGGAACAAACAGAATAGATGAAAGGTATACATGAGTGGTTAGAAGAGAACAAATCCAGTTTGGATGCAATGAGCGTTAAAATGGATCCAATGGATGATACAACAAAAATATTAATTTAGGAACAAGAAAGGATTAAAAGACAGATGAACTTGTGGGAGACAAAGCTGAGGAAGATGGAGGAAGAACATAACTTCAGGTACAAGGGTGTATCCAAAAGTTCCAGGACAGTACTTGTAAAAAGAAGTTTGCTTACCTTGGATGTTAAATTCCTCCATCACTTTCAAAGTACTCCCCTTTTGCACGAATACAGTGGTCCCAGCGTTTCTGCCATGCTTGGAAGCATCCCTGGAAGTCCCTTTTTGGAACTGTGTCAAGTACCCACTGCGATTCCTCTTGAATCTCTTCAGTGGTGTCGAATCTTCGACCCTTCATCCGAAGCTTCAGCTTGGGGAAGAGGAAAAAGTCACAGGGGGCCAGATCAGGTGAGTATGGGGGATGGGGGACCAC
>JGI20166J26741_11681918_pt1 | contig 10978 bp, 7 predicted proteins | sample TergutCu122P5_FD_26741 | JGI IMG/M metagenome (IMG submission 26741) | reverse complement strand
CGTAGGTCCATATATATACGACGTTAGCATTTCTGGCTTTACTAGGAGCTCCATATATATATATATATATATGACATTAGTAGCCTAAGGGTTAATACCTCTTCCTTACTATCGCAGATACAAGGTGCACACAAAGTTCCATGTTGATCGTAAACTGGTCCAGGAGTTGAAAGGTGAGAAGACGAAGCGTAAAAATAGCTTTAAGGGAATAAGCAGGCGCTGAAATATCAGTTTCAGATTTCGCGGATCGAAGAAAACAGTGAAGGTTGGATGGAAAACAGTCGGCGCTTAGTTCTGCGAAATATGAAATGTGGACTTCAAAGATACTGACCGTAGTACAGAAAATAGAAATATCAACACAAAGATTTCGAAGCTTACCTTGACAATCTGAGTGTCCAACAGTGAAAGGGTGAAAGTTTTGAGTATTTTGTTCTCCCTCTTCTTCCATTGCCCATGAAGACGTCTCTTCAGCATGACTTCTCTCTGTTAGAGCCGGCTTTACATTTTCATTGGGGTTGAATTTAGAAAGATGAAGCCCCACTAATTTGATAAAACTTAAGTTGATACATAATCGAATTTAAGTAAAACAAGCTGAGGTGCATATACATAAATTCATCCCGTCCCCCCCTCTCTCTCTCTCTCTCACACACACACACACACACACACACACACACACACATTCGGATGATGACACTGTAATCGTTTTCACACACTTAAAGGCGCTTTAACCTTTTAAAGCCTCGCGATAACTTTACGTACCACCAGGTTTAACATTAAAAAATTATGCATGGTGCTCACATTGCGTTTATGTGTTTTGTACGGATATCACAGCAAACAGGGACTTTTGTATTACACGACATTAGCAGATTGGTTTTGTATAACCGAGGTGGAGAGTGTTTACTGCGCGGTACGCACTGAGTCCTAATATAAAAATGTCACATTTAGTCTTTGAATGGTTAAGATGTGCTGCAACTGACTTTTCTTTTACCTTTAAACAGTCTACAAGCCATGACGCACTGCTTGTCACTTCAACAAAATTGTCTCGTCATTTCCTCTATTCCTCTGCCTCCTTATAAAACCCATACCCTCAGTCAAAACGCCAATTTCCACATATCACGTAAGTTTAAATATTATGCAAGTTCGAAAGATTCATACTAACTCCCATCGAACTATTCAAATATGGCGTCCAATTCAATGCATTAATTGACCCCCTTTCCCCAGTCACATTATATATATGAGTATAATGTGTGATAATTAGGACTGGGCAGTCCTATCCAATTCATTACAGTAAGCTCTGTCTATGAGTGCTCTTTCACCGCAGCTTTCCCTCGTATTTTCTAAAGCTTTAGATCATACTTGCTTATTTACAGTGTACAGACTTTGACAGTTCAGTTGAAGATGTGACTCAAAGTTAAAAATGTACTCCCCTTATATAATTACACCAAACTTCATCATATCATGACCTTCACTTTCCTTATAGTATTTTCTTTCCAGGCTACTCTACAAGACCTTGGTCAGTTCCTTGTGTCTTGCAATGGATATGGGTCATCAGGCCTATGGACAATACAAAATAGGTTTATAAAACACGTTGTTCCATGTTAAATATTTCCGTAGGAAAAAATTAACGCAGGAGGTATTCCAGAATGGACGCATAGAACATCGAACATTTCCATCGCTCACAAAATCGCCTGTATGCCTACAATTTCCTATTCAAAGCCCAGTTGTGTCGATATAGTCCTGTTGCAAATAGCAGTCAGGCAACTGATCACTTGATTAGACACAAATCAGAACCACGTTATGATGAAACTTTCCGACGCGAGGCCTGACTGCCTCTGTGTTCCTGTGAAGTTCTGACTAGATAATGCAGTCAGACGAACAGCGTTCCGATATGCAAGGGCTTCCTCTTACATATGTGAAAGACCAAATAAACCAGAAACATCTAGGCATTTACATTAATCTGCGGAATATTTATCAACTTTTCTTCTTCCTTCAGGACTAGTGGATAAACATATTAGGGATTTTTTTTTTATTTTTGTACCGTGCATTTTTATAACGTTAATATCCTTTTACCAACACAGGCACTTTTATTTAACATATAAAATATTAGTTATTAAAATTTACATTAAAACACTTTTTTTACAGTCACTGCTACATGTTTCGGTCCGTACGGACCATCAACAGGGTGTCTATATTGAGTCTAGCCAAAGTTACTTTTTTGTAGATACAATCAGTAAAATTACGTGATACGCACACCACAACCTGACACACATGCTGCCACTACACTGCGCTAATTATAATGACGTAATTTTACTGATTGTATCTACAAAAAAGTAACTTTGTCTAGGCTCAATATAGACTCCCTGATGACGGTCCGTACGGACCGAAACATGTAGCAGTGATTGTAAAAAAGGGTTTTAATGTAAATTTTAATATTTTATATGTTAAATAAAAGTTCATTTGTTGGTAAAAGAATATTAAAATACATTAGGGGTTAGAGGATTGTAGGGAACCATGCGGGGAACATAGAAATATATCGTGTTACAGGCTCACAACTCCCTGTTTAGTAATCATTAATTAGCACTATTTACTCTGATATCACATATGTACTACCGGCAAATCCATTTTGCAGAAAGAGGGCAGTATCAGTGACAAGCACTACAGCCACGACGCATTACAGACAGGCCGGAACATTTAATGTCACTGCTTGTCAATTTGTTGACAAATGATTAGCTGTTATCTTGTGAGTTGTACCTCTGTAAGAAGTCAGCGGACGTTCGCTAAAACACGATAAAATCCCGTTCCCATAAAATTAACATCGCAATCTCTTTCACCCTCTCATCTAACTTGTGTGAGCTTTGTACAGGTGCACGAATACGTTGAACGATTTATCTTTCCCCCCACACAAATTATTAAAGCACAATAGAAGATAACCTCTTAGTCGTAACTTCCAAAACAGTTTTACTCTCTGTTGTACAAGTAAACTTGCCACATATGTTCATCTCACTAATATCCTCAATGTATTAGAAAAATAAAAACAAACGCTTTCCCCTTTTGTCACGTAACCGAAGTCGGCTGGCATCATTAAAGCTCTAGATTTGCGTTCGGTAAATTCAGGTTCGAACATCGTCTTTACTTGCAGTTCCGACTAAAACATTTTTCGGAATTTCGTTTCTCCCCTTAAATAACTTAATAATCGCCTTTCACATTATGCGCATTAAACCTTTAAAGACCAATATTAACCCCAATTACATTTATAAATTCAGTTCGTACCGCGCAGTAAACACACTCCTTCTCGGGGTTTTCAGTTTATTCAGATATAGAAACCAGTCACTTAATTTTGCATAGGAAAATAATCGTTGTGTGTTCTGAGATCCACATAAATTAAAATGAACTCTATGGGCAGAAAGTAGGATTTGTATAATACATACCCTAGGGGCACCTATCTGATTGAACTTAAAAATCAGCGGCACAAAGTGAGGCGTGAACATGTAACAACACAAGAAAACATGGTATGCAGAACCAACAGTATGGAACTAACACACTTCCATGAAATAAGGGACATAATTCTCACACATGTAAGTAGTTCAAAGCTAACCTTCACAACAGCATTCAAAACAGAATTAGCAAAAAGAAACATGCAGCTCAATCAGATCGCCAATAGGCACTCCTTTTGTTATCCTCCTTTTCAGTCAGTAAACAGTGCCATTCACTCGACATAAAAGCGGTTTATTGTGCAGATAAAATGTGGTTGCGACCAACATGCCACATTGCATGACACATCCAGAACACACACACACACATATCTAGGTCACGGACTGCAGGACAGTAGCAGCAGCCACACATAGTCAAGTCCACTGCACGGTGTCTATTATCCTTAACAAGATGAACAGAATGGCAAGTCAACAGTAAATCAAATGGCAATAACATTACCTAAATCTACAAACCCAAAGGCCACACAGTGTTCACAAAGTCTTCCACTTGATCCTATCCATAGCCAGTTGATTCCAGTCCACCCTGTCACATTCTATTTCTGTATGGAATTTTTAAAATTATCTTCAAACTACATGATCTTACAGGCAATCCTTGTCCTTCAGGTTGTCTTGACTCTGAGCACATTTCTCTTCTTTTCATGTATCTCTTCTTGTCATATATGCCTTGGGTCCTTGTTCTTCTCAATTAAATCATTATAATAATGAATAGTGCAAGTTATAAAGCTCTTCTTTGCATTATGTTCTCAATCTCCCCTTAATTGCCCGTTCACAGATGGACTACTGTAGTGAATGCATGTCATCAAAAAGAAACTGATATGTGCTACATTTCAAGAAACACACTTCTGTCTGACAATAAGTATCTTCATCACTCTTATCCATGTTATAAGTTCATCACTGGCAAATTTACTCCTGGCACATCTTTCAGTTACAGAGTTTATTGTGTACGAATTGTGTGAAATAGACATAACATGCACTGTTCTGCTGACAACATGTCATTCTCAGTACATTGAATAATTCACAGCAAAGACAATGAAAAAGCCATTCTTATTATTAAGTTACAATTTAATAAAGATTAAGATCTCAAACAGGTTTGCAGCTTTAGTGAACTTACACAACAGCAAGGATACAAATAGGGCTTGAGAAAACATTAAATATGGTAGAAGAACCTCAGCTAAAGACAGCCTAGGTATGTACATTTGAAGCAGGATAAACCATGGTTTCATGAAGAATGTTTAGGTTTTTTAAATCAAAGGAAACAGGCTAAAATGCAGTGTTACAGGAACCAAATAAAAACAATTAAGATAATCTAAACAGTGTAAGATGTGAAGCCAGTAGACATTTCAGGAACAAAAAGGATGAATATCTGATAGCTAAATTTGATGAACTTGAAACAAAGAGTATGATAAAAAATATCAGATTCTTTTATAGAGGCATCAATGACTTTAAGATGGATTACCAGACCTAATATAGTAAAGGATGAGAATGGTGATTTGGTTGCAGACTCCCACACTATTTTGGCTAGGTAGAGGAACCATTTATCTCAGCTATTGAATGTCCATGGCAGACAGAAATACAAACAGAAGAGCCACTAGTGCCTGAGCTCAGTGCCTTTGAGGTTGAGATGGCTACTGAAAAGCTAAAAAGACAAAAATCACCAGGTTTTGATCAAATTCCAGCAGAATTGATTAAAGCAGGGTATAGGAACCATTTGTTCTGAGATCCATAAACTTATTATTTCTATTTGGAATAAGGAGAAATTTCCTGAGGAGTGGAACGAGCCAATCAGTGAGCCTATTTTCAAGAAGGGTGTTAAAACAGATAGTAGTAATTATAGAGGCACATCACTTTTGTCAAACACATACAAAATTTTATCCAACATCCTACCATCAAGGTCAACTCCACAAGCAGAGAAAATTACCGGGAATCATCAGCGTGGATTTTGTTGCAACAGGTCAACTACCGATCACATATTCTGCAGTCATCAAATACTTGAGCAAGTAATGGGAATAAAATGAAGCAGTGCATAAGCTATTTATAGACTTCTAGACAGCCTAAGATTCAGTTAGGAGGGAGGTGTTATATAATATTCTCATTGAGTTTGGTATCCCAGTTAAACTGGTAAGGCTAATTAAAATATCTGAATGAAACCTATAGAAGAGTACAAGTAGACAAACATTTGTCTGGCATGATTCCTTTTAAAAATGGTTTGGAACAAAGAGATGCTTTATTGCTATTGAAGTTCAACTTTGCTTTAGATTATGTATGCCATTAGGAGGGTTCAGGTAAACTAGGGTGGCTTGAAATTAAATTGTATACATCAGTCTTTGGTTTAGGCTGATGATGTTAATATATTAAGTGGAAGAGTACATACTGTAAAGAAAACACAGAAGCTTTTGTAATTGCTAGTAAGAAGAGTGAACTAGAAGTAAACACTGATAAAACTATATACGTGATCACATCTCGATATCAGAATGCAGGATGAAGTCACAATATAAAGACTGATGACAGTTCATTTGAAAGTGTGGAAGAAATCAAATATTTAGGAGCAACCCTAATGAATCAAAATTCTATTGAGGATGAAATTAAGAGCAGGTCACAGAAATGGAATGTGTTGTTCTATATATTGTTATTGGGTAAATGTGTACTGTACTACTGCCACCGGGTGTAAACCCAATTGCAGTTAACAAATATATATATATATATATATATATACATTTGGCGCATAATCTTTTGTCTTCCAGTTTTCTGTCCAAAAATATAAAGATTAAGATATACAGAACTATAATTTTGCCTGTTGTTTAGTATTGGTGTGAAACTTGGTTCCTCACACTGAAGGAGGAATGTAGGCAGGCTGAGGGTGTTTCAGAATATGGTGCTGAGGAGGATATTTGGACCTGAGAGAAATAAGGTAAGAGGGGAGTGGAGGAGACTACATTACGAGGAACTTAGTGATCTGTACCCCTAACCAAATGTTATTTGGGTGACCATATCAAGAAGAATGAGATGGGGAGTGCATATGGCCCATATGGGGGAGAGGACAGGTGCATACGAGATTCTGGTGGGGAAACCTGAAGCTAAGAGACCACTTGGAAGATCCAGGCATAAATTGGAGGATAATACTAAAATGGATCTTCAGGAAGTGGGATGGGGGGCATAGACTGGATTGATTTAGCTCAGGACAGGGACAGATGGTGGGTTCTTGTAAACGCTGTAATGAACCTTCGGGTTCCATAAAATGCGGCAAATCTCTTGCCTAGCTGAGGACCTGTTTGTTTCTCAAGAAGGGCTCTGCTCCATAGAGTAAGTAAGTATATAATTTAATAAACATTCCTTGACATCTATGTTATTTTTTTAAAAAATCATATGACAATATAGAAAACACAGGCAAAAATTGATATTTGATCTTCAGATTTCATTACACTGAGTTTTACAAAACTTACCATGCCCACCAACATTACATGGACAGCTTCTATACCATATCTCACCCATACTGGTAAAAAAATATGGAACATATGGGTAGCAATTCATTTAAGTCCTTATATAAAGCATAACTGACATCCACGCCGTTTTCATGAAACTGATATCTGACAACATTTAACAAACACTTGCACTGAATTTCATGACAATCTGAAAAACAGTTTAGTTACAGATAGTAGGCCACAGAGAGACGGATGGATGTGGTCTCCACATAAAGCTTTTATTGGGACTTCGTAAAGAACGCCTAAAATTAAAGGGGTGGGGGGAGGAGCTTTCATGGTTAGTTCAGAGAATTCCCCGTGGGTATAACTGCCAAGTATGAAGAGATTTACTTGACCAAGCTGGCAGGCATCAGAGAAGAATGTAGTGTTGGGCAGACAGACAGACAAGTAGACAGACAACAGTGCACCTGAAATAGATTTATTTTGAACTAAACTGAGATATTTTAAAAAATTAAAATAGGGCATAACAGCAGTATGGATAGCTCTCTAGCACAAAGAAAAGGGATTCAAATACATATGCAGATGAAACCTGCACATATTTTTCTTTCCTGTAGTAAACCCTACAAACACCAGGTTTGACTCTACCATGGATATGCTGCAGACTCTATTATCTGTGGTAGCAGAAGAGAGAACCAAGCTGATCTGTTTGAAACTACTGCTGTTTATTAATTTCAACTTTGTCTGTTTTAATTATATGACTTTGTGCTTTACAAGAAAATTTCAGTGTCAGTAGCTTTTTATAAGGAAGAGCAAAAAAAAACTCAGAATTGTGCTCAGTGTTTGCACGGTTGACATTTTCATAACTTTCCACATGCTGACAAATGGCGACTAGCTCAGCTGCAGAAACTTTAACTCCATCAAAACAGAAACATTTGTTTGATTCATCACATTATATATTTATCATATATATATTTTCTGTGATCTGCTTTAACATCCTTGGCTTCATTACACTTCACTTCTGCACTGATTTGAATATGGCATCTAAAGAGACAATATATCTGTGAAAAATCAATACCTCACTGAATATGACAAAATAATTTATCCCTTTTCCTGCAAATAAACTGACCAAATCAATAATAGTTTCTTCTAAGTCTATCACAACCTGATCTGCCCATTGCTTAAAAGACGGGTTTTATAATGTAACATAACGTTCATTCATTCATTCATTTACATATGCTTACACAGTAAAAGGTGGTATGTACGACAGTCCAAAATATTTTATTTTCATCATTTTGTGCTTTTATTCCTGGGAAAACTGGTTTCTCTTGAATCTGTCATTAAAATCATGCAAGTCTTGGTTCACCGTTAAAGCACTTGGTAGTCACATGGATTTGCATACAGATTCATATTTGGGATGTTCACTAAGGTATATGTTGAAACATTCAAGACTAGTTACACTTTGACAAGAATAACAGATACATCACATGGAGACCTAAACCTAAACCTATTTATGATAACATCTTGCCACATCTGTTCTTTATAAAACAGAAAGACTGTGTTCTCTATAAAGTATAACAATCAGCATGATTGATTGTAAATCTCATTGTTTATACGAGATAAGTGAAAGAAATATAATTTCTTACCATTTACCAGTTATCAATTATGAGAAAATGCCAATCAGCTGCTAAGACTTGGAGAAAATGTTTAGTATGTGTTGTGTGACATATGGAGAGGCACATATGAGATCATAACAAAATCAGTGTTTTTTCTTAAAAACAGTCATGAATTTGAAGTCTAGGGCTATAATATAACTAATGTGCCAGAAGGGTTAGGCTCTGCAGATATTTTCTAACTTGTTAATGTGTATAACTCTACAGAAAATACAACTGGACAAAACCTCAGAGAAACTTTCTATACATCTTACATACGAGTATATATATAAGCAGTGTGTGTGTATGTGTATGTGTGTGTGTGTGTGTGTGTGTGTGTGTGTGTGTATACACCCTGCTTTTTCAGATAACCTTTCAAATGGAGTACAATAAACAGAAGGGTTGATTTTTTTGAACTATCAGGTAATCTCATAAGCTGTTACCTTAAGTCACAAACATGTAAAAAATAGTCACTAATAGTAAATTTGGAGCACCTAACACTTATCTTACCAACAACATATGCATCAGTCACATATCCCTATTCACAATAATCAAAATATAGTGTCATACATAAATATTATATGTAATGTTATAACAGGATTTTCAAGATATGAATTCCAAAATTTCCCAGTCCTACTAAATGAAATATTCTACAATGAATAGTACCTATGCCTAGGCATGTTCTTACATTGCATATGATAGTTGGTGCAGTTCAGCCAATAAAGAGAATCTGGTTGACTAGAATTCAATTTCTGACATTTGCAGGGATATTTTTCTTCACCATCAAGTCCAAACTAGTTATGAAGCCCACTCAGCCGGGTAGCCAATGGATGGCAGCGACTGTTTTAAGTGCACTAAATTTACTGGAGCATGAATCTGATCACCGACCTCCAGCAGCCGATGAGGTTAATACTGCATGAAGCTTTCATCTCCACTTCACTCACAAACCTACAATACATGATACTTAGGCACAGGGCCAAATTGGCATTTAACTGTGCAGTTTAATTACTACTAATGTCAGTACACCAAATAATTTTCTAATATTATAAAAGTAACCATAATGTTTAGTAAAAATGTATGAAACAAATAATAATTTATAAAATTACTGTCCATAATTTATAGAGCCTAGAAAAGCATTTTAACCTAACTGCCAATTTTATGTACAGACACATGTTTAAAAGTAATATAAACATAATTCAAAGAGAAAAACAGTTAATAATATTTACATTTCTTAAATCTGATCATTCATTTTTCAGAAAGTGGGAATTTAACCCTATAACAGGTAAACAAAACTTCTCTATTCAGTTTTGGCAATCATAAAAAATGCTATAAAATGCTATAAAATTAGGAAAGTCTGATATCTAAAACTGTGTTATGAGAATGACTAAGTTAATGATACGGTGATATGGATAGGTAGTGTGTACACACAATAGTATTCCCTGACATCATATCAAATAAGTGATCAATAGGAAGGCCAAGGGTACACCACTGAAACGAAATGTGAGGAAGTAGAAAATAGGGTATCAATAGAGAAAAAAATAACGTTGACACAGATACAAGAGAAACAACAGTGGGAGAAGAGAGAAGAATGGAGAAGGGTTGTTCATAATAAACACAAATAAAAGATGACAATGATGAAATGTACCAGCCCCTCACATGTGTTATGTAGTAACAGCATATTCCCAGTTTAAATGGACTTAAATATTTAGAAGCCACATTAGTCCGTTTAAGAGTTAAAAAACATTTTGGTATTCCTTCTTCTGTATTATAGAATTTTCACCTTATCAGAGATTTCCTTGTGAATAATGTTATCATACTTTTATATAATACAAGCCTCAGAACTATCAAAGAGGAGCCTCTGTGAATTTTGTTATGAGTTATATTTTGTTTATAGTACCAGCATGTTACAAATATATCAATTATGATTTCTTTCCTCTCCATTTATTTATAATTAATTCTTGTGAACCCTGTTCATTGCTTGTGAAAGGGGTGTCCTCTTGTGAGGCCCGTAACATGGATGAGAAAATACCCATAGAGCGATGGCGCAATTGAGTAGGAGATCCATCCTCCATGATTCTCCCTGACTCCAACACAAGAATGCGATCATAATCCAGTATTGTGGACAAACGGTGCTAGAACAGAGTTTTACAGAGCTTCACACATACGTTCAATGTACATAAAAAAATTATGAAGCTATCAGAAGCTCAATTATATCACACTCATGCTTAACACTGCTAACTGTCTGAGACATCCACTTCTGTCTAACAGGCAGTGTCTTGTACAGTAATTTTATAATTGATACTTTCTACGAGGGTTGGGACTTTAATAGTGGCAACTATTTATTTACAACTGATACAAAATAGATACATGTTCCGAAGTTTTACTGTCCTTCACTGTAGTCACCAGCATTGTGTACAAC
>JGI20166J26741_11681696_pt1 | contig 10979 bp, 8 predicted proteins | sample TergutCu122P5_FD_26741 | JGI IMG/M metagenome (IMG submission 26741) | reverse complement strand
TAAATAAAACATGAGGCAGTAAAAATCAAATTAATGTTATGATGCGACGGATGTGCCAGTTCCGCGAATCATTTCAACACAGTTCACGTTGAACACTTGTAAATGTCACAACCCTGGGCTTGTAAGATCTTGTTAATGACGTTTTTTTGTGGACGTGTTAAAAATAAGTGAATGCGTTGGAAGCAGAACGATCATCTTAGTTTGTACTAACGGCTCCGTAATTCATTACAAAGAGTCTACATACATACCAACAAAATACACAATTGCCATACAACTGTACATCTGCGTACAAACACATAAAAATATTACAGTGAAAGATACATTTAAACAGTCATATAGTCAATAATACGCATCATCTGCACATGTGAAAAATTCGTCCACAGAGTAAAAGGAGTGTGCGTTTAAGAACTTTTTAAGGCTACTATTTGTATGTGTACAGTCTTACGTGTTGCCGAAAGCGTTAGAAATGCGTTGTTAAGTTACAGAAAATGGTGCTGATACATCCAAATCGATAATATAATTTTCCCAATACATCGCGCACCAAAATTTCTCTCAACATAGATGATGAATCCGAAATGGCTACTCCCTCACAAGATCGGCAGACCGTTTATGACCTCTGTCGCTTCAGTCATCTGTGCCACGAAGTAGCCAACACCGATTAATAGCTAATGTGTGGGCAGTAACAAGATAATCCGTGGTACCAATGGTCAATACTGCACAGGGACGATCTTTCTGGTATTCCGTAAACAGGCATGAGAGGCAGCGTGGAACACATTGCTATTCGTAGGCGCATCAAGAATATTTCTTTGCAGGGGCAGCCTGACCGTGAAGCTATGTATGCTTTTTGTTGTTACAAACTATATATGAGAACCGTGCCCAATTCGCCGATCCGATATCTAGGAGAAAATTAAAACTGGAAAAGAAAAAATCTACAAAGTTTTATAGTATTTTTCAATTATTCCAACATATCAGCCATCACGTGATTTCTGTGGCCGATTTCGGCTGAAGCGTAAGTCACAAACTCTTGCTGTCACAATGCCTACCAAATCAAAGTTTAAAAATGAAAAAAGAATTGGGGGGGGGGGGGCTGTAGCCCGGCAGCACCCTCCCCACTTTTGGGTGCACCAATGTTGCAATTTCTACTGGTTATCTAGCTATCCCTATACACACTTGGACAGGAGGCAGAGGCTCCCATAATTTCTAGACAAATGGCACATGAAGGCTGCAAGGTCGTTTGCCCTATTCAACAGCTGCCTTTATACTCCCTAAAAGAGGCCTGATACTTCTGTCTCTTGGACGTTTAGTTGACCCCATGGCCACAGAAGAATTAAGTCGATGAAAAAATTTGTACACATGCACACACACACATCCCTAAAATACACCGGGTTGTGAGTACAGAAAAGGAAAATTGATTTAAACACTGACCAAATATCACCTTCCCTCTCCCCCATCCCCAAGGAAATTATCTCAATCAAGACTGCTCATGATTGCATTCCTGGTACGACTGCTGTTAATTATGTTAAAATGTTTCATGGACACAACTTGTTCCATCAACCACCAAAATATCAGTTAAAGTAATGTCAACAATGGGATTTCAATAATTCAATCAACTCTGATTATTCATCACTGTCAACATTAAACATGTACAACCAGAACTTAAAATCAATATAAATTTTGGCAGTTGCATTTCAACCAATGAATAAACTTATAATTATTCATGTCAGAGCCTCATTTGTACAGAACATGAATAACAGATAAGGTTTTAAGTTTTTTTGTAACAGTTTATTACATGCCACATACCCACGACCATAAATTCATTTAATTTTATGTGACAAAGGGATGTACACTTGGAATGTCTCAGATGAAGTGTCAGTTCTTCACATAATACTGTAGTTACACTCTGATGGTGACTTGGAACATCCAACACCTTAACCTCTAGTGTGCAGATGTACTTAATTTAGAGGAAACAAGGCCAGACCAACTACATTTACAGGGTTTGAGAACATGCAGTTAAATGTAATCCAGCATAGCTTGTGATCAGAAAGACAGTGAGAGAAAAAATAAATTGTGGTACTTTCCCCAGTAGTCTCACAATAATAAGATACTACAAGGAGAAATCGTTGATAAAATTGGCTTGGGTACATCCACAAAAAATATTATTTTTCTTGAAATTGGTAACCATTTCAAGAAAACAATGCAGAAAAAGAAAACTATACAAATAACTGACATGATGGAAGACATTCCATCAGGCTGTACTTTCTAGATGTCACTAAACGGATCATGATATTCGAAACTATGCCCCTGTACACAAAATAATATTCTGGTACTATGAAAGGTACAGCAATTTAGTCATTTATAGTGACAGCCCATTAATATGGATGGAGCTTTTACCTCTGCAGCTCCTAGAAGCTACCAAACCTCTTCAATACAATAATAACAAAAATGTGACATTAAGAAACGACTTGCTAAGTGAAGAGATACAACAGAATAAACAGAAGTTACACAGTCTTTTGATAACCACAAATATTCAATGAAACATTCTACTTTCTCAGCATCCTTACTGTGACTAAGAATCCCACTCACTGTAATATGTAATACTAAGACACTGAATACATTCTGTTCTCTAAATGTGCATGTAAACATGCACATTTAGAGAGGAACAGAGGAGGAAGCCTGTGCAAGTCAATGAGATATGGCAGGATGTGCATCTGAGACTCCACATGGGCTCAGACTTCAGCACTAGGGAAACGTGAAGGATACAGCCTGATTTTGAGGTCCTTACAGTAGTGCTGCTGAAGATTCACACCTTCCAGAATGTTATGCTGTGTCAGGTAAACAGCTGCATGTGCCTCAAATGATTGTACTGTCTTTATGTTCATGGTCAAGCAGTCCAAGAAGTGTGGTTTCTGCATTTCCCTTCACTCTCCTTGGACTTCTTGAACCTGCAGACGAAGGCACTACAATCCTTTGAAACACTGGAAACCATTTATCCAGTGGCAAAACATGACACTCCAGAAGACCTGAATCTTCTGCTAATGATAAACTTGGGGAAAGATCATGTGATATCCACTGGTTTAGAGGTTGCACAGAATACACATTTAGTATGGGTTATCCCAGTAACAATGCTGGGAATTGAATCTCACCCATAATGTCCTTACTGAACCAAAAGAGCCTGTTACATTAACAACTTGTGTTGTCTTACACCATGACAGTCACAACAAAATTCTGAAAATCAATTTTAATTCTTACACTAACTATCAGTACTCAAAAACTTATAATATTAAATACACTGTCATGTCCCTGTAACAAGAGCACACTTTTAAGTTCAGAGAGAGAGGGAGAGAGAGAGAAAGTAAAGTTATTTGATAAAACATTATATTACTTCTTTAAATGCTGTAATTAGGTGTGATTAAGGACAAAAACAAACTGGACATTCTGGAAAAGATGGATGGATGTTCATACAGGAAGCTAATAGCACTCATTCCCATTCTGTGAATCGATATTCTCACTTCACTTGAGTTCCAGTGTGCCTATGTTATCTTGCAAGACACAGAAAATGAAATAAACTTATGTAGTAAATGCAGTGAAACCTCTCTTATAGTCCATTCTATAAAAAGTCCAACAAAAAAGGGGTGGAGGGAGGGAGACATCGCTCAGATGAAACAGTCCAAAATTTGGGCAAATGAATTTCATTCTACGGAAGTTTCATTCTTAGCATCCCACGGTTACCCTGGCGTTTCATACTCTTCACAAATTCAGACTGTGTTCTGTATATAAATTACAAAATCTGAGAATGAAAACTGAATTATAATGTTCATTCAATTCAGTTTGCTTTTGTGTTTACAGAACAAGGACTACCAATTTAACATCACTCTCAACAGTAACTTGGTGACTCAGCCTTAAAAACACATGGTCTATAGAGATAGTAACAGCTATCACACCCTCTTACAATCAAAGTGAACCTCAGCATTTGTGCTGTACCTTTGTTGTGGGTTTTCAATCATTTAAAACATATGTTTTTCAGTGTACAGAACACTATAATGTTCTAGCACCCACATTACAACACCTGAACACAGCTCAATTTCAAACTGCATTGGAATGTATGTGCATGCTGGTGTCCTGTCAGATTTGACAGAAAGACTTGTTTCTAAGTAAAATGTTTTAATACAGAAAGTAAAAGTCTCCTAAGCTGTTTTTTAAGCCATTACAGACTGGACAGGTATAATTCCAAATTTGGATCATCTGTAGGATACATCTTTATATCACAAAAATTTGACTTACAGTTTGACTCCAACTGCCATCAGATCAGTTCATCTTACAATGTCAAGAACCTACTTGATGGATCACAGTACAGTTGTTCATATATATTTAAAAAAAAAAAACGCACAGCCCTAATTCATTATTCTGTAAGTTTTGTTTCCACATAATCTTCAATATTATCAGATGTCTTGTTCCACTACTTGCCTGCCATCCACCATCTGCTTAATTCACCAAGCTACCAGTTCGTCTACTGACTAGACGTCAACATCAGTCAACACAGAGATCACAAATCTAATGTAAATAACGCACAGTAACATAACATGGAATATTATAGTTCAGTGAAAAATGAACCTTCAATTAAAACAGAACTTCTAGTGAAACATTATGAAAAACACATTTTGTTGAGTAACAGTGCTTTTATTCTAGGATGCCAGTAATAGTACGTTCAAGCTGACATCCCTCTTCTACACTATGCAGTGTGAAGATCTTACTGAAGGGCTTATACGTAACTAGCTTCTTGTGTATAGCACCCCACACTTCACAGCATACTGTGAAAACTGGCTGGTGGGCGGAATCAGAACCAAGGCTGGAACGAGTGGAAACCTGAAGTGCCTCACCGAGCCATGGCTACCTCTAAGGGAATGAGCAGAATGCTCGGCCACTCCATACTTCATAACAGCATGCTCTGGCGTCGTGAAAGTGAAAGCAGATTCACTCCAGACTTTGGAAAGTTGGATGATCTGTAACCAGGGTCTTTGCTCAGCTGAATTCCAGGAATTGTGAAGATGGACATTACTGGAAAAAGAGTCAAGAGTCAGTACCAATGGATTGCCCTACCCTAATTTACCTTCAAATTATATCTTCTTACATACACTGCATACATTCTTTTGTGTAAGTGCAACCAAAAATTAGGGTGTGCAGCTAATTTGTGATGAGGCTGAGGATGGTGTGCAGTTTCGATAATGTTGGCATATGTGTGTGGCCTGGCCATTACAAAGACAGCAACACCACTCATTTCAATGCCACCTCACTTTTCACAACTTCCTTCTCCTCCTCTTCCCACATACCACCTGCCTGCAGTATAGGATTGGATGTTACTATGTGCTGCCAAATACAAGTACCAACATCATGCATTACAGTCTTTCACAGGGTGTACAAGTAATGAAAGCAGCAGAATAAATTGGAAATGCTAATGCTGGTACAAAATATGCTCATTTCTGAAAGAAGCCAAGCTTTGCGAATATGTGGCAAACATTGCCTTCAGGGTAGGGATTGCTATGCTGTTGTTCTTTTTTTGTGAGAAACAATTTGTGTATTAGCAAATAAATGCCTCCCAGAAGTCAGATTTTGGAAAGACAAGAGTGTAGCAAGAATCTACCAAGACATCACATCTGAAGTGAAAGATTTATGTATTATGAATGCTTGCACCTGACAATGAGTTCACATGAATTTTTTGGTACCTTTATTTGCCAAAAACTGGAAAAAGCACTGCTTATTCAGACGCACAGGCTATCTGAGAATATGTGGCAAGCGTATACTGTAATTTCTTACCATCGGGAAGTTTATGAACACCAGGCCCAAGAGAACTGAAATACGGATGTCTCATTGCATCTGCTGCAGACGCACGCCTTTTGGCTTCATACTGAAAACCAATATATGATATACTCAGAAGACACAGCATATGTAAATACCTGTATGTTTAATGTAACACAAAGATTAATGACTTTCACCCAACAAGCAAGAGATTTATTCAATATATTTGACATTCAGAGGATCATGCATCATGATATATTCTTATAATACAAGCCAACAAGATGCACTGTTTCTCAAATTTATTTTGATGAAGAACTCTACATGTTTCGGACAGACCTGTACACAGTGTTGAGACTCCTGATGATGGACAGTAGATCTGTCTGAAACATGTACAAGGGGGGTGCTGATAAGTCCTTAGCCCAACCAGGAAGGAAACAAGCTACAGTGACCAAACTCAGGATCTATTCAACATACTCCCCATGAAGCTCAATACACTTTTTAGCCCATTACTCTAACTTTTGCAAGCCACTCAAAAAAATTCAAAAGGTTGTCCATCCAACCAGGTCTCCACGGCAGCAATGACCTCTGCGTCAAGACGTAAAATGGCGACTTTTCAATTGTTTTTCAGTCCAAGGAACAGGTGGTAGTCCAATGGGATCAGATCCAGAGAATAGGGTGGCTAATCAATACACTGGCAGCCCAGGTAGGCCACATTCTTCTGGGTTGCAAGTGCCCATTGAGCCGGGGCACTGCTGTGCAAGAACAAGACCCCCTTGGTAACCTTCATGCAGCGTTTTTCCTTCAAAATGTCCTTCAATTGCACCAGCAGAGATAAGTAATACTCCATGTTGATAGTTTGGCCCTTTAGAAGATAATCGATGAGGAAGATGTCGCCTCGATCCGAAAAATCAAGGCGAGAACTTTTCCGTGGATTTTTGCACTCAGAATTTTTTGGTGAGCCGCTATGCTGCCACTCCACTGATTATTGCTTTGTCTCCGGGTCGTAGTGACATAACCAGGTTTCATCCATGGTCACCAATCGTGACAGGAAATCATTTCAATCGCACTGAAAAAATTCCAAAATTTGCTCATATGACTGGCACCATTGACGTTTTTGATCCGCGTTCAGGCATTTCGGGACCCACTTCGCGGAGAGCTTTCACGTGTCAAAATCTTCATGAATGACAGAGCCAACCCGCTCAAGTGAGATGCCCAGTTGCTCAGCTATTAATTTAGCCAAAATCCGGCCGTCTTCCAAGATTAGCTCATGAATTTGATCAATAATCTCCGGGGTGGTCACTATTTTGGGTCGTCCAGGACGAAGCACATCACAGGTGGAAAAATCACCATGTTTAAAATGGGCCACCCAGTTTTTGATGGTGGCATACAATGGTGCATATTCCCCTAATGTTTCTGTCAGAATGGCGCGAGTTTCCTTCAGTGCCTTGCCTTGATGACAGCTCACATCTTGATGTTGTTGAAATTGCGCGCATTGCCTGACATGCTTCCTTTCAGCCTCTGTAACAAGAAAAGACTTGCAATTCGGCACATGAACAGACCCCACTTTCCACTGACACTATCGATTCCTTCCTATGACAATGGGAAGTAGGTGAGGCTAAGGACTTACCAGCATCCCCTCACAGAGTTCTTTATCAAAGTAAATTTGAGAAATAGTGCATCTCGTTGGCTTTTATTATACGAAGTATTCAATTTACTATGCTTCCCAGTGTGTAAGCACAATGTTTCAGGAAACAGACAGGTAAAAAAAAAAACTCATGTATAAGACATTTTCCGATTTTTAGAGCCATTTAAGAGAAACAAAATGACCCTTCATACACTGGAAAATACAGTACTTAACTGGTGAGTACATACTGAAGAGATCTCGGACATGTGCTCTTGTAAGCAAACAATTTTTATATACCTGAGTAACAGTCATGCTAAGTACATTAACAAAAAAATTAACTTCATATATTTGTAAACCACATTTAGTTACAAATGCCAAATTTCATGCACACATTGAGTGAAAACCGAGCATAAATCCTAAAAATAGGATTTCATAAAACAACATACTCGGTGGACCTGTGATTGAGGATAACTCTTTCCTTCTGTTGTAAGTAACTGTGGGCAGATACAGACCAAGCTCCTGAAATGCTCTCCTTCGAATATGAGATGATATGAAACTCCAAAATGTAGCGATGCTGAGTTATTATCGACAGTTATGCCACTGAAGAATAAAGGCACCAGGTGCCAAATGTAGCAAAGGGGGACTCTTTTTGTCCCGTCACACTTTCTTCTTTTATTCATCATTCATATCCACTGTCATTCTATGCAGGAAATGCAGGGGCCATACTGACTGCTGCTAGAAACTGCCATGATGCCTATTAGTTTTTAATTACAATAATCTACTGTCATGTGGTCCACCTCAAACCCACATTATATGAAGTGATTTGTGACTTTCATGATTTTCAGTACACTAAGAACTTACACACAGGAACTTTGATAATAACTCGAGGGCATCAGCATCGAGGCGGGGAGCCCTGGTCAACAGTGGATCTGGTGAGCACTGTGGTGATGCATATGGTGCTGCTAAACCACCCCATGCATCTGCAGGTGGTGAGCCTAGTGCTCGGAAGATTAGCCGCAATTCATCCTCAACTGTTGAACCAGGGAATAATGGACGTCCACAGGCCATTTCATAAAATATGCAACCAACACCCCTGAAAACAAGTAATTTTTTTTCATGTCAGTATCACTCTGTATGCATAATAATAACTATAATGCAGTACTCTCACACCATCCAACAAGTTCTGTAAATATCCCATCCTGTTCTCAACACATGATAGTAAAAACGGGAAAATTACGGATGAATAATCAGGTTTTCCGCACATTCCATTCCACAAGATATTGTTTACAGTAATACTCACCACATGTCAATTTGTGTTGAATATTCTGTAGATCCTAGAAGAACGTCAGGTGGCCGGTACCAAAGTGTTACAACTTCATTAGAGTATGTTTTGGTGGGAACTGACTTAGCCCTGGCCAATCCAAAGTCTGCAAGCTGAAGAGGTTAAAGTTTTGTAAAAAAAAATACAAACTCTTGTACATACACTTATCCACAGAAAAACACTAAGAAGCTTTACATTCACACAGTAATGAATATTATGAAGTACAAAAGAAACAAATTCACCTCCCATGACTGTGACGTGTGTGTAAAAAAAAAAAAAAAGGTAATACTGTCAAACTATATTATACAATACCAATGATGTTACTGCAACTTACTTTACGCTTATGAAAAAAATTGCTAACCTTTAATTCACCTCTATCATTAATCAGTAAGTTCTGAGGTTTTAAATCTCTATGCAGTATTCTGCGCTGATGGCAATAGGCAAGGCCACGCAGGAGTTGGAACAGGAACAACTGTAAATGGAACATAATAAACAACACCTTGCAGTGCAGTAATGCTAGTTTGGTCATTAATTAATTTATGCATGCATGTACACGAACATGCGTGCAAAAAAAAAAACCCCCTGCAAAGTTCGGTTATAAAATATGTTTGTCACTACTATCCCTGAATACTGTTGATCTTTTATGAGACAATCAATTTACTATTCCAACACAGAGATGAGACATAAGCACTAAAGAAAACACTAAATAAGACAATTTAACACTGCAATCTTTATGGAAGCCATCCTGTTGTGCTAACTGCCAAATAAACTACACTTCTTCCATCAAACTCAACACAGGTTTATTTAAAAACAAGTTGCACTTTACATGCCCTTTCTCAGGCCATCATCAGCCATGTCAATACAAAAATCTTACAAAGGAAGATGGTTGTTACATCGATTTTAAATAAACCTACGTTGCCTTTGACAAAATAAGGGTAGTATGTAGTTTATTTAACACTGCATGTATGAAGCTGGGATCTAGGAAAGAGACCATTACATAACTGAAGGCCAAAATACAGGAACATTAAATGAGGACTGCATGGTGTCACTGATAATTACTGCTACTCAGAGTAATGATACTTCATGATCTCAATGACACTCTGCAGTAGACACATGTATGTAGCCCTAAGAAACGTACTGCAATACACGACATAAAAGTGTAACATACCTTAACATTATTCATACTGAGGATGGCACCACAGTCATCCATGTATTGCTTCAAATCTTTTTCCAAGTATTCAAAAACAAGGGTAAGGGACTTCTCAGTATGCACAATGTCATGCAATGTCACTGCAAAATAACATCAGTGAGTGATAACATAATTCAGAACACTTGAGGGAAAAATAATTATCATTAAAACCTACTAATCCATAACCACATAGACCAAAACAACTGAAATTTGGAATGACAGACCCTAAGTGATGGGAATAAATACTTCAACATAGATAGAACACTATACATTTCAAACATGTTCAGGGACCTGAAAAATTCTTGCACTTGAATGCACAGAAAACAAAAGGTAGCACAAATGTTAAACTTGGTTCCACATTTTTAATCAGTTTTGCCAGCATACAAGAGACAGAGCACACAGACTGCCTCCTGTGTACACATTCTATACATGAAAATTTTTCTTCTGAAAAATGTCTTGCATCTTGGTCCACAGAAAGCAAATGGACACAGAAATGCTGCATACTTGTTAAATTAAATTTTGAATTCTTAGTCGGTTTTGCCAGCATACAGTACACCTGAAAGAGAGACCTCTTCTTGAGCACATTAGTGCTATAGATATGTATTGTTACCTCTACACTGCCAAGTCAATGTACTCAGGATTGATGATAGTAAAACACACTTTACAATACTCAGAGCCAAGTTATTATTTTTATTTACACTTAAACACAACAATATTTCAGGCTGATTAATTCAAGTACTGTGACAATGTTTCAGCAGAATTCTGCCCTCTGCAGAAGTCATTAAAAGTTTTAAATTTATAAAAAACACACAATTATCACTTAATGCACACACACGAATAACATAAAAAATATACAGTTTTGTAAAATGAGCCTAGAAGTTTGGTGAAGAAGCCACTGTGCACTATTACAAGGTACTGTTCAAGAATTTGATACCAGGATTAACAAAAACTATGAAAAATCTCAGTAAAGAGATTCAGTTTCCTGGCCGAGACTTTAGCCAAGCACCACTATGACAGGGAACAGAACTGCAGTGAAACAAATGCTTCTTAGA
>JGI20166J26741_11681585_pt1 | contig 10979 bp, 14 predicted proteins | sample TergutCu122P5_FD_26741 | JGI IMG/M metagenome (IMG submission 26741) | reverse complement strand
TGGCAGTGGACGCTGTCGCCCTGACGATCTTCGACGACCGGCTGTGCGCGCTGCTGGTGGAACGCGGCATCGAACCGTATCTCGGAGGCCTGGCGCTGCCCGGCGGATTCGTCCTGGAAGGGGAGAGCATCGAGGACGCGCTGCGCCGCGAGGTCGCCGAGGAGACCGGGTTGCGGCCGTCCCGGGTCGAACAGTTGAGGAGCTACGGGCCGCTGGATCGCGACCCACGTGGACCAGTGCTGTCGGTGGCGTACCTCGTGATCCTGCCCGAAGGCGGCAGTCCCGCGCCGGGTGGGGACGCCGGTGCCGCGCGTTGGGTGCCGGTGGACGAGATCGACAAACCCGCGGCCCTGGCCTTCGATCACCGCACCATCCTCGACGACGGGGTAGAGCGCCTGCGGGCGAAGCTGGAGTATTCGCCGTTGGCGGTCGCCTTCTGCCCGGATCAGACGTTCACCATCGCCGACCTGCACCGGATCTACGAGACGGTCTGGGGGGTGCGGCTCGACCTGCGCAATTTCCACCGCAAGATCACTGGGACGACGGGCTTCGTCGAACCAACCGGCGAAACCCGCACCCCGCCGGTCGGACGCCCAGCCGCGCTTTACCGAAGAGCACCGGGCCTAAACCTGTGGGCGTCCGTGCTGCACCCGCCGATAATGCGTCCGGCAAAGCCTTGACCGGGAACACGCGCGCTCGGCAACAGGTGGGACGGTGGAAAGCGGTCGGGCAACCTCCGTCTACGCGCGCGGACCTGGGGCTGTCACGCCGAGGTACTCGGGGTGTCGTTCCATCCAAGCGCGGATGAACGAACATTCCGCGACTACCTGCCGGGTACCGTCGTCCCGCACGCAGTCAAGCGCGAAGCGCGCGATCGCTGACCCGATGCCCTGGCCCTCGTAAGCCGGCTCGATCTGGGTGTGCGTGAAGACGATTGCGTCGTCCGTCCGCTGGTACTCGGCGATTCCGGCAAGGGTGCCGTCGGCGAGCCGCGCCTCGAAACGCGACAACTCCGGGTTGTCAATCACCGTGACGTCGCTCATCCCAGCACCTCCTGTCCGGATCATCTTCGCACTCACACAACTGCGACGCGCCGGGTGTCGTGATGAGCCGGGCGACCGACGAGGCGGTTGGGTGTGTAAACTCGCGGCCAGCAACGACATCAGGCGGTGATGGCTGAATGAGCCTCGGCGACGGATCAGAACCCCACGTTGAGCGTGAGCCTGAAACGTATAGTCAACTGACGCTGTGGATCCTTGAGAGCTACTACGACGGTGTCGACCATCTGGCGTGGACACCACGACCGAGTGTCGCCGCCGCCTTGGACGATTCGACCACGGGGTGGTCCAAGCGGCCGCTGCTGTGCGTAGCCGCAGTGCTCACCTTGTCGATTGTAAGTCTGCGGGAGGGGTTCTGGCCCGATTACCTGCAGGCGATGTGGGTCAGACTGAAGGATGTTTCCGACACCCTCGACGAGGACGACCGGCTGCGCTATCGCAGTGACGTGGCCACTCTGGAGACATTGCTGCGCCACGTCCCGTACCAGGTCATCGTCACCGGGGCCTCGTTCATGGAGCTGGTCGATGTGCTGCTACCGCCGTCTGTGGTCCGGTCAACACCGACACGATGACGGACTGTCCGCATTGCCCGTGGCAGCGATGCCGTCGACCCGGCCCAGCTCGGCTGGGACCGCATGGAACAGGACAGCGTTGGATCATCACACATCTGGTGGGCGTAACTGGGATCGAACCCGTTCTACCCATCGTCCGGGGTAACTGACTTCACCGCTCAATTGCACCGTCTGACTAGGTTTTACAGATCACGTTACGCCACTTTGGCTAGTTGCACAAGTCCGCAGAAATGGGCACTTCTGGGCTGCTATATTGCACATATGTCGCACGACAAGCCACCACAAACCAGACCCCGGCGAGGATTCGGCCGCCTGCGCCAGCTCCCGTCTAGACGCTGGCAGGCCGCCTACACGGGCCCCGACGGCGTCCTGTACGGCGCGCCGCACACCTACGAGGCCGCAGACGACGCCCGCGCCTGGCTCAGCGCCGAGCGCAAGCTGATCGACCTGGACGTATGGACGCCGCCGATCGATCGCGACGCCGCCCGCAAGTCCGCGACATCACAAACCACCCTCGCCGAATTCGCGGGCTGGTGGATCACAACCAGGCACACCACCAGGAAAGACAAGCACGGCAGGAAGGTGGTGCTAGTACCGCTCGCGCCCCGCACGGCGGCCGACTATCGGCGGCTGCTGGGTCGGCACATCCTACCGACGTTCGGGGATGTTCCCATCCGTGCGATCACTTCGCGCGCGGTTGACGAATGGTATAAGGGGCTCGACCCGAAAAAGCCGACCGAGCGAAGCCACGCCTACCAACTCATGCGGGCGATGCTCGCCACGGCCGCGGGCGACTTCAAGCGCAATGGCGGAACCGGCGAACGCCTGCTACGGGAAAACCCGGCGACGGTCTATCTCGGCGGGCAAGTCGAATCCAACCATGAAGCGCAGCACGTGAAGGAGGATCAACTAGCCGTCATTCTGGATGCCATGCCCGACCGGCTCCGGCTGGCCGTCCATCTCGCGTATTGGGGCGGGCTGCGCTACGGAGAGGTTGCCGCACTCCGTCGCGGCGACATCGAATTGACGCGCGACGACAAGGGCGCCCCAGTCCGCGGACTAGTCCGCGTCACTCGTGGAGTCACTTGGCCGGACGGCGTGCCCACCGAAGGCCCCCCAAAGTCTGCGGCGGGCGTCCGGGTAATACACCTACCGCCACACATCCTGGCGGACGTTGACGCGCACTTGCGCGACCACACCGAAAACAGCAAAAGGGCACTACTATTCCCCAACACGCAAGGAGGATTCCTACGCCCCTCCAGTTTTGCCAAACCGTGGCAAAAGGCCCGGCAAGCCGCCGACCTCCCAGGTGTGCATTACCACGATCTCCGGCACGTGTCGCTGACGCTCGCCGCCCAAGCCGGCGCCACCACAGCCGAACTCCTCGCCCGCGGCGGCCACTCCACGCCGACAGTCGCCGCGCGCTACCAGATAGCCGCCGCAGAACGGGACAAGGAGCTAGCCGACCGCATGTCCAAGGGGCGCCATGCGTAACCAACTGACGGTTGTATGCGACGGCTCAGGACGGACGGCCCACACCGAGCTTGAGCTCGCCGTGGTCATATGGAACCCACCAGAGTTAGTCTCAGGAGGGGTCTCCATCTCTGACCCGATCTGGTCACAGGGGGCGAAGGTGCGCACATGGGCCGTCGATACCGTGATCTCAGCCACGCGCGACTCGCCGGCGCGTGCGCCCGGCTCACCAATGCGCGACACCAGTAAGGCACCCGTCCGTAAGATCTATCGGACAGACGGCGGCGTCACCATCGAGATCCCCGCGTGCCCCCGATGCGGGCGGCCGGCGACCCTCTTACGCGATGACACGCTAGCCCGATACGTCGAAAATGTGCGCAACACGCCGCTAGCTGGGACTCTGAATGTCGCTAACACTGGGCTAATATAGGCAATGATCAGCGCGAGCTGAGCTGCGGGCCAAGAGCTGCAATCCTCTTGGGCGTCATCCCTGAACGCGGCAACGCTGCGGTAGGGGCTCTTCGTGATGCCCAGGAGTGGCCCCATGAGTCTCCCCATCAAGAAAGAATCTTTACCCAGCGCAGCCGCGCGCTGGGATGTTTCCGTCGACACCATCCGCCGCCTCATCAGCGCCGGGAAGGTCACCGGCTACCGGCTCAACGGCCGGACAATTCGCGTCGACCCAAGCGAGGTTGATGCATGTTTCCGCCGGATGCCCACTAGAGAGCGGGTGGCATGACCGGCGCGTCAACCCCGGTCGCGGGGCACGTCCAACCCCGGGGCATGAACCGAACAGGCCGCCCGGGAGTTGATCGGGCGGCCTGCGAAACGCTGAACGTTACCGCCAGTGTACCGCACACGCCGGATCTTTCGCCGTCGGGGTCGGGGTGTCGTCCGGCACGTTGCGGACGTGGCGTCCCCGTCCGGGGTGGAATGGAACACGTAGGCGCGGTAGTGCCCGGCGTGCTGGAACAGATGACCAAGCGGATCATTGTGGAGACCGTCATCAACTGCATTCCAAGTTTCTGGCGCCGGCGGGCCCGCGTCTTCGATGACATCGCGGCCGCCTACCTCAAGCAGCACGACCGGGACGGTTACCGGCGGAACGCCCAGACCGCGACCAATTGCCGCCGCCATGCCTGGCTACTGGAAACCTACGGGCCCGGCGAGGACGTCGTGGCCGAGCTCTACGACCAACTAGACGCCATACTCAACGAAAGCCCGGCCGCATGAACATCACCCTCGCCCGTGACCCAGACAAGGACTTTCCCGACGATTACGACCAGCCAGAGCCACAGGTCGTCACCTTGGCCAACGTGACCCCGGAGCGGGTTTCCTGGCTTTGGCCGGGCTATCTTCCGCTGGGCAAGCTCGTCGTTTTCGATGGTGACCCGTCCGTCGGGAAGAGCACCTTGACTAACGACCTGGCGGCCCGCTGCTCAACCGGTGACGCATGGCCGGACGGCTCCGGATCGGGGGTGGCTCACGATGTTCTGATCATGACCGCCGAGGACGGGCTCGGCGACACGGTACGGCCCAGACTGGACGCAGCCGGCGCCGACTGTCACCGCGTGCACGCGCTGCTCAGTGTGCCTGTCCGGGACGATGACGGGTATGTTCACGACGTGCCGCCGACCCTCCCGCGGGACATTCCCCGTATCGAACGAATCATCGACGACCATCATGTTCGTCTGGTCGTTGTAGACGTACTCATGGCCTACCTGAACGGCCATGTCGACGCCCATCGCGACCAAGATGTTCGCGGCGTCCTGGCCGAGTTGGCCGCCATGGCGGAGCGCACCGGCTGTTGCGTCGTCCTGGTAAGGCACTTGAATAAGACGCCCGGCGGTAGTGCGATGTATCGCGGCGGGGGCTCAATTGGGATTATCGGCGCGGCCCGGGCCGGTTTCATTGTCGCCCGCGACCCCGAAGATAACGACCGTCGCCTATTCGTCTGCGTTAAATCGAATCTTGCGGTCGAGCCGCCCGCATTAGCTTACCGGCTGATATCGGACGAGGTTAACGACTGCGCCCGTATCGAATGGGAACCCGGCCCGGTAGATATCACAGCGAACGAGGTATTACGGGCGCCGCTCGGCGACGAGGAACGCGGCGCAAGAAACGAAGCCGAAGCCTGGCTATCCGATTACCTAGCGGACTGCGGCGGCACCGCCACCGCGTCGGACGGGTTCAAGGCGGCGGCCGCGGCCGGGATCAGCCGGGACGCCATACGGCATGTCCGGGCGCGTGTCGCCGATACCGTCAAGCTGTCGATGGACGGGGGCTGGGTATGGCAATTGCGCGTCCCCGAAGAGCGCACGAAGAGCGCGAAGAGCGCAGCACTTTTTCCCCTACGCTCTTCGCACTCTTCGGTGCGCTCTTCGGGAGACCCGGACGATAGCCTCAACCCCCAATCCGCCGAAGAGCGCGAAGAGCGCAGCCCCCTACGCTCTTCGCACTCTTCGCGGAAACCGCCGGCAGACACCCCTGGACAGCTGGAACTCATCGAGCTACCCCCACCGCCCCTGTCGGTCGTCCGCAACTGCCCAGACTGCGGCGTGCCACTGTCACCCGGATATGCGCGCTGCAAAGAATGCCGGAAGAAAATATGACAGGGAAAAATAGAAATGCCTCTTCCAGTGCGTTTTAAATCCGCAAGTCTCGAGCGCGGAGTGCTCGCATTCCTGCCCACAACCGGCAGACAAGAGGACGAAATAGCCGTCAGAATCGAGCCCTGGCGTAGCGCCTGGTGGTGGAAATGCTCAACATGTGGCCGGGGCATATTCCCCATGTGCCACCACGCCGCGACCGTCATAGCGCTAATGGCCGCCCATAATCTTGCGGCGTCAACACCCGAACAGGTTTCAACCGGGGCGCCGCAACCAACCACCCCACACAAGAACCGGAGACGCGATGACCGACACCACAACCGCCACCTGCCCTGAGTGTGGCGGCCCATGGCTGTACAACTACAAGTTCAGACACGCCTTGGGCTGCACACTGGGCCACGCCCAAGACCAGACCAGGGCCAACGACCACGGTGGATGGCATCGCATCGTCCGGACGTCCACCCCGGCAGAGTTGGCACTCCTGGCCGCGTTCGGTGTGACCGCCAGCAACAAACCCATGACCATCGTTTGCGGCAACGATACCGCCATGCCGGTGTACATCATCGACCGATTCAACCCAGACCAACCCGACCCTGACAGGACCACCCCATGACCAACCCAGCCCAGACCCCCGGCACCACCACCCCGGCCCAGACCCCGGCCAGCCCGGGCACCACCCCCGAGGACATGCCCGAGACCGACGCGCCGACCACGACACCAGACGCGACCGACGACGAAGACGACGCCACCACGAAAGCCAGGGCCGACGCAGGCAGGTACCGCACACGCCTACGCCAAGCCGAAGCCGAACGCGACGCGCTACGCGCCCAAGTCGAGACGATGCAACGCGCCGAAGTGGAACGCCTCGCATCCAACCTCAAACAACCCGCCGCGATCTGGGCGGCTGGCGTCAACCTCGCCGACCTACTCGACAACGCGGGCAACATCGACCAAGCCAAAGCCAACGCAGCCATCACGGACGCGGCCGCAAGGCTTGGCCTCGCCGAAGCGCCACGAACACCAAAACCAGATCCTTCAATGGGAGGGGGCTCAGGGCCCGCCGGTAAGAGCTGGGTAGAGGCCATGCGCCCCTAGCCCCCACCGGGGGGGAGCTAGACGGGACCAAACCGACCGCCGGCGAGAGATGAAAAATGCGCGAGGGGTTCAGAACCTTGAGCCTGCTTACGGCCCGTTTTGTGGGGTACGCCAGGCGTACCCCACTGATAGCATGGATTCAACCGTTTCGGACGCCGGGCCAGGTGCCCGCCCGAACCGGCAACCGTCCCAGGTGGACGCCACGGCAGGCCAGGTGCCGCCGCGCAGGAACAGAAACCTACGCAGGCGGCCGCATGCCGCCAAAGGAGAACCATCATGACCACCGTTACCACCGCGGGCCCGAAAGGCCTATTCGCCGACCAGACGTTCATCCCGGGCGAAGTCGTCCCGGAGGCGCTCATCTTGCAGCTGGCGACCATCGCCGGCAGTGTGGAAGGCGACACACCGGTAATGCGTATCCCGTTCGTCGCCGACGATCAGCAAGTCGGTTTCGTCGCCGAAGGACAAGAGCTTGACCTTGGCGTGCCGGCGCTCGATGAGGTGACCGTCGTCACGTCGAAAATCGCCTTGCTGACCAAAATGTCGCGGGAGGCATACGAATACAGCCAGGCTGACCAGCTCGTCGCCGACAGTATGGCCCGGGCGATCGCCGACGGCGCGGATAAGGCTTTCCTGGCCAACGCGCCGGCCGCCGGGAAATTGCCCCAGTCGATCGGGCTGTTGAACACGCCCGGGATGCTTGACGCCGGTGAACTGGCATCCAATCTCGACGTCCTGGTGGACGCTATCACCGCCGTAGAGGCCAACCATGGCGCAGCATCGCACCTGGTGACCGATCCGGGGTCGTGGGCCACCATCCAGAAGATGAAGACGGCTAAGGACGCCAACCTTCCGCTGGTCGGTGCCCCTGCCGCCCAGACGGGCCGCGTGCTGCTCGGCGTCCCGGTCGTGGTCAACCCGAACGTCCCGGCCGGGACGCTGCTCGTCATCGACAAGCGGGAGATTATCGCGGCCGTGGGCGATATCCGTCTCGACGTTTCCGACCAGGTGTACTTCAGTGCCGACAGCATCGGCCGGCGTGCGTCCTGGCGATTCGGCTGGACGGTCGTCCACCCCAAGCGGCTCGCCAAGGTGGCCGTTCCTGTCCCGGACGAGCCAGCGGCCTAAAGGTCGCATCACGAAAGGGCCCGGAGGATCGATCTTCCGGGCCCTTCCCGCGTCCAGCCACTTTGCGGGATCCCGCAATATGGTCGGCTCACCCGCGCCGGAGCACCGACCAGCGTTGACGCGACACGGGCCACCGTAGGCCCGCTGCGGCCGCTATCTTCTCGCGGGGTATCTTGGCGCCGTCCGCGGCCCGTATTAGCTCAGAGCGGCGTCTCCTGCCGTCTATCGCCGCCGCGTCGGCGTCCGCAATGACCTGCGCAACCTCGCGCAGCGCGTCGAGTATGTCCGTATCACTCACGCGACGATTATGCCAATAACCCCATTGACTCGTCTAGGTCCGCGGGGGTAGGGTTTCACGTAAGCGGTCCGTCCGTTGGTTGCAGCCAACGGACGGACCTAACCAACCGATACCTACCATGGAGGATCAGATGGCTACATTCAGCCTAGCCGACGTCGTTTTCGATGACCTTACCGAGTACACCCGCTACATAGCCGACTTGTGCCCTGACCTGGTCGACTTTCTACAGCGCCGGAACATCACATCCGCGGCCGTCCTGGTCGCGACCATCGCCGAGCTGGCCCGGGTTATGGGACTTTGGCTAGACCCGGAAGGAACCGCCGGCCCGTTCGTCGTCATCAACGGGCGTCCCGTCCGCCGTCCGGAAGGCGGCGCGGCATGAGCGCGCCCAATAACACTTGCGATGCACTTCGCATCGTGGATGTTCCGGATCTGCCGGGTGGCGGCGCGCTTCTCGTGCCGTGCGCCGGGTTGGTGCTGGTCGACTCCGGGATGAGCGAGGACCAACGCCAAGACAAGATGGATTGGGCGCGCGACGAGATGGCACGCCGGGCGCGACGCCAGGAGTCCATAGCAGACCAGGCGGCCGCCGCCGGTGCCAAGACGCCATACCCGCCCGATGATGCCCCCGTCCCAGACTGGGCCACCTACACAGAGAACAGCTGGTATCACGAGATCCTTGACTCCGAAGACCCAAGGGACGCATGGCGGCCGTGGGCGCGAGCGACCTACCGGGAGTTCCCCGGCGTCGCATCCGTCGGGTTGATGCAGCTTTGGGACGGGCGCCACTTCGCCTATGGCGCGCCATACGTTGAGCTTGAGCGCGTCGACAGGAACCACCTGACCCTCTCGGATGTCGGCGCCATCGGCCACGCTTGGCCGGAAGTCATGGCGACGATGCGCGCCGCGCAGGAACTCCACGAATCGGCACCAGGGCGCGAAAGTGAGGCTTGGTCATGAGCGCCCGCTGTCCCGACTGTGGCCGGTTCACCCGGGACGCGCACACCCACAACCCGCAAGTGCTGGCGCAGGCCGACGACATTGAGCGCAGCCTTCGGCTGGCAGGCTACGGGCCGTCGACCGCGGCCCGTATCGGCAAGCATGTGCGTAAGTTCGCCGCCGACACTGGGGCCACGGACTTGTGGACGGTCACCGCCGGGCAGGTGGACGACTGGCTCGCCACCCAACCGGCCCAGTATGGCGCTTCGCTGCGGACCGCCTACCGGTGGGCGGCCAGTGCCGGACGAGTCGAATCGAACCCGTGCGCACCCCGCCGGCCCGGGCCCGCCCGGCGTGAACCGCCCCCCGCGTGGCGCGAACCGCTGGCCGCATTCCGGAAATGGATGGTCGCCCAGCGCATGAGCGGGGAGACCATCACCATGTACCGGGGGCGGCTAATCCAGCTGGCCTACGAGACCGGACGCGGCCCGTTCGAACTCGACGGTGAAGCCTTGTGCACCTGGCTTTCACGGCACCGCTGGTCGCGGCAGACCGCGCACTCATCCGCGGCGGTGCTGGCCGTGTTCTACCGCTGGGCATACAACACCGGCCGCGCGGACGCGAACCTCGCCGCCGACATACCCCGGGTAAGACTGGGCGAAGGTGGCGGCCGCCGTCCACCAGCACTCGACATCTACCGGGCCGCCCTAGCGTCCGCCTCACCCCGCGTCCGCGTCATGCTCCGGCTCGCCGGGGAACTGGGACTACGCCGGGGAGAGATAGCCCGCATCACCCACGCCGACATGGTCACCGACACAGACGGCGCCTGGCTGACCGTCCACGGCAAAGGCGGCAAGAAGCGCGTCTTGCCCGTCCCGGAAGGACTCGCCGCCGAGATGGCCACATGGTGGGACTCGCACGATTCGTCGTGGCTATTCCCGCAACGCTGGGACCAAAGCGCGCCAATAACACCACAGACAGCGTCCAAGTCGATCAGCCGGCTACTGCCGGTGGGCGTGTCCGCCCATCATCTGCGGCACATGTTCGGGACGCTGGCCTACGCCGAAACACGCGACCTACTCGGCGTCCAACGGCTACTCGGGCACGTCAGCCCGGCGACGACGCGAACCTACGTTCAAACAACGACCGACGACCTACGGCGGGCCGTCGACGCCACAGCGAAAGCGTTGGCCAGATGACACCCCACATCCACCGGGAGCGGGGCGGCCGCCAGCCCGGCTCTTGATGGATGGCGCGTTGCGCGCGCGTGGGTTAACGGCGTGTGGTCATGGATGCTTGGCGGGGGGTCCCGGCGCGCCGGCCGGGCGGGGTGAAGGGTCGTTGTGGCCGGTTGTGGCAATCGACGGCGACGCCGAACGTGTTGTAGCGGATTCCACGCGCTATCCAAAGGCGCGAACGCATGATGAAGGTTCCTTTCGTGGTTTGAATCAGAGCATGTCGCCCGAAACCCCCAGACCTGGGCGCGATGTCAGCGGCAGCAGCCTTCCAGTGTCGCGCCGGCCCGGGGGGGAGGGGTGGACCCCTCCCCCTTTTGGTCTCACTTCAGGGCAGGGCTGACGGTGTGGTACCGCTTCTTGTCAGGTATTGGCTCGGCGGTGGTACCCACCACAGCGAGTAGCTTGGCCATGTCGCCAGGGTCGGCCAGGTCCACCATTTCAGACCGGATCATCGAGTAGGCGAGCTCGGCGCGAACTTTTGTCCGGGTTCCGTTTGCCCCGACCACCATTACGGCCGTGTCGGGGCTGTAGTCGTCCAGCAGTGCCATCCATGCGCGGACGCGCTCGAT
>JGI20166J26741_11681474_pt1 | contig 10981 bp, 10 predicted proteins | sample TergutCu122P5_FD_26741 | JGI IMG/M metagenome (IMG submission 26741) | reverse complement strand
GCTGCAACCAAGACGATATGTTTAAAAAACTTCATTTATACTTCCGTTATTAATTTCTTCTCCTTTGCTTTTTTTTCCCTACTTGTCAAATACAACGTGTCGATAACCAAATATATCAGGTAGATTGTAAAAAAGACCAACAAAAAACGCTTCATTTCTGTTTTTTCTATAATCCAGTAAATAACTAAAAAAAACAATGACAATAAAATTTTCCCTATTTTCAATCCGCCCAAAAGATTAACGGATTGCCGTGCTGATATTGTATTTCCTTTTTTATCAATAATTAATATGCTCGCTATTTCGTAAAGAAAGAAAAAAACAACACCGCCTATCGCCCATCCAAAAGGCGCAACATTTGGAAATTTTATAATAACAACAACCAATGCTAACGTGACAGCTACCAAAATTAATATATATTTCTTTCTTAAAGATTCCATAAATTATTCAACACAAACAGAAACAACGTTTTGTTTGGATTCAACAAATCCGCTGTTTATTTCAATTTTCTGTTCATCCGCTCCAATTTTGTATATTACGGCGCCGTTTTTCAGTACCGAAATAATCGGAGCATGATGGTTCAGAATGGTAAATGAACCTACCACACCCGGTAAAGTAACCGAATCTACTTCGCCTTTGTATATAATTTTTTCGGGGGAGATAATTTCCAGATGCATTTTATTCTAATTCATTTTAACTGTCGCTTCTGAGTTTTTCCGCTTTCGCCTTCGCATCTTCAATTGTTCCGACATTCAAGAAAGCCTGTTCCGGCAAATCATCCACTTCTCCGTTCATAATCATGTTGAAACCTTTGATTGTATCTTCGATGGAAACCATTACGCCGGGCGTTCCGGAAAAGGCTTCCGCCATGAAAAATGGTTGGGAAAGAAAACGTTGCACGCGACGTGCGCGATTCACTACTAATTTATCTTCTTCGGAAAGTTCTTCCATACCCAAAATAGCAATAATATCCTGCAATTCTTTATAACGTTGCAATAATTGTTTTACATGCTGAGCGGTTTCGTAGTGCGCTTCACCCACAATATTCGGGTCTAAAATTCGGGAAGTCGAACCTAAGGGATCGACTGCAGGATAAATTCCTAATTCTGAAATCTTACGATCCAAAACCGTTGTTGCATCCAAGAATGCGAAAGTTGTTGCCGGCGCAGGGTCGGTCAAGTCGTCAGCAGGCACGTAAACTGCTTGTACGGAAGTGATTGAACCGCTTTTAGTAGAAGTGATTCTTTCCTGCATAGTACCCATTTCCGTTGCCAAAGTAGGTTGATAACCCACTGCCGATGGCATACGTCCCAAAAGGGCGGATACTTCGGAACCTGCTTGTGTAAAACGGAATATATTGTCGATGAAAAATAAAATATCGTGTCCGGTTTCATCTCCCATATCGCGGAAAGATTCTGCAATGGTCAATCCGGATAAAGCCACAGAAGAACGCGCGCCGGGAGGTTCATTCATTTGTCCGAAAACCAAAGTAGCTTGAGATTTACCTAATTCTTCGTAGTCAATTTTCGATAAGTCCCATTCGCCCCTTTCCATTGCTTCTTTGAATTCTTTGCCGTAGCGAATTACTCCTGATTCTATCATTTCACGAAGTAAATCGTTGCCTTCACGGGTACGTTCGCCAACTCCTGCGAAGACTGAAAATCCGTTGTGTTTCTTTGCAATATTGTTGATTAATTCCATGATTAACACGGTTTTTCCAACTCCGGCGCCTCCGAACAAACCGATTTTTCCTCCTTTTAAATAAGGAGCGAGTAAATCAACTACTTTAATTCCTGTAAATAAAATTTCTTTGGAAGTAGATAAGTCTTCAAATTTGGGCGGTTCTCTGTGGATAGGCATTTCATTGTCGCGACTGAGTGGTTTCATCCCGTCGATGGTATCTCCTATAACATTCAGTAAACGACCTTTCACTTGGTTGCCTATTGGCATGGATATTGGGCGCCCTAAACTTTCTGCTTTCATCCCCCGGCAAATGCCGTCGGTCGAATCCATCGCTACCGCTCGCACGGTATCTTCACCTATATGTTGTTGTACTTCAACAATTAAACTTTTCCCGTCAGGACGAGTTACTCTCAATGCATCGTAAATCTGAGGAACCCATTCGCCGGTTTGTTCAAAGGAAACGTCAATAACCGGACCAATAACTTGAGAAATATATCCAAATTTTTCAGACATGTTTTAAAGATAAAATAGTATATAAAAAATAAAATGCCTCATTATGAACACTATAAGTTTCGCAAAGAAGTTTTGCAAAATTACTAAATCCATTTTCAATATACAAGAAATTCAAGTATTATTTTAAATATTTATTTAAATCTCTTCAAAAACCTGACTTAATTTATAACTTAAATTCCAACGTTTGCCTTCCTTCTCGAAGGTTTTCCTCCTTGCCGTTCCAAACGAATTTACCGGCAATCCCTTGTGGTAAAGTGATTTCTGTTTTTAGATTTCCCTTTGCATCAACTTGATAGTTTACGCAGATCTCTCCATTAGGATGAGGAATACAACCCGAAGCATTTCTCAGTTTACCAAGATTTGGCGCAATGAGTACTTTTTGAAAACCCGGCGCTGCCGAATGAATGCCCAAAACCATTCGATACAGTTCGATGTTTGGGCTCGAACCCCAAGCATGGCAATCGCTTCGCGGATAAGGATCGGATGTTTCCGCCCAAGTAGTCAATCCATTGGCCAATTGTGTGCGCCATATATCCAATGTATTCAAATACCTGTTGCCCATACCTGTTTTATCCATAGCCCTATTGAGATAATAACTGAAATAAATAGTAGCCGGCGTCAAATCTTTATCTTGTAAAATGCGCGCCATTAAATCGGTTGCCTCCTGTCCTTTCACTACATCTGTCAAAATGGATAGAATATTGGAGTGTTGTGAAAAACTCTTTTTTTCAGGCGTGTTGGCAAACAGTTTTCTGCCTTCATCCCAATATTTGGCTTTAAATCCGGCTTTCATCCGTGTGGCGATTTGTTCGTATTTATCTGCAAATGCCGGCATGCCGAGTTTTCGCTCCATTTCTCCCGCAAGTTGCAATCCCATAATGAAATGCAAATCCTGTATGGAAGATTGCCCGTCCGGCATGCGCGGGGGCTCGCCATTTGGGAATGACCAATCGGTAAAAAACCAGTAAGGAATGTACGAAAGAGAAGCGTCGTCACGAAGACGCTGTTCATAGAAATTCAAAATCGTGCGCGTGTAAGGCAACTGTTCTGCCACAAAAGCGTTGTCGTCCCGATGCATCCAATAATCGTATATTATGCCTATCCACCAGATAGAAAACGAAGGAATGAATTGATGCAAATTGGTAGGATAGCGGCTCATAGTAATTCCGTCTGCAATCATTGATTGTCTGCCGTTGTTGATGGCGTTGCGAACTAAACGGTCGTCGCGCGTATTATAAAGCGTTACCATAGCTTGAATACGAGTATCTCCAAAATATTGAAGCTGTTCGTAATACGGACAATCCATATAGGTTTCGTGAGCGCAGAGCCGCGCTGTACGCCAGCCTACGGAAAGAATTTTATCGAGTTCGGGCATATCAGGAGCCGAAAACTTAGAAGCAAGTTGAAACGGATAACCGGTATAAGTACCGTAAATATCGTGCAACACCAATGGTTCGGCAGCGGTTTTTATTTCCAATTGTATGTAACGATACGTGCGCCACCACAGTGAAGTGAAGCCGCGATGATCGCCTCCGTCTGCAACGATTTGGTCTTCGTAGCCGGTAAAAATTTTTCCTTCAATTTGATCTCGATTTCCTTTGTCGTTAGCCCGTTTACTTTGATTATATAATGATTCGGCATATTTCACCGTGATTTCCGCTCCTTTCCCTTTGCTGAATATCAGATTGAGATAAGCGGTGGTAAGATGCGTTTGGTCAATTAATATTGATACTTGAGACGAAGCCGGTATGGTATAATTTCCCGCTTTCTCCGGAAATTCTGCCGGCAGGTTTATTCCTACCGCTTTGCGTAATTTTGGAATCCGTTCATTGGTTAGTTCTTGCAGTGGAATGGCGCCGGGCGTCAATTGCCATCCCGGATAATCGCGCGATCCTTTCCCTCCTCCGGAAATGATTTGCCGGACAGCAGGCCAAGACGAGTCGTCGAATCCCGGCTGTTCCCATCCCCATGGATATTTTGCCGCAACCATTTTATCTCCGGGTCCTGCTACATAATAGGTTTTCAAATCGATATTTACCGGACTGTAACTCTCGTTGTGTACACCTTTCCAAGATTGATCAGTATTGACAATCTGTTCATCCTTGCCGTTTCCCTGTACGATAAAACCTGTCTGGCGAAAACTCATCTGGGCAACCGGAGCATATTGTGCGAAATTCCAAACCACAGCAGCAATCGTATTTTTGCCTGATTGCAATTGCGGAGCAATATCCACCGTTTCATACGCCCAATTGTAAATGTCGTTGCGGGCAGGACCTAAAGAAACTAATTCGCCGTTGACAAACAGTTTGTAACGGTTATCGGCTGAGACATGGATGATAAACTTGCCGGGCTTAGCGCTTAATTCAAAAGCCTTTCGAAAATGATATACGCCATATTCATTTGTCGGAGCTCCGGTTACGGCAATCCATTTAGCCGGCCAGATTTTAGAAAACAATTCGGGATTGATGACGGCATTTTGAGTTTTGCCATGTTGGAAAAATCCCATTACACATAAAAGTATTAAAATGTGTTTTTTAATCATGATAAATTCAGAATTATTTTTTTACAATAAAATTATTTGAATACAAAATTAAGCGTTTTTTCCATTAAAACCTTTGTTTAGTGGAATTTTTTCAAATAAAAAGATGTATCTTTGTGTTTTTAACAGTAAAAAAATGAGTATGCAATTTACGGAATTTGCCTTTCCCATTTTCGAAAAATCTATTGAGGACTACCATAAGCAGGATGATGTGGATGCAACGATTCAAAATCCTTATCCTGAAAAATCCATTGAATATTATTTGTATCTAAAAAATTGGATTGATACGGTTCAATGGCATTTGGAAGATATAATCCGCGACCCGGAGATAAATCCTGTTAAGGCTTTGGAAATCAAACGGAGAATCGACCGGTCGAATCAGGAACGCACGGATTTGGTTGAATTGATTGACACTTATTTTCGTGGAAAATACCAACACATCCACCCTTCGGAACAGGCGACTCTCAACACAGAAAGTCCGGCATGGGCTATCGACCGCTTGTCTATTCTTGCGCTGAAAATCTTTCACATGCAGAAAGAAGTGGAACGGCGTATCGGAACTCAACAAGAAATATACAGGAATAAATTAAATATTCTTCTGGAACAAAAGAAAGATTTATCTCTGGCAATCGACCAGCTTTTAAATGACATCGAGTCGGGTAAAAAATACATGAAAGTGTATAAACAAATGAAAATGTATAACGATCCCGACTTGAATCCTGTGCTATACGAAAAAAAATAATATGACGATTACGTTAGTCATTCGTTTATCTTCATTGGGAGACGTAGCTATTCTGATCCCTACTTTGTATTCGGTTGCTTCAAAAAATCCGGATGACAGATTTCTTTTGATTACCAAGAAATCTTTACAACCTTTGTTTTTTAACAAGCCGGATAATCTGGAAGTTTTTCCGATGCAAACGAAAGACAGGCACAAAGGGCTTTTGGGATTAATCCGGGCAATTGGGGATGTAAATCAAATTATTAATCAACTGAAAAGTAAAGAAAAATCGGGAATTCAACTAAAGGTAGCCGATTTACATTCCGTTATCCGCTCAACAATTTTTGATTTCTTTTTTAAACTGAAGGGTGCAAAAATAGAAAAAATAGACAAAGACCGGAAAGCCAAAAAAGCGCTGGTTCGAGAGAAAAATAAAATATTTGTTCCTTTAAAAACTTCTTTCAGGCGCTATCAGGAAGTTTTTGAAAGATTGGAGTATGATAATCTACCTAAAAGCGACGTAGGCGGAGCCTACGCCGAGCGAGAAGCCCGAAGCAATCCGGAAACAATTATAAATCTGGATTGCTTCGTCGTTCCTCCTCGCAATGACGAGACGTTGATCGGGATTGCTCCTTTTGCAAAACACAAAGGGAAAATTTATCCGCTTGATCAAATGGAAGAAGTTGCGCGTATTCTGAATGACCGGCCGGCTACAAAGATTTTCCTGTTCGGAGGAAAAGAAGAAAGTCCTTTGCTGGATGAATGGACAAAAAAATACGAACATGTGGAATCGGTTGCCGGATTAATGCCTTTCCCCGACGAACTTTCCCTGATGAAAAGTTTGGATGTAATGGTGAGTATGGATTCCGCCAATATGCACTTGGCTTCTTTGGTTAATACGCCGGTAGTTTCCATTTGGGGTGCAACGCATCCATACGCCGGATTTTACGGCTATAATCAAAAACCTGAAAATGCAGTGCAAATAGATTTGGAATGCCGTCCTTGCTCAATTTTCGGGGATAAAACTTGCAGGAGAGGCGATTATGCCTGTTTGAAAAGAATCAGTCCTCAGATGATTGCGGATCGGATTTTTTCACTTCTTTTTTCTTTTCCTCAAACAACTTTTGAAATTTCTCAACCGTAACGGTTTTAGGTTTTAAGGTAGTTTTTTCCTTCAGTAAATTGATCAATTTTTTCTCAACGGTTTTGTCAATCAAATTCTGAATGCTTTCCTCTTTTTTCAGCATTTCCTGTGCGTAATTTTCCAAATGTTGGTCGGGAATATTAGTCATACCGTATCGTGCAAATTGCTCGCGAGTCGCTTCTTTAGCAGCTTCCCAGATATCGGGTTCTTCCACTTTGATTTCGTAATCTTTGATTATTTGTTCTTGAATCAAGCGGAATTTCAAGTCTTCCATGATTTTAGGAAAATCTTCTTCAAGAGATTCCGGCGTCCGTTTATCAGAAGAGGCCAACAGCCAACGTTTCAGGAATGCTTCAGGGAATAATACTTCTCCGACTTTGTCTTCTAAATATTTACGTGCGTCTAACAAAAATTTAAAATCGCTTTCAGGGGTTAATTGCTGCGAGATAATCTCTTTGATTTTTTCACGGAAAGATTCTTCGGAGGTAACTGTTCCCGGTTCAAATATTTTGTCGAACAATTCCTGATTCATTTCGGCTTCTTTGTAGCGGGTTATTTCGATAATATCTAAAGAAAAATTACCGGTATAATTGTTTACTTCTTCTTTTTTTACCTTCAGGAAAGACGACAGTTCAGCTGCATTTCCTTCGTAGGCTTTGTGCGGGTTGAAGACAATGGTAGCACTTACCTTGGCGCCTGTGAATTTTGATTTTTCTTCTTCGTTTTTTATGTAAAAAGGCATTAATACGGAGTCATCGTTTTGGATACCGCCTGCTTTCGGTTCGCCGTTGTCGTCCAGTTCGGTTAAAGTTCCTTTCACCATATCTTTCCCTTCGACTTCCTCAACATTTTCATAAGTTCCGTAATTGGCTTTGTAGCTGTTGATTTGTTTATCAACCATATCGTTGGTTACTTCAATCGAATAATAGGGTAATTTATCCGTTTTTGTAAGTTTGATGGACATAACCGGAGCCAAACCAAGGTCAAAAGTAAATGAATAATCTTCTTGTTTGTCGAAATCCAATGGTTCTCTTTCGTCTTCGCTGGGAAGCGGTTCTCCCAAGACATTCAAATTTTCTTCTCTGATGTAAGAAAGTAATTTATCGACGACCAATTTATTCACTTTTTCAACCAAAATGGATTTGCCGTACATTTGCTGTATTCTGGACAGAGGAACCATTCCTTTACGGAATCCTGGAATAACGGCATTTCTGCGTAAATCCTTTATATCTTTTTCTACTTCGTTTGCGTAATCTTCTTTTGCAACGTCAATGGTAACGGTAGCATTTACCGGATCGATTTTGTTTAATGTAATGTTCATTATTTTTTATTTTTTGTTTTGAAAAAAGGTTGACAAAGGTACTTGTATTCTTTGAAATATCAAAATAAAATTAGAGGGTATCTATTAAAATTTCCAATTGTATTTTACTCCAATATATTACATATCTCCCGGTTAACTTTTCTCAACCTGTCTTCTTCCATTTTAACCATTTTACGGTCGTAGGTCATCAAGCCGTTTACTTCTCCTTCAACATCTGTTGTCTGCGTATAGACAGCGCCCGAATAGACAACTCGAATCATGTTTTTCAATTGTTCTGCAAACTTTACATATTCGTCAGTCACTTCTTTTGGGCTTTTAAACTGAACGTAACCCCAGTTTCTATCCGGCTGCCATAAATGATTTTCTACCGGCATGCCAATTCCTCCGTATTCTCCCAGAACGGTTGCCCGCTCCGGATCAGCAATGATAATTGTCGGGTTGGGATAGTGGTGAATGTCCAGCAAATCGCCGGTGCGATAATGGTTTCCTCCGCTTGCAGGGTTTACCAGTCGTGAAGGATCATAAGCTTTGGTCCATTCCACAATTTCCGGTGTTTTAAATTGTCCCCAGGCTTCATTGAACGGTACCCAGGCAACAACACATGGATTGCTGTACAGGAAATCTACAATCTCTTTCCATTCCCTCCGGTAGTTGGCATCCGACTCGGCAGAACGCACCAGTTCCGTTCCCGTAAAATATTCAAACATTTGCCAGTGCGGACTTCTGTCTCCGCTTGGCATATCCTGCCAGACTAATATTCCTTCTTGATCGCAGTGCATGTACCAGCGCGCAGGCTCGACTTTTACATGTTTACGGATCATATTAAAACCAAAATCTTTCGTCTTCCGGATATCGTAAAGCATGGCTTCATCCGATGGAGCAGTATATAATCCGTCGGGCCACCAGCCTTGGTCGAGCGGGCCGAAATTGAAACAGTCTTTGTTGTTTAACTGTATTCTCATCACGCCGTTTTTATCCCTTTTTGTGGATATTTTCCTCATCGCGCAATAGCTTTTAACCTGATCCGCAAGTTTCCCTTCCGAATACAAGTTAATCTCCATATCATATAGAAAAGGAGAATCGGGCGACCATAGTTTGGCATTCTGAATAGAAACGGAAAGTGATTGACCGTTGGCTGCTTTAGCTGAATTGATTAATTTGCCTGAGTCGAATATTTTCACTTCAATGATGTCGGCTTCAGTAGTATTTTGCGAGCAGACGTCGACATTGAGTTTGTTATTGTCAATATCCGGAACATTCCTTACGTTCGTAATGTGTTTTTTATTAACCGGCTCGAGCCAGACAGTCTGCCAAATTCCGGTAACCGGCGTGTACCATATTCCTTCAGGTTTGTTTACTTGTTTTCCACGCGGTTGATAACTTTTGTCGGTCGGATCAAAAACTTTTACTACTAATTTTTGTTCACCGCCGGCATTTAGAAAAGGCGTAATATCAAAACTAAAGGGAGTATAACCTCCCCGGTGATTTCCAATTTTGATATCATTCAGAAAAACTTCCGTATCCCAATCCACGGCTCCGAAATGAAGCAAAATATTTTTCCCTTTCCAGTTTGCGGGCAACTTAATGGTCCTTTTGTACCAAAGTTCATTCGCATCGCCTACACGTTGTCCGACTCCCGACAAACTTGATTCAATAGCAAAAGGGACTAATATTTTACCGGAAAATTGGGAGGGTTCTTGCCCGCCTCTCGGTAAAACTGCGTAGTCCCAAAGTCCGTTCAGATTTACCCAGTCGTTGCGTTCCATGATGGGACGCGGATATTCTGATAATACTTTATCCGGATTCAAACTCTCTCCCCATTGGGTTTTAATTTTATCTCCCGCCGGTTTCCACTGCGCCATGCTTTGCATAGCTAAACAGGTTATTCCAAGTAATAATATGTCTTTTTTTCTCATAACAATAAATATTTTTTTTACTTCATGGTATATTGCTTTATATTTTTTGCAAAGATATATAAAAATATGTATTATTGACACAAAAGCAAAGATTAAGGGGATTCTTTTTTACATTTATCAAATTTGTTTAATCTTTGTCATATACAATGAAAAAATAAATTTTTTCGTAAATTTGCACCTGTAAAATTTATTATTTATGGATATTATTCATTTCTTTATTGACTTCGTTCTTCATATTGATGTTCATTTAGCCGAATTAGTTCAGAACTACGGCGTATGGATTTATGGAATTCTCTTTCTGATTATTTTTTGTGAAACCGGATTGGTAGTGACTCCTTTTCTTCCGGGCGATTCGCTTCTCTTTGTGGCGGGTACTTTAGCAGCGCTGGGCACGAATCACATCAATGTGCATCTGATGGTTTTACTGTTAATTTCTGCCGCGATTTTAGGTGACGCGAGTAACTACTTTATCGGTAAATTTTTCGGAGAAAAACTTTTCCGTAATCCCCACTCCAAGATATTCAAACAAGCTTATTTGGTTAAAACGCACGAATTTTATGAAAAACATGGAGGGAAAACCATTATTATTGCCCGTTTTGTACCCATCATCCGCACTTTTGCTCCTTTCGTAGCCGGAATGGGAAAAATGACTTATGCTCATTTTTTTAGTTTCAACGTAATCGGAGGTATTTTGTGGGTACCTCTGTTTATGTATGCCGGCTATTTTGTCGGAGAAAATGAATTTGTGAAGAGCAATTTAAGCCTTTTAATTATTATAATCATCTTGGTTTCTTTGTTGCCCGGCATTATTGAGATAGTGCGGCAAAAGATGAAGAATAAGGCGCAATGAAAATTGTTTCGGATAATATTACGCTTAAAAAAGGAAACTTTGAATTGCGTGATATTTCTTTTTTACTTGGAGATGATGAAAAACTTAACGGATGATATTTGCGGGCATGCCGGCGTTACGATGATCTATACCAGCCATTACGAAGATGAAACGCCTAATTGTATTTCACATTTTTTAGAGCTGGATGAAGGGAAACAAATGTAGCTTCAAAATAAAGGCTTGTCTAAGGTTATGCCTTGCAGACCACTGAATAATGATAGAGCTTCCGCCGATCGGAGGCTTTGATAAATGGCTCGT
>JGI20166J26741_11681363_pt1 | contig 10982 bp, 10 predicted proteins | sample TergutCu122P5_FD_26741 | JGI IMG/M metagenome (IMG submission 26741) | reverse complement strand
CGCGGCCCGTGTCGCCGATGCGCAGCACCGCGGCGTCGGCCGCGCCGGGCACGACCACCGTGTTGCACATGACCTGATGGTCGTACTGCTCATAGATCCACTGCTTGCTGCAGATGTTCGGGCTGGCGAGCAGGTCCAGCAAGGTCTGCGAGAGATCCTCCTCAGCAATTGTTGGAAGCTCGGTACTGATCAGCTCCTTGATGTACACGGGTTCGGTAAATGGCGGGTCATAGAGCGGCGCGTCGTCGGTAAGCGTCAACGCGGGCAGAGCGCAGACCACCTTGTCAGCCCCCTCACGCACGACGAAAAGCCCCGTGTCCGTGACCTCGCCGATGACCGTAGCGCGCAGGCCCCACTTCCCGCAGATTGCGAGCACCTCCGGCGTCAGTTCCGGTGTGGCAACGGCGAGCATGCGCTCCTGCGACTCGCTCACCATGATTTCCCAGGGCGTCATCTCCAGTTCGCGCTGGGGCACCTTCGTGACATCGATGTCAAGGCCCACGCCCGCGCGTCCGGCCATCTCGGAGGCCGAACTGGTCAGTCCCGCCGCTCCCAGGTCGCCAAGCCCCACCAGCAAGTCGCGTTCAAGCAGCTCCAGGCAGGCCTCGATGAGCAGTTTCTCCGTAAAGGGGTCGCCCACCTGGACGGCGGGGCGTTTGGCCTCGGCGCCCTCGTCGAACTCCTGACTGGCGAGCACCGACGCGCCGCCGATGCCGTCGCGCCCGGTCGTCGAGCCGATCAGTATCAGCTGGTTGCCGACGCCGCTCGCCTGGGCAAGCGTCAGGCGCTCCTCGCGCATGAGGCCCACGGCCATCGCCCCGATCAGGCAGTTGCCCTCGTAGGCCGCGTCGAAGGCCACTTCGCCGCCGATGGTCGGCACGCCCAGGCAGTTGCCGTAGGCGCCGATGCCGGCGACCGCTCCCTCGAAGAGGTAGCGCTGGCGGGGGACGTCCAGCGTCCCGAAGCGCAGGCTGTCAAAGCAGGCCACGGGGCGCGCGCCCATCGTGAAGATGTCGCGGATGATGCCGCCGATGCCGGTCGCCGCGCCCTGGAAGGGCTCGATGGCGCTGGGGTGGTTGTGCGATTCCATCTTGAAGGCCACAGCCCAGCCGTCGCCGACGCTGATGACGCCCGCGTTCTCGCCGGGGCCCTGAAGGACCGCCGAGCCCTCGGTCGGAAACAGCCGCAGATACTTCTTTGAGTGCTTGTAGCTGCAGTGCTCAGACCACATGAGCGAGTAGATGGTGAGTTCGGTCTTGGTCGGCACGCGCCCCAGTAACTCGACGATCTTGTCATACTCGTCGGGCGCCAGACCCAGCTCGACTGCCAGCTGTGCGGCGGTGGCGCCGTCCAGATCAACCACGGGCAGGGTCATGAGCGCTCCTTTAACGATCCGGGTTTGTTCGGCTTGGGATAGACGACGCGCAGCAGATAGGCCAGCTCGACCACGATCATAAGCGGCGCGGCGATCAGCACGATCATCGTCAGGGTCTGCCGGGCGCCCGCTACCGTCAGCGCTATCACCAGAAGAAAGAGCACGGTATAAAGGCCGCCGCAGAGCGCATAGACGGAGAGCGGTTCGCGCGGGATATGCTCAAGCTCTCGGCGCAGGCGCCGCTTGGCGCGCGTCGTGTCGAGCATCATCCAGACGCCGCAGATCGCGAGCAGGATAAAGATACTGAAGAATACATAGAGGCCCGCACCGAAGCCGATCTCGCCATGAGGAGCCATCAACGCACCGCCTCTGCCAGCGCAGAGAGTACAGCGGTGAAGAACAACCTGCCGTCAGTCGAGTGGCTGGTGCGGGGATCGACCGCGCGCTCAGGGTGCGGCATAAGCCCGAAGACGTTGCCGGCAACGTTGCTGATGCCCGCGATCGCGTCCAGCGCCCCGTTGGGCGCGCCGTCGTCGTCGCAGTAGCGCAGGATCACGCGTCCGACCGATCCGTCACGCAGGCCTGCCAGCGTCGTCGCGTCACAGTAGTAGTTGCCCTCGCCATGGTTGATGGGTAGTCGCAGGACGGTTCCGTGTGGCTCATTCAGCCAGTCACAGCTCCCCTCAACACGCAGTGCAACGTCCTTGCAGATGAACTTCAGTCCCGCGTTGCGAAGAAGCGCGCCGGGAAGCAGATGGGCCTCAGTCAGTATCTGGAAGCCGTTGCAGATGCCGAGCACCGGACGGCCCGCCTCAGCGAAGCGGATGACCTCTTCCATCACCGGACTGAAGCGCGCCACCGCCCCGCATCGCAGATAGTCGCCGTAGGAAAACCCTCCCGGCAACACGAGCGCCCGGCAGGCGCCCAGGTCGCGCTCCCCATGCCAGAGGTAGCGTGCCGATATCCCCAGCTGCTCGCAGGCATAAGCGACGTCCTGTTCGCAGTTGCTGCCCGGGAATACGACGATCCCTATATCAGTCATCGGCGCCCTCGATCCGGAAGTCTTCGATCACGGGATTGGCAAGGAGCTTCTGGCACATCTCCTCGACGCGCGCATGCTCGGCCGGACAAGACTCGCCGCTGGTCTCCAACGTGATGTACTTACCGATGCGCACGGAGCTGACCTCGTCAAACTCCATCTGCTGCAGGGCGCGCTCCGCCGTCGCGCCAGCCGGATCGAAGATCCCCTGCTTATAGGTCACATAGATCTGATAGCGTGCCATGGCGCCTCCCTACTTCTTCTTGCCGGACTGGGCCTCGCGTTGCGCCTGCCGGGTCAGCGGGCGGATCTTCCTGAAGTCAAGAACCCAGACAGCGATCACCAGGACGACGGCAATCAGCATCAGAACCAGCGAGATATAGCTCCAGGGTGGCTTCTGCGACAGCTTCATGGAGTTCAAGATGAGCGACGGCACCAGCGTTACCAAGGCCGCGCCGATCATGATCCACCAGATTCTACGCCAGTGTTTTAACTCGGGGGTGTCGGGCACGGGGGCTCTCCTTCCTTGAGATGAGGACGACTTGGCCTGACTTGAACGCGCCGAGGCCATGAGCTTCTCGCGTCGCGTCTTGGGCTTGGCGGACTTTGAACTGGGAGTAGAGCGCTTGATCTTCGCCGACGCGGCCGACTTGCGGGTCGAACCGGTCGGCTCGTTGCTGCGCTGTTCGTTCTGGTACCGCTTGTTCAGCGGGGATCGGCGGGTCATGATAGGAGCATACTTCCTTTCCGGCTACTTTGCCGCAGGTTTCTTTGCCGCAGGTTTCTTTGCCGCAGGCTTCGTCGCGGTACTGGCCTTCTTGGCCGCGGCGGGCTTTGCCGCGGCAGAAGCTTTCCCGGCAGTCACGGTCTTCTTCGCGGCGCTGGCCTTCTTCGTGGCGGTTGACTTCGTGGCGACAGCAGCAGCCTTCTTCGTCGCAGCTGGCTTTGCCGCAGCAGCGGGTTTCTCCGCAGCCGTAGCTTTCTTCGTCGCGGTAGCAGTCTTCTTCGCTGCAGCAGGAGCCTTCTTCGCTGCGGCAGGAGCCTTCTTCGCTGCGGCCGCCGGCTCTTCCGCAGTCACCGCGGTCTTCTTCGCTGCAGCTGGTTTCGCTGCAGCTGGTTTCCTGACAGCCGAAGCTTTCCTGGCGACGGGCTTCTTTTCCGGCGGGGCCGCAACGGGTTGCGTCTCAGGGGTCGCCGCTTTTACCGCAGCAGCGACAGCCGGCTTCGGTGCAGGCGCAGCAGGCCGCGTCGAAGCCGTCTCCCTGGCGGGAGTAGGCTTTTCCGGCGCCTTAAAGACGATCTGCGGCTCAGGCGCAGGTGGCTTCTGTACCGGTTCGACTTCGGGCAGGGACGACGGACGGGGCGATTGCGCGCTCCCCGAAACTGAGGCCGGCTGTGGCGCAGGCGGAGACGGCGGCGCTGCAAGCGGTACGGGTTTGCTCTCAGGCTGAGTCGGCGTCGGCGCGGGCGTTGGCTGAGGAGCCTGCTCATGCGGCGAGGTTGCCTCCCCTTCAATGCGCGCCTGCTTGATCTTTTCCTGGTACTGCTTCTCGCGTTGCGTCTTTCTGACAAGCGGACGGATCTTACTTAGATCAAACACCCAAGCCGCGATAAACAGTACCGCAGTGATAAGTTCAAGAATAAGCCCGACATAAGGCCCCGCTGTCCCGAATACGCCCACCACACGCCTGAACAACGTAATCACCAGGGCGATGAGCAGCACTCCTGCCGAGCTGACAAGAAGCGTCCACCAGATGCGGCGCAGTCGTTGATACTCCGCGGAGCCCGCCATTATTCCGGGTGTCCGCGACCGCTGCTTTTTATCCGACGAGCTGCGCGGCGCCGGCTTCGGCTCCCTGCGCGGCTTCGGCGCCTGCGACGTGGGCTTGCCCGCGCTGTCCTGAGGCACGCGCTTCAGAGGCTTCGGCTTCCTGCGTTTCTGGCGTGGCGGTTTGGCAGAGCGTAGCGGCACGGGAGGTTCCGGCTTTCTCCGCTGCGAATGCGGCGCGAGCGAGCGCGCCGACGTCGAAGACTCCGACTCCTTGAGCGGCGCTGCTCCCTGGGCCGGTGGTGGTTGAGGCGTACTCGCAATCTGCCTGACCGCCGGGCGGTCCGGGCTGATCAGCTCGTTGTGCTGGCTGGCGTTGCGAGAGCGCTTTTTCTTTATGGATCGACGAGCCATGGTACAGAGAACCCTTCCTTCCTGATTACTCAGCAGACGACGGCATCGGCAGGACCGCCGTCCCCGTCATCGGCAGGCATGAACGGCTGTCCCGTGATGATCTCATAGGCCTGGATGTACTTGGCGCTGGTCGCTTCTATGACCTCGGGCGGCAAAGCTGGCGGCTGGTCTCCGGACTTCGGATCCCAGCCCGTGGAGCGCACGAAGTCGCGCGCATACTGCTTGTCAAAGCTGGGCTGCACGTGGCCGGGCGCATAGCCTTCGGCCGGCCAGAAGCGCGAGCTGTCGGGCGTCAGCACTTCGTCTGCCAGGATGAGCTGGCCGCTCTCGGGGTCGGCGCCGAATTCAAACTTTGTGTCGGCAATGATGATGCCACGGGTCGCGGCGTAGTCAGCTGCTTGCCGGTAGAGCGTCAGAGTCGTGTCGCGCAACGCCGTCGCCGCTGACTCGCCGATCAGCGCAACCAGCTGCTCGAAGCTGATGTTCTCGTCATGGTCGCCGATCTCTGCTTTGGTGCTCGGCGTGAACAGCGGCGCGTCGAACTTACTCGCCTCGGTAAGTCCAGCCGGCAGTGTGATGCCGCAGAGCGTGCCGGTCGCCTGGTAGTCCTTCAAGCCCGAGCCCGTCAGGTAGCCGCGCACGATGCACTCCGCCGGATACATCCGCGCCTTGCGCACGAGCATGCTGCGTCCGCGTAGATAGTCGGCGTACGGGGCGAAGCGCGCCGGCAGGTCGGCGACATCGGCGCTGACGAAGTGCGTCGTGACGACGTCCGCGAAGAAGTCGAACCAGAACTGCGAGATGCGCGTCAGGATCTCGCCCTTGTAAGGAATGGTTTCGGGTAAAATAACGTCGAATACGCTGATGCGATCGCTCGCGACAAGCAGGAGTTGATCCCCCAGGTCATAGATGTCGCGCACTTTGCCCTGTTGGTCGGGGCGAAAGTCTGAAGACTGCACGTTTCCTCCTGTTTAGATGAATGGAGCCAACAAAAAGCTATGGGAAGTACTCATTGTATCATGAGGAGGCACTGCTGAATGTCTCATAAGTAGCGCCAAAAAATGTCAATCCGCTGGCCGGCGCCGTCTGCCCCGCGGCGCCGCGCGCACGGGCGGCCAGAATGTCGGCCATCGAGTCAGCGGCGATGCGTCCCGTGTCGATGGCCGCCAGGGTACCAACGATGACGCGCACCATCGAATGCAGAAAGGCTGTACCGACGATGCGGATCTCCACGAGAGGCTCCCCGAAGAACTCCGCGTCGACCACATCGATCGAGAAGATCTGACGGACGGGGTTCTTCCCCGCGATCGACGCCGCCACTGCAAACGAGCTGAAGTCGTGCTCCCCTATCAGGACCGCGACCGCACGACGTAGCTGCTCGCGCCGCGCGGCGCCCGCGCCGAAGCCCGGCAGATGCCAGACGTAGCGCCGGGCGAAGAGCGGCGGCGTCGGGGCCACGGAGATGCGGTAACGGTACTCGCGCGAGAGCGCGTCGAAGCGCGCGGAAAAGCCCGGGGGCACGGCGCGCAAAGCGCGCACACTGATGTCGTGCGGCGTCAGCGCGTTGAGCGAGCGCAGGAACGGGGCCAGTCCCGTAGGAGTGAACAGCTCGGCGCCCTGGGCAGCCGGCGGCGTGAACGAGACCACCTGTCCAAAGGCGTGGACCCCGGCGTCGGTACGTCCCGCCACCGTTGTCAACAGCGAACCCGTCGGCACCCGCAGCACCGTGGTAAGCGCGCGCTCCAGATCATCCTGGATCGTACGCTGGGGCGGGTCCGTCTGGCGCGCGTAGCCCGCATAGTTCGTGCCGTCGTAGGACACGATCAGCGCGTAGGTAGGATCGGACGCCTCGGCGTCGATGAGGGAGGCGCGCAGGGCGTCGAGAGCTATCAGCTGTTGGTCGTTCATCTTCTTTATTATCCCACGAGGATCCTTATTGCGATAAGCGCCGCAGTCGCCAATACCGTAATCGCGATTGCCGCCGTGTCGCTCGCCTGCAGCTTCAGCACCCGCAGGCGCGTGCGCCCGACTCCCGTGTAACAGCGCGACTCCATGGCAAGCGCCAGCGTATCGGCGCGGCGGAAGAGCTGCACCAGCAGCGGGATGAGGATGACCGTCCAGGCGCGCAGCCGCCTGGCAAACGGCCCCGAGCTGAACTGGGCGCCGCGCGCGGTTTGCGCCTTGATGATGGTCTGAGCCTCGGTCATGATCGTTGGGATGAAGCGCAGCGCGATGGAAAGCATCATGGCCAGATCATCGACCGGCACACGCAGGCGGCGTAGCGGCGAGGCGAGCAGAGTCAGCCCGTCGGTCAGCGTTACGGGCGAGGTGGTGAGGGTGACGAGCGTCGAGATCAGCATGATCGCGATGATCCGCAGCGCGAACAGACCGCCGCGTTCCAGACCAGCGAGGCTGAAGCGCAGAGGCGAGAAGGCCAGCGCATTAATCGCCAGAGTGAAGACCAGAATGATGAGCACAGGCCGCAGCGCGTGCAGCAAATAACGCACCGGGATACGCGCGAGGCGGGTCAGCACGGCGATGAGCGCCAGCGCAACCAGTATCGGCGTCCACCAGTTGGTGATGAAGAGCGCAAGCATGATGAAAAATGCGCAGATGATCTTCGCGCGCGGATCGGCCCGGTGCAGCACTGACGAACCCGGCAGGTAGCTGCCGATAGCGATCGTGGGACGGGCGCCGGAGGTCGTCGCGGCCATCAGTCGACCCTCCGCAGGCAGCCGGCGTCAAGCTCATAGACGCTCGTAGCCATCTCTGCAAATTGCTCAGGCGAGTGGGTGACAACCAGTACGCCAGCGTGCGCGGTCGCCTGCGCCAGCAGACGTCGTACGGCGTTGCGCCCGGCAGCGTCCAGCGCCGAGGTCGGCTCGTCGGCAAGCAGGTAGCGGGGGCGCAAGGCCAGCACGCCGGCGATCGCCGCGCGCCGCGCCTGCCCACCAGAGAGCTGAAAGGGCGATCGTCCGCCGAAGACCTCCGGATCAAGCCCGACTGCGCTCAGCGCCTCAGTTGCGCGACGGTGCGCCTCCTCGTCGCTCGCACCGAAATTGCGCGGCCCGAAGGCCACGTCATCAAGCACAGTCTCCGCAAAGAGCTGCGCCTCGCTGTCCTGGAAGATGAAGCCAACCCGCCCACGCGCCGTCTTCAGGGTCAACGGCTGACCGTCGATGGTCGCGCTCCCCTCGCTTGGCGTGAGGAAGCCTGCCATCAGGTTGAGCAGTGTGGATTTGCCGCTGCCGGTCGCCCCGCGCACAAGGATGAACTCGCCGGGGCTCAGCGTCAGTGTGGCGTCCTGCAGTGCCCGGATGCACTGGTCCCCTGACTCATAGGCAAGCGAGGCTTCCTGGAGGGCTAGAGCCAGGGGGCCAGGTGCGTGGTCCCCTGCTGGCTCTCCTCCTTCGTACCTGGCTCGCTCATAAACCGGCATCTTAAGCTCGATATTCCAGGTCACAAGCTCTTCCTGAGGACAAGCCAATAGCTCGTCATAGCTGCCGCTGAAGACCAGCCGCCCCTCATGCAGCACCAGCAGGCGCTGGGCGCGGCGCGCCTCCGCCAGGTCGTGCGTCACATGGAGCACGCCACAGCCGCGCGCCACTTGATCATCGAGTATCGCCAGCACCTCGCGCTGAGCCTGCGGATCAAGCTGCGAGGTCGGCTCGTCAAGCAACAGATAGCGGGGACGCAGCGCAAGCGCTCCTGCGATGACGAGGCGCTGCTTCTGCCCACCGGAGAGCGTGTGGGGCTCGCGCTGCTCGAAACCTGAGAGGCCGACAGCCGCCAGACTCGCGGTCACCCGCGCCCGCAGCTCCTCGCGCGGCAGACCGAGGTTCTCCGGCCCAAAGGCCACATCGTCTTCAGCCGAGGTCGCGACGATCTGGTCATCGGGGCGCTGCTGCACGTAGCCGACCTGCTGGCGCGCCGCCAGCGCATCGGCGTCCGCGTAGGGATCCAGGCCCTCGACGCGCACCTGTCCGGCGTCGATGTCGATCAAGCCCAGCAGGGCTTTCAGCAGCGTCGACTTGCCGGAGCCGTTGGCGCCCAACAGCGCGACGTACTCGCCCGGCGCAAGCTCCGCGCTCACCCCGTCCAGTGCCCCTCCCAGAGCCCGTATGTCAGTCGCCGTGATCATCGCTTTCAAGTGTAGCGGAAACCTGCTGTACGAAATACAACCTCATATCTCTAAGCGATCATTCCGCCCCAAAGATCGCAGCGACAGGTATCATTTCAGTACTGTGACAGCGAGGACCGTCCCTGCTGTCACCTGCTGTCACGCTGTCAAGTTAGCGTGCCAGCAGCAGGTAAAAGGCGGCGATCACGACCGTGGCGTTGTAGATGGCGTGCAGGACGACCGCAGGCCAGATGGTCTTGCTTTTCCAGGCCAGCCAGGAGGTGGCGAGGCCCAGAAGCAGGTAGAGTGGCGAGGCCCAGAGCGAGATGTGGCTGGCCGCAAAGATCACCGAGGTGATCACCGTAGCCAGCACAATCGGGATGCGGGTGGCGAACCACTCCTGGACGATGACGCGAAAGGCAAGCTCCTCGATGAAGGGGCCCAGAATGGCCACGATGAGCACCGCGGCGACGGCGCCTGCCGTTGTACTGCCAAACAGGTAGGGCATGCTCTCTGATTTGGGCGCCGTCCAGCTGAGAATGTTCGTCGCAAGCAGTGTCCAGCCGAGCGCGGCCAAGCGCAGCACGATCGACGTAATAATGACAGCGACAACCACGCGCGCTGTGCGGAAAGGTTGCAGGCTGTAGCCGCTCCTTCTCTTCTCGTTTTGCGCCAGCCCGACACGTTCGTCATCAGTGAGGCGACGCAGGCGGTAGGCGGCGGCAAAGGGCAGGCGGCGGCGGTAGGCCAGAAGCGCCAGCACGCCCAGCTCGATTACGTAGAACAGCACGAGCAACGCAATGCGCACCCAGACCACGCCGACCTCCGGCAGCAGGTTGGTCAGCCGATTGCCGATAACGAGCGAGCTGATGGCGCCGGCTGTAAGCAGGGTCAGCGCGATGGTGATGACGTCTGCCAGCTTCCAGGGCCGCGGCGTCTCGACCGAGCGGCGCAGGCGCGGCCGGCGGGTCGCCGTCTTGATGCCATGCTGGCCGCCGTGTTGGCGCACATCAATCTGCGCGAGGCGATCAAGGATCTCGCGAGAATCGCGGACGTCAGGCATCAGCGCCCTCCGGCAGCTGGCCCGTAGCAAGGATCTGCTGCAGCTGCGCCTCGTCGAGAATCGGTACGCCCAACTCGACGGCCTTCGTATACTTGCTGCCGGCGTCGGCGCCGGCCACCACGTAGCTTGTCTTCTTCGAGACCGAGCCCGCCGCCTTCGCTCCCAACGCGCGCAGAGCAGCCTCCGCCTCCTCGCGGGTCAGCGTCGTAAGCGTGCCCGTCAGCACGAAGGTCAGGCCCGCGAGCAGCCCGGGGCCTGCTTCCGGGCCTGTCGCGCCGCCTTCGCGGCGCAGCACAACGCCGCAGGTTTGCAGGCGAGCGATCAGCTCGCGGTTCGCAGCCACCGAGAAGAAGTCGCGGATCGTATCCGCTACGATCGGGCCGACGCCCTCGACGGTGGAAAGCTCCTCGACCGTGGCCGCCTCCAGCGCCTCGATACTGGGGAAGTAACGAACCAGCTCCTCGGCCGTGCGCGCGCCGACCTGGCGAATGCCAAGGCCGAAGAGCAGCTTGGGATAGGCTGCGTGCTTCGAGCCGGCGATGGCTTCCAGCAGCTTGGCGGCGATCGTCTGACTGAAGGTCTGCTCCGTGCCGTCCTTGAGCGTGCGCCCGGTCTTCATGGCAACCAGTTGGTCGTAGTCAAGCCGATAGAAGTCGGCGATGTCGCGTACCAGGCCAGCTTCAACCAAAAGCGTGATTATCTCGCTGCCCAGACCCTCGATGTCAGCGGCCCCACGGCTCGTCCAGTGGCGCAGACGTTCAAAGCGCTGGGCCGGGCAGGTAATGTTCTCGCAGCGCAGCGCGACCTCGCTCTCCTGGGCAAATACCTCCGCGCCACAGCTGGGGCAGCTCTCCGGCATCTCGAATGCGCGCTCGCTTCCCGTGCGCAGACCCTCGACGGGGCCGACGACCTCAGGAATGACATCTCCTGCTTTGTGCACGATGATCGTGTCGCCGATGAGCACGCCCTTGCGCCGCACTTCATCGATGTTGTGAAGCGTGGCGCGCGCGATGGTGCTGCCGGCAACAGTCACCGGGTCAAACTCGGCGACCGGTGTGAGCACGCCCGTGCGCCCAACCTGCACGACGATGTCACGCAGGATCGTGGTCTTCTCCTCCGGCGGGAACTTGTAGGCGATGGCCCAGCGCGGCGCGCGCATGGTCGCGCCCAGTTGCGCCTGCGCGCTGAAGTCGTCGACCTTGA
>JGI20166J26741_11681252_pt1 | contig 10984 bp, 1 predicted proteins | sample TergutCu122P5_FD_26741 | JGI IMG/M metagenome (IMG submission 26741) | reverse complement strand
ACGATTGTTGAACTGTTATTAAACGATTGTTAAACGATGGTTGAACGGTTGTTAAACGTTTGTTGAGAAATTGTTACACAATTATTAAACGAATGTTGAAAGATTGTTAAACGATTGTTGAACGATTGTTACACGATTGCTGATCGTTTATTAAACGATTGTTGAAGTGTAATTAAACGATGGTTGAACGATTTTAAAATATTGTTGAACGATTTATTAAACAATTTTTGAACTATTTTTGAATGATTGTTATACGATTGTTAAACGGCTGTTGAACGATTGTTAACCATTGTTGAAAGATTTTTGAAAGTTTGTTATACGATTGTTAAACGGTCGTTGAACGATTGTTGACCTATTGTTAAAAGATTGTTGAACGAATGTTAAACGACTGTAGAAAGAGTGTTAAACGATTGTTGAACGATTCTTGACCGATTGTTAAATGATTTTTGAACGATTTTTAAACGATTGTTTTACGATTGTTACACGATTCTTACAAGATTGTTAATCGATTATTGAAAGATTGTTAAACGCTTTTTGAACGATTGTTAAACGACTGTTGAACGATTATTGATCGATTGTTACATTGTTGTTAAACGATTGTTACACAACTGTTGAACGATTGTTAATCGATTGTTAAACGGTCGTTAAAGGATTGTTGAAAGGTAGTAGAACGATTTTTACACGATTGCTAAACGTTTGTTGAACGATTGTTAAATAATTTTTACACGATTGTTGAAAGACTGTTAAACGATTGGTGAGCGATTGTTAAACGAACTTCGAATGATTGTTAAACGATTGTCGAACGATTATTAAACCATTCCTCAACGATTGTTGAACGATTGTTAAAAGGTTGTTGAAAGATTGTTGAACGATTGTTAAACGATTGTTGAACGATTGTTAAATGATTGTTAAACGATTGTTATACGATTGTTACTCGATTTTTAAACGATTGTTGAACGATTGTTAAACAATTGTTAAACGATTTTTGAACGATTGTTATACGATTGTTAAACGATTGTTGAAAGATTATTAAACGATTGTTACACGATTTTTGAATGATTGCTAAAGATTGTTTTACGATTTTTTAGACAAATAATGAACGATTGTTGAACGATTCTTGTACGACTGTTAAACGATTGTTACACGTTTGTTGAACGATTTTTGAACGATTGTTAAACGATTATTGAAAGATTGTTACACCCTTATTGAACAATTGTTCAACCATTTTTAAACGATTGTTGAATGATTTTAAACGATTATTGAACGATTGTTAAACGATTGTTACACGATTATTAAACGATTGCTAAACTATTGTTGTAGGATTTGTTAAACAATTATTGAACGATTGTTAAAAGATTTTGAACGATTGTTAAATGATTGTTGAAAAATTGTTGTAAGAGTGTTACACTTTTGTTGAACGATTGTTAAATCATTGTTGAAAGATTGTTACACGCTTGTTGAACAATTGTTCAACGATTGTTAAACGATTGTTGAACTACTGTTACACTGTTGTTGAACGATTCTTAAACCATTGTTGAACGATTGTTACATGATTGTTGATCGATTCTGAAAAGATTGTTGAAACATTTTAAATGATTGTTGAACGATTGTTACAGGATTGTTAAGTGATTGTTAAATGGTCTTTTAACGATTGTTAATCGATTGTTGAAACATTGGTAAACGCTATTTAAACAATCGTTAAACGATTCTTGAACTATTCTTGAACGATTGTTACACGATTTTTAAACGATTGTTGAACCATTGTTACACGATTGTTGAACGATTGTTAAATGATTGTTGGTCTATTGTTAAACGATTGTTGAACGATTGTAATAAGATTGTTAAAAGATTATTGAACGATTGTTAAACGATTGTTACACCTTTCTTGATCTATTTTGGAACGATTTTTAGCGATTGTTGAACGATTCTTAAAGGAATTTTGAACGATTGTTAAACGAATAGTGAACGATTGTTAAACGATGTTTGAATGATTGTTACACGGTTGTTAAAAAGATTGTTGAACGAGTGTTACGCGATTTTTGAATTTTGTTAAAAGATTTTTGTACGATTGTTAAACGATTGTTGAAGGATTTTTAAACGATTGTTGAACGATTGTTAGACGATTCTTAAACGATTGTTGAACGATTTTTAAGCGACTGTTGAACGATTGTTAAACCCTTTTGTACGCTTGTTAAACGATTGTTTAAAGATTGTTGAACGATTGTTACATTGTTGTTAAACGATTGTTACACAATTGCTGAACAGTTTTAAAGGTTTGTTAAAGGATTGTTGGACGATTGTTGAAAGATTGTTACACGATTGCTAATCGATTGTTGAACGATTTTTAAACGATTGTTACTCGATTGTTGAATGATTGTTAAACGATTGTTACACGATTCTTAAACGATTGTTGAACGATTTTTAAGCGGCTGTTGAACAATTGTTGAACCCTTTTGTAGGCTTGTTAAACGGTTGTTTAAAGATTGTTGAACGATTGTTACATTGTTGTTAAACGATTGTTACACAATTGTTGAACAATTTTAAAGGTTTGTTAATGGATTGTTGGGCGATTGTTGAAAGATTGTTACACGATTGCTAATCGATTTTTGAACGATTTTTAAACGATTGTTACTCGATTGTTGAAAGATTGTTAAACGCTTTTTGAACCGTTGTTAAACGATTGTTAATCGATTCTTACATTGTTGTTAAACGATTGTTAAAAGATTGTTTCACAACTGTTGAACGACTGTAATCGAATGTTAACGGTTGTTAAAGGATTGTTGAAGTATTGTTGAACGATTGTTACACGTTTGTAAACGATTGTTAAACGATTTTAACACGATTGTTGAACGAATTTTAAACGATTGTTGAGCGATTGTTAAACGAAATTCGAACGATTGTCGAACGATTATTAAACAATTTTTGAACGATTCTTGAAAGATTGTTACGAGATTGTTAAACGATTGTTTATATACTGTTACACGATTAATGAACGATTGTTGAACGATTGTTAAACGGTTGTTGAAAGATTGTTGAGGGATTGTTACACGTTTGTTGAAAGATTGCTAATAGATTATTGAACGATTGTTAAATTATTGTAAGACGATTGTTAAACGATTGTTAACGATTGTTAAACGATTGTTGTACGATTGTTAAACGATTGTTAAACAACTTTTGAACGAATGTTATACGTTTGTTGAACGATTGTTGAACGATTGTTAAAGGATTGTTGAAAGATTGTTACACCCTTATTGAACAAATGTTCAACGATTTTTAAAAGATTATTGACGATTGTTAAACGATTGTTGAACGATTGTTAAACGATTGTTGAACGATTGCTAAACGATTGTTAAACGATTGTTGTACGATTTTTTAAACAAATATTGAAAGTAGTTAACCGGTTCTTGAACGATTGTTGAACGATTGTTACACGTTTGTTGAACGATTTTTGAAAGATTGTTAAACGATTGTTGAAAGATTGTTACACGCTTGTTGAACAATTGTTCAACGATAGTTAGAAGATTGTTGAACGTTGTTAAACGATTTTTGAACTACTAATGCACGGTTTTTGAACGATTGTCAAACCATTGTTGAACGTTTGCTACATGATTGTTGAACGATTCTGAAACGATTGTTAAATGATTGTTGAGCGATTGTTGAACGATTGTCACAGAATTGTTAAATGATTGGTAAACGGTTGTTGAACGATTGTGAATCGATTGTTGAAACATTGTTAAACGATTTTTAAACAATTATTAAACGATTCTTGAACTATTCTTGAACGATTGTTGAACGATTGTTAATTGATTGTTGAACGATTTTGAAACGATTTTTGAACGATTGATAATAGATTGTTTAACGATTTTTAATCGATTGTTGTACGATTCTTGAAAAATTGTTACACGATTTTTAAACGAATTTTGAATGATTGTTAGACGATTCTTTAACTGTTGTTAAACGATTGTTGAACTTTGCTGCACCATTGTTGAATGTTTGTTGAAGGATTTTTTAACGTTTTTTAAACAATTGTTGGACGATTGTTGAACAATTTTTACAAGATTGTTGAACGATTGTTGAACGATGGTTAAGCGATTGTTGAATGATTGTTGAACGATTGTTGGACAATTGTTACACGATAGTAGAACGATTGTTGGACGATTGTTGAAGATTGTTTAACGACTGTTATTCGATTGTTAAAGGATTGTTGAAAGATTGTTAAAAGATTGTTGAACGATTTTTTAACGTTCGTTGAAAGATTGTTCAACGTTTCATAACGATTGTTAAACGATATTTGAACGATGTTAAAAGATTGTTGAACGACTGCTGAAAGTTCGATTCACGATTGTTGAGCGATTGTTGACGGTTGTTGAATGATTGTTAAAAGATTGTTGGACAATTGTTGAACGATTGACGAATGATTGTTGCACGTTTTTTAAACGATTGTTGAACGAATGTTAAAGGATTTTTGAACAATTGTTGATCGATTAATAAACGATTTTTAAACGATGGTTGAGCTATTGCTAAATGACTGTTGAATGATTGTTACACAATTGTTAAACGATTGTTGAAAGATTGTTAAACGTTTGTTGAACGATTGTTACACGATTGTTGAACGTTTGTTAAACGATTGTTGAACGATAGTTAAATGATGATTGAACGATTGTTAAAAGATTGTTGAACGATTTATTAGACAATTGTAGAGCGATTGTTCCACGATTGTTAAACGATTGTTGAAAGATTGTTAAACGATTGTTGAACAATTTTTGAACGTTTGTTACACGATTGTTAAACGGTTGTTGAACGATTGTTGACCTATTGTTAAAAGATTGTTCAAAGATTGTTAAACGATTGTTGAAAGATTGTTAAACGATTGTTGAACGATTGCTAAACAATTGTACGATATTTTAGACAAATATTGAACGACTGTTGAACTTTTGTTGAACGATTGTTAAACGTTTGTTGAACGATTTTTGAACGATTGTTAAACGATTGTTGAAAGATTGTTACACCCTTATTGAACAATTGTTCAACGATTTTTAAAAGATTGTTGAACGATTTTAAACGAGTGTTGAACGATTGTTAAACGATTGTTACACGATTGTTGAACGATTGCTAAACGATTATTGTACGATTTGTGAAACAAATATTAAACTATTGTTTAAAGATTTTGAACGATTGTTAAACGATTGTTGAAAAATTATTGTAAGAGTGATACACGTTTGTTGAACGATTGTTAAATCATTGTTGAAAGATTGTTACACGCTTGTTGAACAATTGTTCAACGATTGTTAAATGATTGTGGAACGATTGTTAAACGATTGTTGAACAATTTTTGTACGTTTGTTACACGATTGTTAAATGGTTGTTGAACGATTGTTGACCTAATTTTAAAAGGTTGTTGAACGATTGTTAAACGATTTTTGAAAGATCGTTAAACGATTGTTAAACGATTGTTGAACGATTGTTTTACGTTTGTTACACGATTCTTAAACGATTGTTGAAAGATTGTTGAAAAATTGTTAAACTCTTTTTGAACGATTGTTAAATGATTTTTGAACGATTTTTACACGATTTTTAAACGATTGTTGAACGATTGTTAAACGATTGCCGAATGATTTTTAAACTATTTTTGAACGATTGTTAAACGATTGTTGAACGGTTGTTACATGATTGTTGAACAATTGTTAAACGATTGTTGAAAGAATTTTAAAAGAATGTTGAACGATTATTCAACGACTTATGAATGATTCTTACACGATTGTTAAAGGATAGTTGAACAATTGTTACACGATTGTTAAACGATTGTTAAAAGATTTTTAAAGGTTGTTACACGATTGCTGAACGATTGTTCAACGACTGATAATCGATTCTTTAAGAATTGTTAATTGATTGTTGAACGATTGTTGAACCATTGTTACACGATTGTTAAACGATTGTCGAATAATTGTTGATCGAATGTTGAACGATTTTTGAACGTTTGTTGAAAGATTGCTACATGATTGTTACACGATTAATAAACGATTTTTGAACGATTGTTAAACGATTGTCTAGCGAATGTTAAACGATTGCTCAACGATTGTTAAACAATTTTTGAACGATTGTTAAACGATTGTTAAAAGGATTTTAAACGAATGTTGAACGATTGTTAACGATTGATTTACGATTGTTACACAACTGTTGAACGATAGTTGAACGATTGTTACACGATTGTTAAACGATTGATGAAAGATTGTTAAACGATTTGTTACACGATTGCTGAACGAGTGTTTACCGATTTTTTAAGAATTGTAAATTGATTTTTGAACGATTTTTCAACGTTTGTTGAACAATTGTTGATCGATTGTTAAACGATTGGTGAACGATTGTTAAACGATTCTTGAACGATTGTTGAACGGTTGAACGAATGGCACACGATTGTTAAAAGATTGTTGATCGGTTGTTAAACGAATGTTAAACGATATTTTAACAATTGTTGAACCACTGTTAAACGATTTTTGAAAGATTGTTAAAGATTGTTACAGGATTGTAGAACTGTTGTTGAACGATTGTTGAACAATTCTTAAAAGAATGTTGAATGATTGTTAAACGATTGTTGAAAGATTGTTAAACGATTGTTTTACGATTGTTACACGATTGTTGAACGATTGTTGTACGATTGTTATACGATTGTTACACGATTTTTAGACAATTGTTAAACGATTATCGAACGATTGTTGAACGATTGTTAGTCGATTTTTGAGCGATTGTTAAACGATTGATAATCGATTGTTTAACGATTTTTAATCGACTGTTGTACGATTGTTGAAGGATTGTTACTCGTTTGTTAAACGATTGTTGAATGATTGTTGGACGATTGTTTAACTGTTGTGAAACGATTGTTGAACGATTTTTAAAGGATTTTTTAACGATTTTTAAACAATTGTTGAACGATTGTTACACGATTGTTAAACGATTGATGAACGATGGTTAAACGATTGTTGAATGACTGTTGAACGATTGTTGCACGATAGTTACACGATTGTAAAATGATTGTTGAACGATTGTTATACGATTGTTAAAGGATTGTTGAAAGATTGTTAAACGATTGTTACACGATTTTTTAACGATTGTTAAACGATAGTTGAACGATTGTTAAATGATTGTTGAACGTTTGATAACGATTCTTAAACGAATTTTGAACGATGTTAACAGATTGTTGAACGATTGTTAAGCCATTGCTGAATGTTCGATTCACGATTGTTGAAAAATTGTTTAAGGTTGTTGAATGATTGTTAAAAGGTTGTTGGACAATTGTTAAACAATTGTTGAACGATTGAAGAATGATTTTTACACGATTTTTAAAAGATTGTAGAACGATAGTTAAACGATTCTTGAACGATTGTTGAACGATTATTAAAAGATTGTTTAGCGATGGTTGAACGTTTGTAAACGATTGTTGAAAAATTGTTACACAATTGTTAAAAGAATGTCGAAAGATTGTTAAACGACTGTTGAACCATTGTTACACGATTGTTGAACGTTTATTAACCATTTGACGCCTAACGGCCACTATATGGGTCGTACTGCACAACTATCCTCCAGATGCTGCATTTTATGTACTTATTCAACAATTATACATAATGAATATTTTAAAAATGCTGCATAGTTTCCGTCTTTTTCTCTTCAAAATGCCGTTTATTTCATAATGCTAACTTGTTTCATTTCTGTATTATTCAAATTTTAAATACAGGGTGTGCTAAAATTTAAAAGGAAATTCCGGCTCCAAAGGGTTAAACGATTGTTGAAAGATAGTTAAACGATGGTTGAACGATTGTTAAAATATTGTTTAACGATTTATTAAAAAATTGTTGAACGCTTATTGAACGATTATTACGCGATTGTTAAACGATTGTTGAACGATTGTTAAACGATTGTTGAACGATTTTTCAACGTTTGCTACACGATTGTTAAACGGTTGTTGAACGATTGTTGACCTGTTCTTAAAAGATTGTTGAACGATTCTTAAACAATTGCTTAAAGATTGCTAAACGGTTGTTGATCGATTGTTGACCGATTGTTCACGATTTTTGGACGATTGTTAAACGATTGTTTTACGATTATTACACGACTCTTAAAAGATTGTTGAACGATTGTTAATCGATTGTTGAAAGATAGTTAAACGCTTTTTCAACGATTGTTAAACGATTGTTGAACGATTGTTGATAGATTGTTACATTGTTGTTAAACGATTGTTACACAATTGTTTGAGTTTTGTTAATCGATTGTTAAAGGGTTTTAAAGGATTGTTGAAGGATTGTAGAACGATTTTTACACGATTGTTGAACAGCTGTTAAACGATCGTTGAGCGATTGTTAGATCAATTTCGAACGATTGTTAAACGATTGTCGAAAGATTATTAAACCATTTTTGAACGTTTGTTGAACGATTATTAAACGGTTGTTGAAAGTTTGTTGAACGATTGTTAAACGATTGTAGAACGATTGTTAAATGATTGTTACACGATTGTTAAACGATTGTTGAAAGATTGTTACACGATTGTTAAACGATTGTTGAAAGATTGTTAAACGATTGTTACACGATTGTTGAACGATTGCTAAACGATTGTTAAACGAATGTTGTACGATTTGTTAGACAAATATTGAACGATTGTTCTACGATTGTTAAACGATTGTTGAACGATTGTTACACGATTGTTGAACGATTTTTGAACGATTGTTAAACGATTTTTGAAAGATTTTTAACCCTATTGAACAATTGTTCAACGATTTTTAAACAATTTTTGAACTATTTTAAAAGATTGTTGAACGATTGTTAAACGGTTGTTACACGATTGTTGAACGATTCATAAAAGATTGTTAAACGAATGTTCTACGATTTTTTAAACAAATACTGAACGATTGTTAAAAGGTTGTTGAACGATTGTTTAACGATTGTTGAAACATTGTTGTGAGATTGTTACACGTTCGTTGAACGATTGTTACACGATTGTTTAAAGATTGTTATACTCTTGTTCAACGACTGTTAAACGATTGTTGAACTACTGTTACACGGTTGTTGAACGATTGTTACATGATTGTTGAACGATTCTGAAATGATTGTTAAACGATTGTTGAAATATTTTAAATGATTGTTGAACGATTGTTACAGGATTGTTAAGTAATTGATAAACGGTTTTTGAACGATTGTTAATCGATTGTTGAAACTTTTTTAAACGCTATTTAAACAATTGTTAAACGATTCTTGAACTATTCTTGAACGATTGTTAAACGATTGTTAAACGATTTTTGAACAATTGTTACACGAATGTTGAACGATTGTTAAATGATTGTTGGGCGATTGTTAAACGATTGTTGAGCGATTGTTATACGATTGTTAAAAGATTGTTGAAAGATTGTTAAATGATTGTCACACCATTCTTGAACTATTTTAGAACGATTGTTAGACTATTGTTGAACGATTCTTAAAGGAATTTTGAACGATAGTTAAACGACTGTTGATCGATCGTTAAATGATAGTTGAACGATTGTTACAAGGTTGTTAAACGATTGTTGAACAAGTGTTACGCGATATTTTAACGATTGTTAAATGATTGTTGAAGATTTTGTTAAACGATTGTTGAACGATTGTTAAATAATTGTTGGACGATTGTTAAACGATTGTTGAACGACTGCTGACGGATTATTAAACGATTGTTACACGATTCTTAATCGATTCTTAAACCCTTTTTGTACCATTGTTAAACGATTGTTGAAAGATTGTTGAACGATTGATACATTGTTAAACGATTGTTACAAAATTGTTTAACAATTTTAAAGTTTATTAAAGCATTGTTGGACGATTGTTGAACGATTGTTACACGATTGCTAAACGATTGTTGAACGATTGTTACACGATTCTTAAACGATTGTTAATCGATTGCTGGAAGATTGTTAAACGCTTTTTGAACGATTGTTAAACGATTGTTGATCAATTCTTACATTGTTGTTAAAAGATTGTTAAAAGATTGTGTCACAACTGTTGAACGAATGATAAACCGATTGTTAAACGGTTGTTAAAGGATTGTTGGAGGATTGTTGAACGATTGTTACACAATTCTTCAACGATTATTAGACGATTTTTACACGATTGTTGAACGACTGTTAAACGATTGGTGAGCGATTGTTATACGAATTTCGAAAGATTGTCGAACGATTATTAAACCACTTTGTTGAACAATTGTTGAACGATTTTTATACGTTTCTTGAACGATTGTTGAATGATTGTTAAACGATTGTTGAAAGATTGTTGCACCCTTATTGAACAATTGTTCAACGATTGTTAAACGATTATTGAACGGTTGTTAAACGATTGTTGAAGGATTGTTACACGTTTGTTGAACAATTCTTCAACGATTGTTAAACGATTTTTGAACGTTTGTTAAACGTTTGAACGATTGTCAAACCGTTGTTGAACGGTTGTTACATGATTGTTGAACGATTCTGAAATGATTGTTAGAAGATTGTTCAAAGATTTTAAATGATTGTTGAGCGATTGTTGAACGATTGTCACAGGATTGTTAAATGATTGTTAAACGGTTGTTGGACGATTGTTAATCGATTGTTGAAACATTGTTAAACGCTTTTTGAAAAATTGTTATACGATTCTTGGACTATTCTTGAACGATTTTTACACGATTGTTGAACGATTGTTAAACAATTTTTGAAGGATTGTAAACGAGTGTTAAATGTTTGTTGAACGATTGTTAAACGATTGTTAAAGGATTATTAAACAATTGTTGAATGATTGTTGAACGATTGTTGTAAGATTGATAATCGATTGTTTAACCATTGTTAATCGATTGTTAAACGATTGTTAAACGATTGTTGCACGATTCTTACACGATTGTTGAACGATTTTTAACAATCGTTCAACTATCGTGTAAGAATCGTTCAACAATCGTTTAACAATCGTTCAACAATCGATTAACAATTGTTAAACAATCGAT
>JGI20166J26741_11681029_pt1 | contig 10987 bp, 9 predicted proteins | sample TergutCu122P5_FD_26741 | JGI IMG/M metagenome (IMG submission 26741) | reverse complement strand
CGTCATTGCGAGACGGAACGGCGAAGCAATCCAGAATTAAGTATGAATAATTCAATTTAGTATCCCGAATTATCAAACCATTTCTTTGAGATTTTGCTGCAAAACTTTCCTTGCAAGAAATATACGATTTTTTACCGTTCCTAATGGCAAATTTAATTTTTCAGCAATTTCATCATATTTGTATCCTGCAATAAGCATGGAAAACGGTTCTTTCAAATCTTTATCCAACTGATTGATAGCATCAGTAATGTCTTGTACATTTAAAGAGCCGTCAGGAGTATCGAGACCTGAGTCTTGCGGAAGATTCAAGTGATATAGATTTTCTGACTTATCAATAATTGTCCGGCTACTAATCATTTTTCTATAATTATTGATAAAAATATTACGCATGATCGTCAAAACCCAACCTTTGAAATTGGTGTTTTCTGCAAATTTATCCTGATTGTATAAAGCTTTAAGGATAGTGTCCTGCGTCAAGTCTTTAGCCTCATCTCTGTCTGCCGTAAGTTGTAAAGCAAAATGGAACATGTTGTCCTGGAGACCTAAAATCCGTTGTTGAAATTGTACCTTTGTCATAATTCATAAATTTTAATTTGTTTAACATCTTTTTGTAAGTGCTTAAATTTGAGATATTTCCCATTTTCGTTATCCAAAAATATAGCAATTCTACAAGCTGAAATAATTGTAAAAGGCACGTTACGGAGGTTTAATTGAAGCTTAATTGTTATGTAATCCATGAAATAGATACGTAACATAATTGAAATATAGAGTTTACAAAAAAGAATATATATTGTAATGTATAGATTGCAAATAATTGGTTAATTAGACTTTTGGTGCAGGAATAAATCTTGAATGATTATGATTCTTTTATTGTTTTCTTGGCAATCATTGCATTTTATACTAACTTTGCGCACAAATCAGATGCAATTTCAGTATGTCGGAAGTAGTTGTAAAGACCAGAGACAGACTCATTGAAGTCGCTCGTCAGTTATTTGCCCGTCTTGGAGTGGATAATACCACTATGAATGATATTGCCATGGCCTCCGACAAAGGAAGACGCACATTGTATACCTATTTTAAAAGTAAAGCGGAAATTTATAATGCGGTTTTGCAATCGGAGCTGAAAATTCTTTATGATTCTTTGGAAGCTGTTTCAAAAAAGAAATTACCTGCCGATGAAAAAATCATTTTATACATTCGTATTCGCTTGGAATCGACAGGGAAAGTAGTTTACAGGAACGGAACCTTGCGCGCTAACTTTTTCAGAGATATGCGCAGAGTAGAATCCGTCCGTAAGACATACGACGAAAGAGATTTTAAAGTAATTAAAAGCATTCTTGAAGAAGGAATTGAACAAGGCATTTTTGAAATCTCTAATCCGGCAAAGACAGCGCTAATTTTGCAAAACGTGATGAAAGGGATGGAAATACCTTACATCAGAGGTATTATCAATGGATTTTCTTCATCTGACAGCAGCGAAGCGAATTCAGTTATTGAGTTATTGTTCAACGGGATAAAGAAACACAAAACCTAACAGGTTTTTAAAACCTGTTAGGTTTAAACTAAAATAGTATGACTAAATTATTAGAAGGAAAAACAGCAATCGTTACCGGCGCCGCGCGCGGCATCGGCAAAGCGATCGCCATCCGGTTTGCCGGCGAAGGTTGCAATATCGCTTTTACAGATTTAGCGATCGACGACAATGCAAAAGCAACCGAAAAAGAAATTGCCGCCTTCGGCGTTAAAGTAAAAGCCTACGCATCCAATGCCGCGAATTTTGAAGATACGCATACGGTAGTAAATGAAATCGTGAAAGATTTCGAGCGGGTTGACATTTTAGTCAACAATGCGGGAATCACCCGCGACGGGCTGATGATGCGCATGTCGGAACAGCAATGGGATTCGGTTATCAATGTCAATCTGAAATCGGCATTTAATTTTATCCATGCCTTGGCGCCTGTGATGATGAGGCAAAAAGCAGGAAGTATTATCAATATGAGTTCGGTAGTCGGCGTTCATGGCAATGCGGGACAAGCCAATTATTCAGCGTCTAAAGCAGGAATGATTGGTTTAGCAAAATCGGTAGCCAAAGAATTGGGTTCGCGGGGAATTCGCGCCAATGCTATTGCGCCGGGATTTATTATTACCGAAATGACGCATCAGTTGTCGGAAGAAGTTCGTGCAGAATGGGCAAAACAGATACCTTTGAAACGAGGCGGAACGCCTGAAGACGTAGCGGATGTTGCACTGTTTCTTGCTTCCGATCTTTCTTCATACATTACCGGACAAGTCATTCAGGTTGACGGGGGAATGAATACGTGACCGTTCTTTACGAAGATAATCATTTGATTGCCGTAAACAAGACTTCTTCTGAAATTGTTCAGGGTGATAAAACGGGGGATGCGCCGCTTTCCGAAACAGTAAAGCAATGGTTAAAAGATAAATATCAAAAGCCGGGGAATGTTTTTATCGGAGTAACACACCGTTTAGACCGGCCTGTTTCGGGAGTAACGCTTTTTGCCAAAACAAGTAAAGCTTTGGAGCGGCTGAATGAGATGTTTCGTCTGGGTGAAATCAAAAAGACCTATTGGGCGATTGTTGCTAATTCACCTTCTGAGCCGGAAGGCGAATTAGTACATTATTTGGTTCGCAACGAAAAACAAAATAAATCGTATGCTTACGACACAGAAAAACCGAACTCGAAGAAAGCTGTTTTAACCTACCGGTTAATTGCCCGGTCGGAAAGATACTATTTGTTGGAAATTGATCTGAAAACGGGTCGACATCATCAAATCCGGTGTCAGTTGGCAAAAATCGGATGTCCGGTAAAGGGCGATTTGAAATATGGATTCAGTCGTTCTAATCCTGATGGCGGAATCAGTTTGCATGCGCGGAAGATAAAGTTTATTCATCCGGTTTCGAAGAAGGAAGTGGAGATTGTTGCGCCGGTTCCGGAGGAAAAGATATGGAGTATATTATACCGTGTCATTGCGGGCGAAGACCCGCAATCCCCTGAAAATAAGTAGTAGTTCATCAGGGGATGCCGGATCAAGTCCGGCATGACAGGCTTTACAATATGTAATTATGGAAGAAGTAGTATTATCAAAATACACCGAAGATTACGTTCGCGCCGCTTTGGATTATTGCATTTTAATGGAAAAAACGAAGCCGAATGAGAAGAAATTATTTGTCGATAATATGGTTAGAGTTTTACCTTTACTGTATTTGAAAGTATCTATCATTCCTCCGGTTATGGAAGATTATGAATCCGAATTGGAAGTAAAAGTTACGGAAGAAATGTACGAACGGGTTCGGGATAACATCGCTAATCTACTTGGCGAAGACGATTTATACTTGGAGACTTTTCATCCCGATATTAAACTGAGCGATTCGCCGGTTGCGGTTAAAATCTCGGAAGATTTGGCGGATATTTACCAAGATTTAGGTAACTTTATCGCCGTATTTAAAAACGGACAAAAAGAAACGATGAACGATTCGTTGATTCTCAGTATCCGGAATTTTGAAAAATTTTGGGGACAAAGATTAGTAAATGCTTTACGGGCGCTACATTTCATAAAATATAAAGACAACGATTTTGAAGATTAAAAAACAGTGGGTAAGAGTATAACAAAAGAAGAAATTGCAAGCTTTGAAGTTGAAGAATTTCCAGGGAAAATTTATGTAATTGATAATCCTTTAGATGCGAAAAAGGCCACCCGCTATTTATCCCAATTCGAGTTTTTAGGTTTTGATACCGAAACCCGTCCGTCGTTCAAAAGAGGAGACTTGCATAGCGTTTCGTTGATACAATTATCTACTTCCGACACTTGTTTTTTGTTTCGTTTGAACGGAAATGGTTTTCCGTTACCACTCATTGATTTATTATCCAATCCGAAAATACTTAAAATCGGTTTGTCTTTGAAAGATGATTTTTTAAGTATGAGCCGTCTTTTGAAATTTTCACCGCAAGGATTTGTCGATTTACAGAAAATAGTTCAGAAGTATGGCATTGAGGATCTTAGTTTGCAAAAAATCTATGCTATTCTTTTTCGGAAAAAAATTTCCAAAGGTCAGAGATTGTCTAATTGGGAAGCGGAAGAACTGACCGAATCCCAGAAAAAATATGCCGCTTTGGATGCTTGGGCTTGTCTGAAAATATACGAATACCTGCAACAAAAAAAAGAGGCTGACCCTTTTTGAGCCAGCCTCTGCTTTTCACCTAAAACTGTATATTTACCTGAGAAACTAATTCTTTTTTAATATCCCGGATTTTGATAAGCTTTCTTTTCATCGGGAGACATATCCAAAGCATCAATAAATCCTTGTGGGATCGGTTTCAAGTAATATTTACTGTCATCAGCTATTCCTGCCAAAGGACGAGTAATTGTTCTTACCGGTTGAACGGTATTTGCATCAAAATTACGGATAGTGCAAGTAGCAGCCCTGCTCAATTTCTTTGTTCTGACCAAGTCAAACCAACGATACCCTTCGCCGTAAAGTTCTCTCATGCGTTCATCGAGAATATAGTTTATATCGATCGTTGCAGGCGTTGCTGCTATCATAGCCGCCTCTGCTGAAGCAATATCGGCCGCCGATTTATTTGTGCTGTAAGCAGCTCTTTTACGTAACACATTAATAAGGTCACGAGCGCTTTTACCTGCTTGCGGATTAGCTCCTTTAACTGCAGCTTCTGCAGCAATCAACCAAGCTTCCGAAAGTTTGGCTATATTGTACGGACGAAGCGAAGGACCATTATTTTCCATTAAAGGAGATGCTAAATCAGACCGGTAAGGACCGAGCTTCCATAGAGATGGATAATATTCTCTGTTGAAATATTCTGGACAAAGTACGGCATAATTTTTACCCGGTATTTTTTGCCAAGGCACTGCATCGGTTGCGCTCTTTGTTGGAGGACTTGTAACAATATCCGTTGCCGGAAGATAGAAAACGGTATCCCCTACTTGAAACGGATTGCCAAGTACACCTTTAGATTTGGCAACCTGATTTTGATCATTTGCTTTCCAAACCTCTTGGAAAGTGCCAAAATAGCGCATATCATTGGTTTTGTCGGCAAAAATGTTAAAGATTACCTCTCTGGTAGGCATGACTCTGCGCCAGGGACGTCCGGTGTCTTGCGTAGTAGCTCTTTGCACGGATGTAGATGCACCAGCAGACACAGGCGAATCAAACCACATGCGCATAGCTAAAAATGCGGAGTTTTCGGGTGGAACGCCATTTGCCCATCCACTACCGCCATTAAAGGTATAACCTGCTTCGAAGGCTCTGTCGGCAAATAATAAACACTCCATGTTGCGGTCGTTTTGAGCCAGATTTACGTCGTGATAGTTTTGCAAGAGACCAAAACCATTAGCCCCTGCCGTACCGACACCTGAATTGTTGATGAGCGTAACCGCTTTGTCATAAGCTTTTTGATAATAGGTAGCAGCCGTTTCTGTGGCTTTTCCCGGATTCTTTTCAATCCACCAGCCATAAGTCAAGTATGCTTTAGCTAAAAGATACTGAGCAAAAGCTTGGGTAACGCCTCCAATAACGCGGGAGTTTCGTGTAACGCCATTCAAATCTGTTTCCGCTTTTTCCAAATCGGCAAAGATTGCGGCGTAAACCTCCGGTACGCTGTTTCTTACAGATGTTCTTGTAGGAAGTGTGTTAAAAGCCAAATTACCTGAACCTAAATCAAGCGGTACTCCACCATACATCTGAGTCATTTGAAAATAATCGAAAGCGCGTAACACGCGAGCTTCTGCCAATAATTTCGACGAAACGCCGTTTTCTTCACCTATGGAGATAATTGCGTTACACGTATTGATATATGCAAAAGTGGTGTTTGCAAACAGCCTGCCTGCTCCGGTGCTCGGATTTATCTGATAGAGGTCTTGCTTTTCTTCAGTCGCTCCGGAGTTAACAAGATTTGCAGTAGTGCATTCGTCTGTACCCAATTCCCAATCATAGAAGCAACCAAGATCGCCATACATTAATCGTAAATGTGCATACACAGAAATCAACGCTAACTCAACTCCCTGATTGCTTTGAAGAGAGGCAGTGGTAATAGAACCGCGCGGCGTTTCTTCAAGTATATTTTGGCAGGAGACTGTCGTCATAATTATTACAGCCATCATGCCCACTATAACTTTATTTAAAAAATATTTTTTCATGTGATATTCTATTTTTTATTAATTAATTAAAATGTCAAATTAACTCCAAGAATGATGCTGCGTGTGGCTGGCGTGTTTGCTCCTATTGATAACAATCTTGTAGGAATATCGCCATTTGTCGCAGCCGTATTTTCTCTGACGGGAGAGTTTGTTTCAGGATCAAGTCCTGTCTCTTTATTATAAGGAGAGGATATGACAAAAGGATTGTAGCAAGTGAGATAAATGCGGCCATTGCTTAAACCGAGCGTCTTCATCCATTCGCCTTTGAAATTATAACCCAAAGTGATGGTTCTGAGTTTCACATAACTTGCATCAAAATAAGCCATCGTTGAGCCAAATGCAGGACCGTCCTGATCTCCGCGGGTTCCACCCGGTGTAGGATATTTGCCGTTTGGATTATCCGGCGTCCAGTAATCAACTACAATTTGTCCGCGGCGACCCGACAACTGGTTAAGATAACCTTGGTTTGCGTGAATAGTGCTGATTAAAAGTCCTCCGCTGCGGAAGATACCTATAACGCCCAAATCAAAATTTTTATAACTGACCGTAGTGTTGAATCCGCCTTGAAAATCAGCGTCTGTCGAACCTAAAATAAATTTATCGGTAGCATTAATTTTACGATTAGGAACGCCGTTAGCGTCAAAAGTTACAGGGTCGCCATCTGTTAAGTTGTATGCAACTTTGATATCCCCCGGTTTAAGACCATAAGCTGCAGTCGCAACAGCCTCTTCACCTTTTTGGTAGATACCGATATTATTGTAATCATAGATAGAGTTGATAGGATAACCCACAAACCACATATTACCTATATCTCTCTTTTGTACGCCTGCAAGTTGGGTGATTTTGTTTTTGTTGGTGTAGATATTAACTCCGGCGTTCCAACTCCATCCATCTTTATTTTCTAAAATTGTTCCGTTCAAAGTCAGCTCAAATCCTTTATTTTGGGTAGCGCCAATGTTTGTTAAATAACTTCCGTTAATCCCTGAAGATGCAGGTAAACTGAGCGACATTAACAAGTCATTGGTATTTTGTACATAATATTCTGCCGTACCCATCAAACGACCCTCGAAAAGTCCGAAATCAAGTCCGTAATTTACTGTTTCAGAATATTCCCATTTCAAGTTTGGATTCGGAGCAGTATTTGGATAGTATCCGGTTACGGGATTGGGACCGAAATCATACAACGATGACGCCATCATACCAAAGGTTTGGTACGGATTTACCGATTGATTGGATGTCTGTCCGTAACCAACTCTTAGTTTTAAGTAATTGATTTGGGTAATATTTTTCATAAAGCTTTCGTTTGCAATATTCCATCCGGCAGAAACAGCGGGATATGTATGCCATTTATGTCCTTTAGCAAGCACGGATGCGCCGTCGCTGCGGAGTGTTGCGGATAACATATAACGGTTGTCATATTGATAAGCCACGCGTCCCATATAAGAAATCAAGCCGCGAAGAGAATATTGCTGGTCTTCCGGCTTAACGTTAATATCGCCTGTCCTTAGTCCGAGATTATAGAATTGGACATCATCAATGGTAATTTTTTGAGCATTGGCATAAGAACGGTAATGCATCAGTTGTTCTGCAGAGTACATAGCAACGGCATTGATTGTATGTTTACCGAAAGTCTTATCATAAGTCAATAAATTTTCAACTACCCAATTTATATCGTGAGCATTTGAAACGGAAGCGCTTGATATGCCGGGTGTATTAACGCCTGTTGCACCTGAATACGGACCTGTTGTTCCCGTAAATTGACCTCCATTGACTTGACGATAGTTTCCTCCCAAATTAATTCTGTATTTAAGACCGTCTAAAAACAGTTTCACTTCGGCAAACAACGTGTTATAAGATGCAAACGCTCTCGTGAGATCAACTCTTTGTCCATTAGGCCATTTGAAGAATAATGGATTCCAGTTCCTATCCGAAGAGTTCAAAGCAACAAAATCATTTCTGGGACTGCCATCAGCATTATAAGGACTGATTGTCGGATTAGTTGCAAGCACTGAGTAAGGGATACTCAAATTTCCGCCTGAAGTTGTTGAAAACGAATTTTGCAAATTCATTCCTACATGGAGTATTCCTATTTGCTGGTCGAAACTTCCTCTCGCGGAGTAGCGTTCAAAACTTTGCAAAGGGAGAAGACCGTCATCCTTGTTGTAACCAATTCCGAAAGTATATGATCCTCCTTTTGTAGGCGCTGAAACGGTTACATTATGATTGGTTGAATAACCGCTCTTGAATACTAATTTTTGCCAATCCGTACTCACGTCAGGATTATCGTCGGGAGACATTGCTGCCCAAGTAGAACCGTTCTTCGCAGCTTCCTCCCTGTATTTTACAAATTCGGGACCATTCATCATAGGATAGCGAGAAAACATGGAAGTTACCCCATAATATCCATTATAAGATACAGTCGGTTTGCCTTGGTCGCCTCTATTGGTCGTAATCATAATCACTCCGTTCGCTCCGCGTGAGCCATAGATAGCAGTGGAAGAGGCGTCTTTCAAAATATCTATACTTTTAACGTCATAAGGGTTGATATCATTCAGACTTCCCGGGAACGGAATCCCGTCAAGTACAATCAACGGATCGTTAGAAGCCGTAAGAGAACGGGCTCCACGAATACGAATCTGCATATTAGCGCCCGGACGTGAAGAAGATTGGATAAAATCAACGCCAGCCGTACGGCCTTGTAACGCATGCATTACGTCTGTTGAAGGTACCGCCTTGATGTCCTTTGATCCGATAGATGATATTGAACCGGTCACATCAGACCGTTTGGCTGTACCATACCCGATTACCACCACTTCACCCAGGATTTTGGTATCTTCCTGCATAACCACGTTGATTTGGTTTTTTCCCTGAACGGGGATTGATTGGGATAAATACCCTACATAACTGAATTCTAAAGTTGCATTACCGGAGACCGACAAAGAATAATTTCCGTCTATGCCGCTTGCAATGCCATTAGTTGTTCCTTTTTCCGTAACGTTTACGCCGATAATCGGTTCGCCGGACTTATCCGTAATCTTACCGGTAACGGTGAGATTTTGAGCGGTTATCCAAAACGGAACGAGAAGAAATAAACATAAAAATCGAATTGATTTTTTAATAAAGCTGTTTCTCATAAATAATAATTAATTTGATGATATTTTAAAATTAAAGTACTGTTATTTATTCGATTATAAAATTGAGCAAAGGTATGTATGTCCGGAGAATTTCATACATATATAAAGATACATTAATTTTTATTTATGTTACAAAGCCTTAAAAAATGTTACAATTTTTTATGTGTATGTTACATGATTATTTTTTTTCTTAAATATTATGACGAAATTTGAAAAAAATGTATCTTTACGCTCTAATATTATAGATATCGACTATATGCTCGAAAAAATCATCAATTTTAGCCTCAGAAATAAACTTTTTGTTCTTCTATTTACCGCTGTTTTGGTTGGATACGGGATTATTTCGGTATTCAGAATCCCCATTGGAGCTGTCCCTGACATAACCAACAATCAGATTCAGGTGATTACTACCTCAAAGAACCTGTCCACGCAGGACATCGAACAGTTTATTACTTACCCCATCGAAATGGAAATGGCAAATCTGCCCGGTGTACACGAAATCCGTTCTATCTCTAAATTCGGTCTGTCGGTAGTAACCATAGTATTTAATGATAATATCGGCACATACCTGCCCCGCCAATTGGTTGCGGAAAAGTTGGTTACGGCAGCCGAGCAGATTCCCAAAGAATTTGGCGCTCCCGCTATGGGACCGATTACTACGGGCTTAGGTGAAATCTATCAATATACTTTAGAGGTGAAGCCCGAATTTAAAAACCGTTATTCACTGACCGATTTACGCACGATTCAGGATTGGATTGTGAAAAGACAAATGTCAGGAATACAAGGGGTTGTAGAAATAAATACTTGGGGCGGATTCCTGAAACAGTATGAAGTTGCCGTTAATCCGACCGTGTTGGGTTCGATGAATGTATCTGTTACCGAATTGCTTACCGCTTTAGAAAACAACAACAGCATCGCTGGAGGAGCCTATATCGAAAAAACAAATCAAAGTTATTTTATTCGCGGCGAAGGGAAAATCAATTCTGTGGACGATATTGAAAACATTGTCGTTAAAAATGTAAACGGAATTCCTGTGTTAGTCAGAGACGTAGCAAAAGTTCAGATAGGACACGCCGTCAGATTCGGCGCTATCACAGGCAATGGCGAAGGCGAAAAAGTATTCGGACAAATTATGATGCTTAAGGGCGCTGACTCCAAACAGGTGATTAACAGCGTCAGAGCGCGGGTGGAAAAAGTGCAGAAATTATTGCCCCCCGGCGTGTATATCAATCCCGTTCTCGACCGGAGCGAATTGGTTGCCAAAACAACTTCAACCGTTATCGAAAATCTGATTGTCGGCTTTTTGATTGTCATTTTTATAGTTGTGTTGCTGTTGGGTAATCTGAGGTCGGGCTTGGTGGTTGCCTCACTTATTCCGCTTTGTTTGTTATTTGCCATTTCACTGATGACTATTTTTGGAATAGATGCCAACCTGATGAGTTTGGGAGCCATCGACTTTGGAATAATTATCGACGGAGCGGTGATCATTGTCGAATTTATTTCATATAAAATAATGTCGAATTATGGACATTTAATGAGTGTAGATAAACACAAACAACAGGAAGCAATCGACAAAATTACTTACGAAAGCGCTTCCGAGATGATGCACTCGGCTTCGTTCGGTCAATTGATTATTCTGATTGTTTTTATCCCGATTCTTTCGTTGGTAGGGGTTGAAGG
>JGI20166J26741_11680696_pt1 | contig 10987 bp, 7 predicted proteins | sample TergutCu122P5_FD_26741 | JGI IMG/M metagenome (IMG submission 26741) | reverse complement strand
AGTGAAAGTTTGCAAAGTATACATTTCTCAAAGTATTTAAACTTGTAACAGATTTAAGTGATTGAAGTACATAGTAGTTCTTGTTTAACAAATTACATACCTGGTTTATATGCACTTCCCACTTTACATCCTCAGTAAGATATGCTAATGGAAGCACTGTTGCCTTTAAAAATATAGGCACAATTGGCACTTAGTCCCCATAAAAGGTAAAGTTGCCCCTGTCTGTGCCATGAAGGCATACAGGTGGAGTAGAGTTATAGCTCAACTCCTTCTTGAGACTAGGTGAAGCTGAGTGAACTTCATGCCATCTGGACTTTGTGGAGAATAGAAAAAATTCTTGCACCTACCAGGATTTGAACCATGGATCATCCAGCCCATAGACTAGTCACTATACTGCCTACACTATCCTGGCTCCCCTCACTTAGTTCTGTGTAATTGTAAAATGCTGCTGAGAGAAGTTAGTGATGAAAATATGTACGAGGAAAGGTACTAAAATATTAGAATTACTTGTAACAAAACCAGGAATACTGTAAGCCTGAGAAATTTTGATGGTCTCAGGTGTTTAACAGCTTTACAAACCTCATTCAGAAACAGCAGCTAAAGAGTCAGAGGACAGAAAATTGGAGGTGAATACTCCTGTACTAGAATTATTATACACTGATTGACTGTGTTTGACAGAAACATATGCTGCTTTGCCAGGTTTACTAAATTAGTACCATGAACCTCAAGCTAAATGCAGGTGAAATTATTGTTCCTCAATGAAAACATAAATCCAAAATTTCTTGTGGTACAAGTTTAAATTATCAGTGAACTGTATTTTAAAGTACTTGAAAGTCATTTTTACTCCAATTGTAATATGATTAAGAGCTAGAAAACCAAGGGGGATACTTCGACTTGCTGAAGAAATGTCAGAGAATTGCCTGTGTCATAGCCTAATGAATGGCAGCATTGACACTGGTGACACCAGCATTGACTAAAGTGTTTGTAACACACAAGACCAGTCACAAGTACAGAGAATATTACATAGCAAGGTGTAACCCCTGAGGTGGATTTTCATAGGAATAATGTTAATATTTCCTATTAAGGGAGAAAAAAAACTGAGCTTACAAAATGTGGCTAAGGGTTACTAAAAATGGGTTTTAGGCACATTTTAAGTTCATGATATTGTATGACACATAGAAGTAAACAGAACTTAGAAAAGACTATTTGTTTACTTTTAGAAACCCAAGGGAGCAAACTGCTGGTCTCTGTTCCTGATAGTACCATACATCACACTAAATGAAATTTATAAAAATCATTATTTTAAAACACTTTTCTGATTAGGAGAGAACATCAGCCAATAAGACCTTGAATAGAGCTCATACTGAAAATCATTTCCAGCTTCTTCATTAGAGATGGGTAGTGAAAAACTTAGTATTAATGGCTGCAAATGTAACTGAAACGTGGACTGCCATTCACGGATATCTGGGTAGTAGCGATCACATACACACACATATGCACATGCATGCTCACACAACGCAAGGAGACATTGGGCCATTAGTTCCCAAAGTGTGCTCCATTGGTCTCTTGGGATCTGCGACCACTTCCCAGGGGATCCTTGGATAAATTTCTCTAATGGCCAATTTGAAGTTTACTTAAGGTCAGGCCATCTAAGCGGGAATTAAGCAAATCTTGGAAACCTCTTCTACACAAGCTTAAGGAAAGGAGACAGCCACATAAAACACAATAGTTTGACTTCTACCATCCCATGCCTCACCCCGACTCGCGCCATCTCGTTCACATACCCGCCCGTGGCCTCCACATGGGTCATTACTTTCCACAACCTGTTTCTGTACTCTGACCCACCCCTACCCTGTCACCCACCTTCCTAATGGCTCAGGCTATTTTGGAGCCAAACCTTTTTCTGTATGATACCCCAACATTTCTCAAACCTAGTTCATTCTACACACACCTACCTGCCTATGAAGATGGAACAGACAGAGTGTTATGAAACGTTGGCACATAAACTTCAGATACCGGGGAATTACCCAGAAGAAAGCATACAACATTCAGAACATGGCAAAAGTTTGAAATAAAGTCATGTTGCTATTGGACACAAATTCTTGTAAAGACAAAGCACTGCCGGCAGGAGCAATGCTGTGGTGGAGAAACCCATCTCCAGTGTGCCACTTTTTACACTGTTTCCACTGCACACTCTCTGGTAGACATCACAAGAATATCTGCATAGAAATGTTGGTTTACAGTTTATCCCTGTGGAACAAATTTGTGTTAAACAACCCACACATGTTGGGAGTGGGGGACAGGAAACAATCAGACTGCACTTTACACAGGAACAGACTTTTCTGGCCTTCTTTGGGTGTAGGGATGATGGACTCTTCCACTGAGAAGACATCTCAATCGTTTCTGTAGCATTCTTTCTTAATTTCAAGCAAACTTAATACACTTGCACTGTTCTTTAAAGTCTGATATTTCCTGATGGAGTGGAAATCACGTAGGTCACAACATACAATCACACTTCATAAGTAGTTACTTCATAATGACCCATGCCAGAACTTTGACATCAACAGCTAATGACTGTGCAGATTAAGCAGATGACTGCAAATTGTACTCCCATCTGGCTGTAATAAAATCAGTAGTGAATTCTTGTGGTCAGTCTGGAAGGTTTCCGATTATACCTAGTGTTTATATTTGTAAATTTTGTGTACCTATGTGTGTCTGTGACCTGTTTTCCTTTAAATTGAAACTAATATTAAGATGAAAGATTTTTTGCTGTCTGTAGGAAACGATATTTTCCACCACGAGCAAAACTGCTGACTGAAGCCGAGTACTATGAGCAAGGGGCGAAGGAAACTGCAACAGCTTTGGAGGAACTGCGGGAATACTGCTCCAGTCCTGACTGCAATGCTTGGAAGACTGTGCTTAAACTCAAAGATCCTCTTAGGTAATATTGATTTGTTAGAGAATTTGAAGATATTAAAATTCATATACTTTATTGTTGGAAAACAGTTTTTCACTTCTTGTTCTAGTTGCAACCATGTGACCATCACATGCAGTAAAGTACATGTGATCAGTATGGGAAAAATAATAATTTGATGATGCCTAAGTGACTGAACCAAGCTGAATAAAATTATGCAAGCATCTACTGGCAAAATATGTCCACAAGGTCAGTCCAAAGCACAGAACTGAAAAATAATAGTGTAAAACTTGTGAAGCTGGCTAAAATGCTGAACCTGTAGGACAAGAGCCAAATAATCCTTGAAGGTACATTACATGCATATATTCACAATAAGACTGAATATAAAGCACAAACCACTTACAGACTACCAGTTACACTATACAGCCTGACTTCTTATTTAATCATGTGGTACAGCAACATGCAGAATATGGTTTGACTTTTTTAATGAAAAGAAGATTGAAGTCTTGCAGCTTTCATGGTGTCAAGATTTAAGTCCATTGCTCATGAGGTGGATCACTGTACTTTGCAAGTACTTTGGTGAAACATGAAGGTTGATCTTGGGCCTCTTATGTGGAGAAATCAAAGTTGTTTTATAGAGGGTTTTTCTCTTTAAGTACACAGTGGTATGCTGCAGCAGCCCCTTTTTTTTTAAATACAAGACCAAAATTAATATTGAATGCAGAAAATTTGGAGGCTGAAATAACGATGTTTTATTTTAAATAAGTACCTAATTGTTAGTGCATGATGTATCGGACAGATTTTTATCAAGAAACTTAAAAGTGTGCTCCCTCTCCCTCCACCTCCCCCATCTGAGTACCTTTTTTCCTCAAAAAAGTAAACACTGTTCCACACATGCCAATTTGATTGCTGTGTCAAATATAAGGTCTTAATTTTGATAAGAATATCACTACTGATCTATAGCCTTTATATTTTTAAAGTTTTTGTGATGATTTGTAAAAATAAGAATGTTTTATATAAGGCCACATATTGTATACAGTCTAACTAACCAACCAGCCAGCCAACCAACCAACCAACCAACCAAGTGCAGCAGAGACTTTCTTGAAAAGCTAATAGGTCTTCAGCTAGTCAAGAAATTCCTCACATTTTATGGAACCAAAATGTTCATTACCTGCCACTTGCCCTTATCCAGAGACAGATGAATCAAGTCCACACATTCCCATCCCATGTCTTTACGATCCATTTTAATGGTATCCTCCCATCTCTGCCTAGGCTTACCAAGTAGTCTCTTTCCTCCAGGTTTGCCCACCAAAACCATGTACAGATTGATATATAAAAAGGTAAAGCAGTCCCGTTACAGGTCTGGAGTGGCCCAGAGGGTTCCAGGAAGTTAAGGTTCCTAGATTTCATGACAATGGCACAGGATGGTGGTAAGGTTGTCAGCCTTACACACCTTTACCCCCAGGAAATACACCTGGTACTCATTTCTGTTAGAGGCTCAGTCGACCCCAGGGCCATAGTACGACTGGAAGGATTATGTCACTGAAAAATTCCAATGACACCATCGGGAATCGAACCTGCGACCTGCCGGTTTGTAGCGCAGTGCCTTAACCACTATGCTACCGTGCACCCCACAGATTGATATATACAGTTCTTAAATATACGCACTTTATAACTCTTAAAGGACATGCCATTGAGTGTTTAGAATTTAAATTTGTGCATTAAAAATACATGTCCAAAATAAATGTATGTTTATTTCCCAGGTTTGCCAATTTTATTGCTGGGACATCCCACCTTAATGATGAAGAGCTATTGGCTTATGAATCAGAAGCAAGGCGTAGTTTCAGTGAATACTATACAGATGATTCTGAGTCAGGTTCTGAGTGCTAAGGAAGCAGAGATTTAATAACATACAAACCAGTATCCAGCAAATCATATGATATTTATTAGTGAAGTTCAACAGACTCACAAGTTCGACTGTTTCATTATAAGCAACATCTTATTTTTATACTAACTAGTCTTTCATGTTCATGAACAGTGATTTCATTTGTGACTACACAAGTGACAACATTGAGGTTTTTTTTTTTGGGGGGGGGGGCTTATCTTTTTTGACAAGTAACATGAGTTTTTAATGTTTTAAGGTGAATCAAGCCTTTTTTGTATGTGTACTGTTATCTTAACATGACTGTATATATAAACCAGTTTCACTGTTTTTATTTATCAGAACTAAAGCAGAATTTTTTTTACACTACATGTATCTAAGACCTTAAAACAGTGTCTTGAATTTCTAAGCCCAGAAGGTTTATACCACATTTACTGGGGTAATTTATACACCTCTTCAATCAGGAATTTGTCTGAAAATTGTGGCACATAAAATTTGCACATGCTGTTTTTTACAGTATAATTTTAATGGATAGACTGAAGAAATGACGTTTGGTAAATGGGATGGGTGTTCCATTCTCGTATTTGCTCTTGGGCCAAAAATTACTTCACTAAATAATGCTAAAGGAGGAGTGTTTACCTTTTTATGTTACTCCAAAGTGTTTCCACATAGCTGAACTGATACTATAAAAACAACGGGACTGGCAATACATGAAGTAAAAAATTACAAGATCAGTTGCTTACATTCATATATATTCAGTGAGAAAATTATGGCTAAAAATTGGAGGTAAAAAGCAGTACTCATTTTTTCTCCAAAATATATTTTCTAAATTTCGGGGTGCTGAACTATGTAGATTCATAAATTGTTTGTAAATATGGTAAATGTCCTGCCACTGTGTGCCAAAGGGTGAAAGGTCAGTACATACATTTAAATACAAGAATAGAGATATTAGTTCTTTTTCAGTTGTATATGAACATGGAGATTTTTATACCTTGACTGTGTGCTGAGATTCAAAGATCTTGGACTTAACTGGTTATGTCACAGCTGGAGTGTGCCATATGATGCCACAACCTTTTGTACCTGTGGGTTACTGGTACAGGGACCTCAATGGCAGGAACTTCATCGTCTGTGCCACACAGACAGCTTAGCATTTCACTGCAATGTGCCATGAACTCCACTCGAAGTTCTGTGTTATAACAAGAGGGCGAATGCCTACACACTAGTTCAGCTCATAACAGCTGATTCCAATTTATTACAATTCATTCAAGTGAGGAGGTATCAGAGATGAAATGATTAGCTCTTATAAATGAGCAGAGGTGGCACAGGCATCACAGATGCTGCTACAAGGACTTCTAAATGAATATGATCACTCAGTAGTTTCTGCTTTCATCTGAATTTGTTGTTCATTTCTGTCTAAATCGGTTACAAATATAATGAAGAAAAAAAGTGGGTTTGGAAGTAAAGTTAATACAGTTTTAATGCCATGGTGTCAACAGGTGTAATGAACAGAAAATGGAACTTGAAAATAATGTTAATGTTATGATGTTACATGTGTAAGGAACAGAAACTAGAGATTGAAAGTAAAGTTTATGTCATGATGTCATATTTGTAAACAGAAAATGGAGTTTCGCAAGTCTGCCATAAAAGACAATGGTTATAGCACCATGGGTCGACAGTCTCATTTGTGGTAACTTATCATCATACCACAAATTAAAACTATGGTATGATGATTAGATTTATATTATGGTAGGACAGACTATATTGTGAATTCATGACGATGTTAGGGAAATGTGATCATGAATGATGGGTATGTCAGGGTTTGGAAGGAGAAACCACAGTAAAACTCAGTGTGGATAGCATAACCTGGCCAAGACTCAAACCATACTTCCTGAACCCAAATATAAAGCAACACAACTACAGTATCCTTTCTGGTATTACTTTATTCCAGTCTCTTTCAATCACCACACCCACAATGAGAATCATACAACAGATTTTAAGAACAAAATGCATGCTGCAAACATGTAAGAATTTTGGTACCTTGCTTTCTTGTATAATCACCAGCCAATACCACAAATTCTTCCCACTGCTGTGTGACCTTCATACACTGGCTTTTATAAAATTTCAATGAATTGGAGGTTCACACAAATATTGCGGAGGAACCTGCCAACTCAAATTTCAGGTAATTTATACCAGACTGCAAGGCATCGCATCATATTCTGATCTTCTGAAGCCTCTACAATGAATGGAACACTGCTGGAACCAATGTGTTTAGAATTGTGGCAGCAGGTTTGTTGCTTCATGTTAATACATTACAATGCCAACAATGTGTGTTACAAGAAATTGCCACAGTATTCTTACAATAAAAAAAAACTGATATAACAGCAATACTTTATTTGTACTGAATTTGAATTACAATGTTCTTGAAATTTTAATGCATCATCGTCTGCCTTTACCCTTTTTCTTCAAAGCTCCAGAGCCTGACTGAGATTGCCCCTGGTCTGAACTTCCTTGTTTTCCTGCCCGGGATTTCAGCTTTGGAATCATCTGCCCAAGATATAGCATTATAGATTCGCCTGTGCACAAATTCGTTACATGTGTAATTATATTCACCAGACAACAAGTTAAGTAAATGATGCTGTAACAAGACAGAACAGAATTTACTTTTTGTATCTTAGTACAGTTTGGCAATGAAGATTCACAATTTTCTCCACAGACAGTGTTAAGAATTTAAATACATGTGTTCTGGATTTTTGTCTTATGTCTGTGACCCAATCAATCTACGTTCATAACTCTTTTTATGGCTTTCAATTTGTGGATTGGCCCAGGTTTTATTTTTGAGTCTTGTTAATTTTTAATTTTTCAATAGCCATTTTCCTGTTACTACCCTTGGAGTAGATCTGTTCTCAGGTATGTATCTTAACAAGTTACTGTTTCTGTGGCACCCACTGATTGAGAGAAATTCAATCTCAGGGGTCCACCAGGTTAGGTACTTCTTTCCCTGAAAACAGTAACAGAGCTGGCATCCAAAACATTGTGCATCTTTAAGAAATTAGGTGGTGGATAAAGTCCCAAAAAAGAAGATCGTGTCAGTTAACTACTGCCATGCTGTGTTCTCTCTTTTGGATTTCTTGACCCTCGAAGCTTCCCAGCTTCGAGGGTCAAGAAACAGATTGACAGATTGTCCCAAAATGGTGCAGAATTACCATTCCAGGCTGTGTAATACCTCAGAAGAGTGCAGATCTCACATGATATGGTGATGCAGGCCTTGGTTTGGCTCTGCAGGTTCTGCTTCACAGTGATCCAGTTTGACGCAGTTCCCTTTGATGCATCATGCACAAAATTAAGCTGACCCCACATACTTAAGTGCCAAATTTAAGGAAAAAACCTCCTCTTACATTTGAGAAAATAAAACAGATGGATGAACATGTATATGCCTAGTTCTCAAATGAAGATTCCACAGAAGGAAATTTGTTCCTTTGAAAATCTAAATCTGAGATGTGTAAGTCAATTTTTAAAATTATTTACATAAAATAGAACAACCTCCTCTACTGCCCAAAACACTATGCGGTACACACTTGCCTACAGTTGTGAAATACATCTTATTCTGAGACAAAGGCATAACTTAAAATACCCAAACCACCATTGAATGAGAAAGTTATCTTGGTGTTGTACACTACTTGATCTTCCAGTTTGTATAATAAATTCAGGGTTGCAGTGGGCTGGCCAAATGACATACGTGGAATAAAATAGCATAGACATCATACTGGAGGGTAAATCTCTTGGAAACTGACAGTTTGGAAGATCAAATTTGACTGCATCTTAGGAAAGTCAAGGTGTAATATGGGTTATGCTTGAATGATTCAGAAAAGGATCCAGTGTCCAGCTCTGCTGTTGGCAGTTCTCCAGCATTGGCTTCTAATACCAGAATTGTTACGTCTATCCTCACATTTGAATCATGTTTGCAAAACACTAACTTGTCTGCCAGGCTAACAAGTACAGAAATGACAGAATGTCATCTTTCTGTAAAGTGTGTAATGCGGCACATCTTGCTGGAACAAGGTGTGAACTTATGTTTACACGTATTCCCAGTCATAAAATTCAACTTACGGGATGGAAAGTCAGGATTAAGTGGTTTTCCATCATCAGATTTTAGTTGAACTCTGATCCGACCACGGTACAGAAGCTCTTTGCTCCTCTCTCGACTATAGAGTTTATTTTCTACTCCAACTTTCATTCCTGCTGCCGATAAGACATCACGTATTTCTTGATGTGTTGGATTTTCAACTGCCTGAATCAAAATAAACAAGAGAAAATAATGGACAGAATGTATATGTAGAACTCTGTGAAACTGTAACCCAAAACAGTACTGATACAAAAAAATATTCCTTGGTAACCAATCAACTGGATATCAAGTGTGCCTGATAGCCTTTATGAATGTTGGTTCTGCTGTTTCAAGTCCAATCATCTCTAATAGGGACCAACACAAATTCCCCCATTGAAAACTAGTTGTATAATTTGGCTCAACTATGACACCAATTAATGTATAAAGAATTTACCACATAAAATTACAGTGAGAAAACCTGTTGAGTTCCCTTTCTCTGTTTGAGATAGCTATGCTCTGTTGCAATCACCAAATTAAGTCCTGGTGTCAAACCACTAATAGAGGAAGAGTGCACTACACCAGGAGTCCACAAACTTTTCACAAATTAAGACACCACTCTAAATTTCTGGGTGCCAGAAGGGTAACATGAAGCTAGTTTCATACTGAGGCATTGCAAACATTCAATGCCACTGTACAAAATTTACTCACATGGGGCATCCAGGGTCTGTGCATTCCAGCATTACACCACAAAATCTGTTTACCGCATAATCTCTCAAACAAATTAAAAACCATATAAGAGTATGGAAATTACTTTTAGATTTATGAGCAGTTTCTCTCTCTCTCTCTCTCACACACACACACACACAGAGGCAGTACTCTGAGTCCTGTCTGCACCATTTAATCTAAAGTCTTAACTCCACATAGACTTGAATCATTAAATTAAATTATGCAAAGAATAATTTCTCACAGCAATAAGGACACCATATTGTACCATACTGACACTTTTAAAGTGGAATGTAATAGCAACAGAAATAACACCCAGTTCTACACATATGTATTTTGCAAACAATATTCACATTAATACTCCAATTTTGGCCTGGGTGCACTGCACAGACCTTTAATTCTTTACATGCTGCTGGCCACAGTGCACTGTATGGTTGCAAATGCACTGAAGCATACTAGAAATTTAAAACCCTCAATCCTGGGCAGTAGTGGGAATTTAAACCTCAGGGTCACTAATCAATTAGGTGTATGTTTAAGGACACTTGCCTTGTCTTTAGGAATCCTTCTTCCTTCAGCCAGCGTCTTCTTGCTGTTTATATATGCTGGGTAAATACAAATCCATCTGTAATGAGACACAGTAACCTTCCCAGGTTTTACGTTTGTCTTTCTTATTCCATTTAAATAAATATATTACGCCACTGACATAAACAGGCAAATGTAAACAATGTGCAGCATCCTTGAAAGAATACTGCCATTATCAGGGAAAGAAAACTGCTATCTTCCTGAGTAACAAAGTCATATCTTTTACTTTTATCTTAAGCAAATGCTTCCACAGCTGAAGAGGTTATATAATATGTGGTGGAAAGCCAGCCTCCGTATCACATAGCCTCACTGAAATATATCACCCTTTTTGTCCGAACTAAACTAACTTACCACATAATTCGAATTACATTTCTTTCACTGTGATTTGAAGCGAAATCTATACAGAAGCACATAAACTAGCACGTACTTCGTTTTCCACACTGAAGTAACATTTTCCATACGAATGACTAGAAATAAGAAGCGGACGGTATATATATAAAGCAAATTCATAGAAAGTGCAAGTTAGGAGTTTCGCAAGTATGTTATACAATTACGTTTATAATTTCACTCTTTCCAACCTTTCATGACACGCTTTAAGTACGTAACAGCTGACAAATTCCATCCATCAACTTCAGTAAACGGAGACATGAATGCATTACACACTTTACGGCATGACAGCATGAGCTTATATGGCATGCTACAGGCCGCAATACACCACTACTACACATTCCTACAAATTTGTAATGTTTAAATTAATAAATTACCTCTCACGATCACTATACTT
>JGI20166J26741_11680474_pt1 | contig 10991 bp, 5 predicted proteins | sample TergutCu122P5_FD_26741 | JGI IMG/M metagenome (IMG submission 26741) | reverse complement strand
CTTATAGATAAACTTAAAGAATATTGTATATACAGTTATTTTTTTATATATATATATATATACACACACACACACACACACACACACACATTTGTTTATTTGTATAGGATTGCATAGCTTCTGCATTACATTTTGCAAAATTAAAAGATTGCCTACTTCAATTCAAAATTTACAGTAACTGGTGTATTGTAGCATCTCACAGCTGACTTCTTGTTTATTTTTATTTGTATATGTTAGAATTGATTACAACAGTTCCACCCATTTTTATTCACTCATATAATCTATGAATAACAATTTTTTTTGAAAGCTATAATGTAGTTAGTTGTGAGGTTTCTTGCGGTGTCCACTGCAGAGTTGTGTGTTTGAAACTAGAGCAGTTCATGTACATTTTTTTTTTGTGAACAAAATAGTGCTGGGATGGGTTTTTCTATCAATTACTTCCAGATATACCCTGTCATTCCCATTCCACCAATGGCCCATACTGCTATTCATCCATCTACCTTCAGTGTTGTATAATCATTATAGTTGACAGCATTTCTAAATAAGACAACTAAGAGTTACATCTGTAGTTACTGTTATCCTGGTATGTCTAAGGTATTACGTGACTGCTTTATATTTCATGAGACAATGTAAACCTTCTTTCAGTTATTCTCTGTCATTGTGCACATTCACAAGACTGGGAAAAGTGACTATTACTTTTTTCATGTGTGTCTGTCTGTCTGTCCCTCTGTCTTCATGGAACAACTGGGCTCCCACTGGATGGATTTTCTTGAAATTTAATATTTGGGTATTTATTGAAACTCTTCTGGGAAAATTCCAGTTTGATTAAAATCTGACATGAATGACAGGTATGTTACATGAATATATATGTATATTTCTGATAATACCTCACTGAATTCTTCTTAGAATAAGAAATGTTTCAGACAGCAGTTGTAGATAAAACCAAACTGACATTTTAGGTTCAGTAAGTTCCCAAAAAATTGTGCCATTTATGAGATAATGTGGAAAAATATGGTGGAGGCAGACAGGTCTCAGATGACAATATACTGTGGCATATACACAATGTATGTTGGATAACTATGGCTACCGACACACACTCAGAATATGTAGTACTTATTGCTTTGCCGTGGCAACAATGGTTATGTGAATGTGTCTCAATGTTATGTTTTTACATATATTGCCTGTCTTTTTTTCTTCTTAATACTATTTGCTCTAACTGCATGCAGTCTTATTTGTGAACAGTGATACTTGTTTCTGTTGTGGCCTTCTTGGTTATGTTACCATATGATCTGGTGGAACCACAGAAACCTGTTGCTTGCATCAACAGAGTAGACTATCTAGGTAACTTGTTCCTCTGAACTATGAGTGACAATGTACCAGACTTTACTGTGTCATAATCTGGAAGACCTCAATCCAAATCTTTGCTGCCATGATAAATTCAAATCTCATACACTTATTCACTGTTCATCTGTTGTATTTAATTGCTTTTGGAGTGCCATGCCTTTTTTATGACCTTCATTGGTCAAGTCTTTAGAAAATCTTTGAGCTAAGCAGATATTCTGTCTGTCCACACTGGAAAATAACTCCTGGATGATTGGTGAAACTTGCTCTGAAATTCATCTGGCTCAGGATGGGGTCCTCTGTGAACATACTAATTCCATGGAACAAAGTTCTTCATGAAAGTCTAAATGTTACTCACCTCCTTAAGAAATTTCCCAGTTTTCATGGAAACCAAATGTTTGTTACCATGTGCACAAGAATATGCACAGTACCATAGGGAACTCAGGTGAAAGTTACATTTATTTACTGGGAGAAGACATTTTCAGAACTATGTACATGTGGAAGGATATTATTAAGTTGGATCTGGAAAAATAGAGTTCAGAGATGTTTGAAATGGAGAAAATAAGGAATTAAGGACATTAAGCTGGGACCATAAAGTAGAACACTTAAAGTAAAGGATCTAAAACCAATATTTCAAAGCTGGTTTTTTTGTTGCAGACATGTGTTGAGATGCAAACTGCTGCATGTGTTCTCCTTGTGCTGGACTACATTGTCTAAATGCAGAGGTCTATGATCCACACAAAAAAATCAATTGATTGTGATAAAATGCCTTGCCTGTCTTGGTCCAACAAGCCTAAGTCTAGTCTAAGGCCAAAATACAAGGTGGGTTAAAAAGAGTGCTGTATTTTTTACTCTGAATTTAAACAAGATACCACAGCAAGAATCTTTATTGTTGTACAAGGCATTTGGCAAGATATGTGGACAAAAATAATGGTTCATCTTAGCCTCTACTGGCCTTGCATTGCAGTATAATGATGTACGTACAGCCCAGCTGGCTGAGTGTTACATTTTTTCAATACAAACATTGTTGTCTTGAGTTAAAATTTTTTTACCAGTGCTAGAGTACTAAGGATTTAAAATCCCCTATTCCCTGATGATAAAGGGTAATTTCCTCTATTTTTAATTTTATGCTAATGACGAATTTCAGTATTTTAATTAAGTAGTTCAAGTATAGCAAGTCCTCACTCTCAAACTTTCTAATCACTATAAGAAAATGATGTTGGTACATTAAAGTACGCCGTAACTGCATCTCTTTCAGTGTTAATAAAATAATACTTCGTTCCTATATTATTTTGGTGACTGTTAGATAATTACAGACATGAGATGCCTCTACCCCCACCCCCCTCCCCATTTAATTGTTTAAGGACAATTAATCATATTTCCTTACCGGATAAAACTTGTAGGCAGACATAATGTTTCTAATTTATATATACTTCTTGCAGGTCTCTGCTCAACAACAGTATTTTGGAGAAATTATTTGGGATAGAAAAGTATAAAAATATATATGTACATAGTGTACAGTATGGATAAGGATACCCTGTAGTATTGAATTTTATTCCAACACTGTAGTGAGTTGTATAAATACAACAATGTACAGTCTTGACAGACGTGATTAAGAGTGAAGTACATTCTGTTGTACATGTGATGAAGTACCATAAAGCAATACATTGAGTTTTCTAGTGGTATTGCAGGTGGAAAACTGAGGAACTGATTCAAAAACATTTTTATGAAAACTGGACAGATCAGAACAACAAAATACAGAGTTCTGCATATAGTGACTGTGTTAAAAACTTCTTTAATTTTTAGCATTTTTTTCTTGGACATGGCAATAGAAGAAAGAAGGAAATTCTGATTGTGCTCTAAGAACACCCATATTGAAGGTAAAGAACAATACCCTGTTTAATGGTATTTGGTGCATGCAGAAAAAAAATTGTGGGGCTTAAAGGATTAAATCCACCTACAAGTAGTGCAGCCCTGCTGTAACGTACGTACTTAAAACATATCCAGTATTTGAGAGCAACAGAAGATTGTAGAGAAAATAACTCATCACAAGCACATTTACAGAAGGGAAGAAAATTCTAACAGATTATCTGCAGTTTGTAAAAAGCTCAGAATCTTTCACTGAACTCATGTCTTTCCTTGTCCAGATTTTCCACAAAATTTAATGTAAAGAAAGTACATGTGGTTACAGTATGATGAACCTAGAAATAAGAGTGGAAGTTTGAACAGGGAAGGTTGAGTTATTCTCCAGTTGGGCCAGTTGTAATGGCCTTTTGCAGAGTTAACCATTATTAGTAGATTGGGTAGCTGCTGAAATCTACATAACTAGCAGTTTTGGTTCCATTATTTTATTTCTTCCCCTCATCATTCTCAAGTCGAACCATTTATAGACTAAGAAAGTAAAAGAAGTACTTGCTGAAAAAATATTTATTCACGATAGGTTATCTGGAGCAAATCTTACACTTGTATATGAATAACGGTAATTGCTGCTAAAAATGTTTTTCTCTGTATTTTTAACCTCTTTATTTTGATCCTGTAAGAGGAAAATATTAATTAGTGTATAGTTAATTTGTTGCATATAATAAGGTGCTAGTAACAAAGAGTGGAATTGGTCCCAAATAAGAAAAAAAGACATTAGGTCCAGTGCTATTGTCAGTTTCTGTTTCTGTTTACTCCTGCATTGCTTACGGTTAAATTTCAAAACTTTTTTTCCATCAGCTGTGAAACACCTGAATTAACCTTTGGTAACATCTGCAAACTACTATTTATCAGTACCATTAATTTTAATGTAGTATGAAATGGTAGCTATTCTGCCACCTGACATTATGTGTGATTTTTTTTTTTTGACACCAACATATTATGAGCACTGGTCTAGATTTGACATATCTTTCAAAATATTTCTGTTTTGGTGCTTAGAACCTGAGGGTGCATATGCAGTCTAACATTCACAGTATTTATACTGTGACCAAGAGAAAATCTGATGTTAAGTCTCAAATAGGAGAGATATGGACAATATTTGTGATTCCTCACACTGTATGGATCATAATGCAGTAATTTTGACATGTTTTGAGCAACTACTGTTACACCTGCGTTACCACCTCTGCATCTTTGTGTTGTACTGCATTTACCATGGTGCTGAATCTAATGTAATTTCTTTACAAGACATTATAAAGAAGCCAGTAAAAACACAATATAATACTGTTTATGTAAGGTAACTTTATCACAATTCATTCCAAGTGCTCAAAATATCAGTCAGGACCTATTTATTTAGTAGTTCATATCTTTTCTTCAGACATGTGGCATCATTTCACAGACCCCCACCTTCTGCTGTTGCATGCATGAATTTTTGTTAAGCTTAAGTAACATTCAGCAACTCATGGGATTTATTGAATGATACTGTCAATAGCCCAGAAATGCACATAGGTGTGAAAATGATTCCCAAGTGGCATGTTAGAAAAAAATTCATGAAATCCCATACACATTACCGTATAAACTGCGTACAAAATGAGCTGTTCATCTAAAAGTAAGTAAAGAAAAACGTGGACTAACAATTACTTTTGCACAAGAATGTTATGATGATAATTTTTACACTACAATCCAGGATAAACTTATGATGTGCTACCCTTAATACTGTAGTCTGAACACATGCATATGTGCATGGTTAAAGATGTTGTCTGTTTATGAGAAACAGTGGACTAATTCTGAAGTATTTACAGCAAATTTCCTTTAACTTGATGTCTGATAATCCAGAAATCCTGATAATCCCAATACAATAAGTTGTGCTTTTTATCAGAAAAAAACGTTATCAGTGATACAGGCAAATTGCAGGGACATGTTCAAAAAAGCCTCCAAGAGAGTTAGTACACCAAACATTGTATCTCCTGACCCCTTGTCTTCTACGCCATCAACTACTTCTGCTATGAAACTCCAGAAAACACAAAAGATGACCCTAAACCAGCAGATGAAGGATATACTCATATAGAATACTACTCTGATTAGTTGTGCAGCCCAAGTGTAGGAGCAGAAACAAAAATTTATCTGTAAGAACTTAGGTCACTATTGGCAGGCACTGTTGGGTAATGTGGAATGTTTGATAATTCAGGAACAGTATGGTCTCATGCAAGTCAGACTTTTGCTGTAATTTAATCTGATGTTTGATGCAAAACTTGATGTATCACATCCACTACGTAATGCTTTATTAGAATGTTAGTAATTTAGTTCCTTATCACAGTCATCCGTTAAGATGATTAATGCATCAGCCTGTGTGATAGAAGCTGACAAACCTAATTATGCAGTACAGTATGTTTCCCTCATTCATACCTGGGAACAGGTATAGTGAATTGGAATGTTGTTTTTATTAGCTTTTTATTGCTTTATTTGCATTATTATAGCTCATTGTTATGTTATGTGTTGTTTTCTAGAAAAATATGAAAATATTTATCACATTAGTTACTTATTTTCAGGATTTCTTCTGAAAGACACCAATTTTATCGTTACCTGGGATGTTTTACTATGTACTTTACAATAAAAACCTTCCAGGTCACTCAGCTAGATAAATAACAGAGTGTAGAGACAAAAGATACTATCATTCAACATATCCTTTTGTCTTCCAGGGAAGAAAGCCAAAAATGAAAAGATTAACAGTTTTTCATATATATGTCACAAAGCAGCATACATTTTTATGATCCATACAGTTTGTATTTCTTTAGGTCTTTTAATATTTTAAATTAAATGTTTTATGAATGTGATCAAGGACTAATGTCCAGTCCATTTCCAAGCACCAAGACTACTTTTATATACCATGTAACCTTTAACTTGTTTCTTTAGTCCATACTTCTTGTATTCATAACATGACTGCTTCTTCATCTGCTTTCCTCTGTATCATATTTAAATGATGGTGTATATGTTAGAATGCAAGTCAAGATCTGTGGTATGACTTAGGATCACAGTGACTTTTCTTGCATCCCATTTAAAAAGTTCTCCACCCATTCTCATACTCTTGCCACTCCTGTTATATCTTACTTAAGATGCTGCCCACATTTTTAAAAGGAATGTAATATGAAACACTTTCTACATAATAAAGCACAAATCTTCCATTTGTTTAGCCAAACACTGCAGTCACCGTTGTTCACACTTGTTAATGGAAAATATTTTTTAACTTGAGGATGGGCAGGTAGGAGAAAACGTGTAAAGTAATATACTAACTAATGTACAAAACTGTTGTCAGACATACTTTGAAAAATAAGAGTCGTATGGTTTCTTAACAATGAGAAGTTTTATAATAAAAATATGTACAGTGTTTGAAATTTGATTAATACTGTTGTTATTTTTTTCTGGTAATCTTCCTTTTTCCATGGAGGTGATGTAGCATTTGTAAGCAGCTTATGAATGTCTATCAGCTTAACTTTCAGAAAGTGTAAGGGCTTAGTTGCTAATGTAATTCCCTAATACATGATCACAGCTTAATGGCTACAGAGTAGCTGGCTAGGGTTCATTTTCAGCAAGATCAGTGAGATTCTACCTTCACTGTTGTATTGAAGATAGCTATGTAGCCTGTGAAGGGACCTCTCCATTGGATATCCAAGGGTTAAAGCAACCAGGACTGTTGAGCTATTATGCTGTTCAAGTTCATTTGGATGCTGTATACCTATTTGTGTTTCCTTGATTCTCACTGCTAATCTTTTATATCTTACTGTTGCTGTGTTGGTGGTGTAGGAAGATAGTGCTTCCCATCTGGATGTTGCAGACTGCTGCTGCCCTGCAGATTTATGGCAGGACCATTAATTGCAGTTAACATTGCATTATGTACATTTTAGTACAGCTGGGAGAATTGCCATTATGTCACAAACAACTTGATCATTTTTGTTTTATTTTATAAATTAATTTTAAGTTTGGCTATACCATTTTTGGAGCTGGGATAACTCAGTTGGTATAGTGACTAGGCTTCAGGATGGACTTCCGAGGAAGTATGACTTGATTGCTAGTAGCAGCAGCAAATGATTTGTCTTTTCTCCAAAGTGTCCAGATTGGCTGTGGGGCCCACCCAGTCCTTACTCACTTGGTATGAGGGGTAAAAGAGGCAGGGTGTGGTGCTGACCCCTCACCTGCATCTATTACTGAAGTTAAGAATGAGTGAAGCTATACCTCCATTACCCTGTATGCCTCCATGGTGTGCAAAGAGACAGCTTTACCTTTACTGTGTGTTTTTTTTTTTTGTGTTTTCAAACTGATAAGTTGTATAAATTAACCTGTTAGTCCTGTCATGTATTTGACCATTCATTTTGAAACAAAGCATGGACTTGGTTGTAGTGTAAAATGCCAGTACATTTAATTAGCCTCTGTGATAGTAGAATCTGGAAATGACATTATTGATAATTTACTTAAAATACTATATCAGTCTCTTTCATTTGAAAAGAAGTAAGATTAGTGGCTTTAAAGACACAGACAAAATTGTATACATGAACTGGCCAGACAGCTCTGAAACTAAGTGCAGACTCTTTTTATGGCTTTGCCTGTTGCTTGAACCAGAGGTTATTCACTATGTGAATTTATAAAGGCCGAATATACTCTCCATTCTGCTGTTTTGATATTGGTACTGAAATTCCTACAATAAGAACAAGCTTAATGAATTGAATTTAATTAGCAAGAAAGGGTGCTTCAAATTTTATTAGACTATTGTGTATTTTACACTATTGAAATTCGTTACTGTTATTGATCACAGCTTGCTTACTCTATTAAGCTTAATTAATTATTTAAAACATAGGTTGTTGAGTACATATGTATCGTATTGACACCTACACTACAAGTATGTATATTTCTTTATTTATAGTTGATCACTCTGTGGTGTTGGCACCTATTTGGAATATTTTCGAGAACATGTCACCATTTCAGTCACATTTTATGATGCTCATTCCATATATACCTTTATGTGTACAGTAGAATTCCTCGAATCCAGAAATTGATACTCCAAAAATTCTGATACTCCAGCAGTTGTGGAAAATAGTCCCAAGTCCAGAATTTTTCACAAGAGTGTCTCTACGTCCCTATGTTAGTGTTAGCTCCTGACCTCTTGTGTCATACTGCATCAACTATGAAAACCCCTGACTCACAGTCTCCTGGTCATTCAGCATCCCAGGTAGAAACTGAAGAGACTCCAGAAAACATAGAAGGGTGCCCTGATGCCTCTGAACCAGCAGTGGAACACGATAACCAAATGGAATAATTCTCTGTTTAGTTTTGCAGCCCAAGTAAAGGAGCAGTAACAAAAAAATTACATGTAAAAACTTAGGTCAGAATGGGTACTACTTGATAATCTGGCATCTGTCTGGTCCTGTAGGTGATGGGTTAAAAGGAATTCTACCATATATACTATATATACATACACACACACACATATACCTGTATATATGTGTGTGTGTATGTATGCTATATATATTTTATACAATCTTTGTGCAATAAATTACCTTAATCTGTTTGAAACTTTTCATCTGTGCTCCACATTTGGTTCAGTCCATCCTTTAGATAGTGAAATAATATTGACCATGATTTGAAATTTATTCAGTTCAAGTGTAAGTTACTGTGGTTGCAAGTTAACTGTCATAATCTGCAGTTAGTATTTCAGTGGGTGGCAAGATGAAGAGGAGAAACTAAGACTGTTGTCATGAAAAGAAATAGACAGTAACTGAGAAAAGAGCTTAACATTAGTCAGAAGACTGTCAAGTTGTTTTAAAAAAATAATTCTTTCAGTTAAGAATCCAAATTCTATATTGATACTAATGTTCAGTATTATGTATAAAAAAGACATCCCATAAAATCCTTGTGCTATGCAGAATAATAAATCTCAGTCATAGGCATTATGTAATAAGTCAAGAGAGTTACTGTGAGTCTGTTTCATCACTTGCAGGGTTATCAGTGTTTATTTTTTGGTTATTTTGTACAGTTCTTGACAGAGCAACTTCCTCTTCAAGTTTCTCATTCTCCTGTGTCAGCAGTGTCACTTTCTGTTCATATTTGGCTTTCAGTTCTTGGAAGATCCTCATTTGATTCTCATATTCTCCCTTTAAATCTGAATTCAGTTTCATTGCTTCTTCCATTTTTGTTATCATTGAATTCTGCCTCTGCCTCTCTTCTGAAATCTTCCCTTCCATTGAGTCCATGTCACTCTGTAAGTGCTTCACTTCCATGTCGCGTATGTTAAGGAGATCTTTTGTAATGGCCACCACTTCTTTTAGTGATGCTATTTGATTGGTCAGAGCTACATTCTTTTTCTCCTGACTTTCACAAAGGTCTGTCTTATCCTTGAGTAATTCTCCAGTTCTGGTTAGTTCTGTAAGCAGCTCACTGTTCTCATTCATAAGCTCTTCCATGTTAGGAGTTTCTGTGTTCAAGGATGATTCGTTTTGATTCGTATTACCCTCAGTAATGTCCACAACTCCATCGCCTACTCCAATTGACACTTTGCTGATTGGTAGAGGAACAGCAGCAATTTGCAAAACTTTCAGTTCCTTCTCAACAAGTTGAAGTTTGTTCTTGTAGTTCTCACTTTCTTCAGTACGAACCTTCATACAAAAGAGACATAACACATAATATAAATGGGAATAAATGAGAAAATTTTTAAGTAAATTAACCTCCATTTGTGATTTTTGCCATAATCTTTTTTAATTTGTTCTATAGGCATTTCAACCAGGAATGAATACTGTTAGTCAGTGAAACTGGCCACCCTTATCTATGCCCAAATGTCCAAACTGTTAACTCTGCATCCATCATAGTAATGTACAGGGCTGCTATCATCCTCCCACCTCTTCCCCTTTCCATGTCTTTATTGATCTTATTTTTGTAACTCAGTTCAATGGCAATGTGTCTTCTTTCAGGCCTTCCAGTAGTAAAGCCTTAACAGAAAAAAGTACCACTGATGGTGACATCATCATGGTTCTGTAATGACACCTGAATATTGTCCAGGTACAGAAGGCTGTGGATGGGACATGGTATGCATATCTGTATGATCATGGAATTTCAGACAATAGTTTTGTTGATGAACACACATTAGGTATTGTTCTGACAGTGATTTTCCCAAAATAAGAAATCTTGGCCCAAACAGTGTAAAGGATATCATTTACAACACCTGTAACTTTTAGGGGAGATATTTTTCTCTCAGGCAAATAACAAAGTTATTCCTAAAAAAATTTTTTTTTTCCCCCCCTCGATCCTTGTCTCTAAAATGAATTAAACATGAAGAAGCATGTGGTAACATTCAAATAGTGTAGGTGGCATATGTCGAGTTCTATCAGAATCTATCAAAGGGCTTACAAGATGTGTAAGAGTTAATCTAAACCTGTAAGTAAAGTAGTCTTTGAAGTTAAAGTGTACTCATACACTGTATGTGCCATATGTCAGGTGAAGTAGTCCTTATAATAAATAAAGAGGCCCCATTAACCCTTTGGCGCCGGAATTTCCTTTTAAATTTTAGCACATCCTGTATTTAAAATGTGAATAATACAGGAGCCAGAAAAGGTAGCATTATGAAATAAATGGCATTTTGTAGAGAAAAAACAGATTATGCAGCATGTTTAAAATGTTCAGTACGTATATTTGTTGAATAAATATATAAAATGCAGCATCTGGAGGTTAGCTGTGCGGTACAACCCATATAG
>JGI20166J26741_11680363_pt1 | contig 10991 bp, 7 predicted proteins | sample TergutCu122P5_FD_26741 | JGI IMG/M metagenome (IMG submission 26741) | reverse complement strand
TGGGGTGGCGTAGTGGTTAAGGCGCTGCGCTACTAGTCGGACGGTCCCGGGATCGATTCCCGGTGGTGTCACTGGATTTTTCAGTGACATAATCCTTCCGGTCGCACTTTGGCCCTGGGGTCGACTCAGCCTCCAACAAAAATAAGTATCAGGCGTATTTCCTGGGGGTAAACGTGGCCGGTGTGTAAGGCTGACGACCTTACCACCTTCATGTGCCGAATGTCGTGAAAATCTGAGAGCCTAAACCTCCTGGAACCCTCTGGACCACACCGGGCCTGTTACGGGACTCCTTTACCTTTTTCTACATTTGTAGAGAACCGTGAATCAATGGCGAGAACAATTCAAAATTCACGAAAAGTGATACAGGTTAGATTTCCCGAATGGTTCTTGTGCTCTTTCTAGATTTCGCTTCTCTCACAATTCAAGTCCCAGAAGAAACGGATGTTAACAAAACGTTTTGAGCAACCGCTTTTAGAAGAATCAAATGGTTCTAAAATTGCTGAATTACCAACATTACCCCTAAGTATTGTTTTTTCATACCATAAGTCGGAGTGAAAAGATAGCAAAAATACTAACACTATTCACCTCTTCTGGGAGTCTTGCAAGGAGGCTTATGCTCATCGGGATTCAAATATTCTACTCACACAAATTTCGTCGTCTAATGAAAAACGAATAACGAAACATTTCTTAAAGAGACATTTCACTTCTGCTTCCTCATTCTAATTCACCACATATGGCGCCGGATGTGTGTGTGTGTGTGTGTGTGTGTGTATGTATACACACACACACACACAAAATGCCTGAAGACTTGAAGACAACATGTTCACCAAATATAGACAAACCTTATAGATATGTGCCAGTACACATAACGCAAAACTGTGTCAGCAGCACAAGTTCAGTACAGCACAAAGGAAAAGACGAGAACGCGGCTTTGATCCGTTTTGTGCCACGTTCCAAATAAAATGAAGCCTTAACCACTACACCAATATACATATCTAAATTTTATTCACTCATCAGACGGTTAAATAAATTAAGAGATTACATTCCAGGCAAGGTTGGGAATTCGTACCTTCGCCATCGCGTTCACACGGACTTTACGAAGCACGGCCTACTGTCCAATAAGCACCGTGCGTGCTTTCGTCTGGAGTAAGTGGCACATGTATGTACCTCTCACCTCTGTTTCGTGCCCAGGTTCAGCACATACCGAACATCTATACAACTTCCCCGCACGCCTTTATAATGCCGTGATTAATTACATGAACACTTAGACCTACCTTGTAACTTTTGTACAAAACAAGTGTAACGTGAAAGCCAATTTATTGGCAGGTACACAAATTAGGGTAAGACTTTAGTCCCGGAGGCTATGCATCAACAGACAGAAAGATCAATTCATCTTTGTCCGGCTCACGACTCGAAGGAAGGACCGGAAAGGCGCGATTTGATTCAGTCGCGTCTAATTAGTGACAGAACTACATACACCGAGTTCACGATTACAGAAAAGCGTCGCCACAGAAGGGTTGATGTAGATGTCCACCTTCCCAGTGCTCTACACTGCAGGCAATTAGCACAAGACAGCGATTCCCAAGTAACCCGAATTACACATCATTTCTTCGGACTTGCACAGGGTAAATTAATGTAACAGTAAAATGTAAAGCAATCACTATAGAGGCCCGGAGAGATCATTAGGTCCCCAGGAGGTCAAGACGCCCAGAATTTCTACACAATCGCCACACGAAGGTGGGAAGGTTGTCAGCCCTACGCAGCGGCAGTCTTTACCCTCGCAGGAGATAAACTCGGTACTCATTTCTGTTAGAGGATGAGTCCACCCCAGGGCCACAGTGCGGCCGGAAGGATTAAGTCAATGAAAAGTCCTGTTACCCCAACCGGAAACGAAACCGCGACCTACCGGCTTGTAGCGTAATGCCTCAAGTTAATGTAACAGTAAGGCTTCAAGCTTCTATTCTGAATGCATTTTCTTCGAAATTCACAGTCTCTCCAGGCAAATGCCACGACACTACGACCCTTTCTTTTCAAATTCATGCCCATTTCAAATTCAAGAATCATTTCCAATTTCACTCGACGGTATAAATCTCAGTAGCCCAAAAATATTAGGTAACCTTGGAATCAACAAATTTTTGTATTAAAGCTACAGATATGGGTCGATGGACCACGGTCAATTGGCTACGTAAATTAATGCATGGATAAATAAACAGCTAATTACTTGAACAATACTCTCTTCTGGGAAGCAATGCCACGGAGTCTGGTGGAAATTTACAGATGTTTCGGAGGGACGTGTTATACTGAAGAATGACGCACATCCTCCAAAACCTCGCTGAATTAATCCCACGATACAAGTTTCCTTCATAATCGCCTCAGTGAGGAAATCAAAGTACGTAATTATTGATTGTGGTGGGTGAAATTGGAGTAATCTTTCGAAGGCAAAAACTAAACTGAATTCCCCTCTCCCCCCAAATTTGTATTTTTCTGGGTCCAAAGTAATAGCTTTTGGCTTTAAATTGTAATCTTCTGGGTTGCAACACCGCGTAATCTTACAGGCCCTCTACGCGCTTTCACAATCCAGAAGACCATAAACTATACCTTCACCCCGTAAAACCACCAAATCTCGTACTCGATACCTCTTATAGAAATTTCACGAAGCTTCGCTATACACCCTTCGATAAAGGTTACTGTATCAAAATTTTACGACAAAATGTTTTGGGTCAGTTTTAACACATTTAATTTATATCTACGTAAGAACATACCAGCTAATGTCTCTGTACGTATGACGTTTCACGTATCAGAAGATACACATCTGAGAATGCTGCACTGTACTGCTAATTTGGGTAACCTGTATTTATAGGGTTCAGCCGCAAGAGGAGCAGTCTGCTACAAACAACTTCAAGCATTATTTCTAACACTGGTATCAATTAACCCTCTTCGTGCTACGAATCGGAACCTCGCACTTCGTTTACAAACGTAAGACCTATACTATGAATAATCCCTTGTGTTTGAAGCTGCACTGATAACAAACATACCTCTGCTGCCATTTTTGGTTGTACAGCTGTTCCTGATATACTGTTAACGAAGGGCATCACGGTGTACGTTAAGCTACGATAGGTCTAGGTATATCCGTTTCTCTTTCTTGCACATATACGTACCTTCCCGGTCAGTCCTCTGTTTCATTTTCCCCCTACCCCTAACGCATAATCTAAATATTTTCTACACAGACAAACATTTTCTGTATGTATAATGACGTCACAATGTCGTGTAATACACTGAAAACTCTTAAGGATAATTTACGAACTTCCATCTTCAAATCTTCCCTCGGTTAGACACCGTACTCCGCAATTTAACAGCGAACGAATCTAATATACATTATCTTACTAGGACAAAAACTGTTAAATCCAGGATCGCGACCAAAAAAAGCTAGTTCAGTAATGTTTTGTCTTTCGTGCAGCACTGCGGTGGACATATAATTCGATGCAGCGGAGTAAAGAAAATGCTATAAAATTAATTCGTCTTCTACATTTTCTTCTCGTTGGTCTGTCACTGTTTCTAATGTAAAATACGTGCAACGTCACAGGAAAGCAGGGCTTCTTCAGTCCACGTCCGTCTAATCCACTGATCTTCTTTAATATAAATATCTGTAGTGCCAACAAAATATAACGTGGATATTCGGTCCGTCGATATACCCAATTTTCAAAACCAACACTATCGGCCGACGTATCGACGATATTCCTCCGATCGTCATCTATTTTACGTACACCTACATACACGACAAATAAGTTCTGCCGACAAGCTAAACCGCGTATCGGCCGTTATAGGCCTATCAGTCTTGTGGACGAACTGGAATCGCGAACTTGTATTATCGGCCCACATTATCGGTAGCGTAAACAGACCTTAACAATTTCTTAAATAACACCAGAAACGACATTAGCGTCTGAAACATTTACAACTAAACTCTCCACGAAACTGTTAAGACTTTCACATCCAGTACCTAGTACTAAATTTGTGTTTCATGACAATACGTCCGTCTAATGCACTCTTTCCTTGCAACTCCGCCTCAGGAATCAAATAATTAACACCACATGCATTACAAATTATTCAGAATTATTCACAGACTGCCTAGAGTCTATTTACACACATGGAGAGCACATGTTGCATATTTGTGATTCGAAGTCGCGTAACGCTTCGACGTAATACAGTACAAGACGCACAATTCTGATACCCGACTACACTTGCTATCGCCTCTACGCATGTGCTGAACTTTCTGCTAGCTCTCACCTACGCTTTAGTTTGCAAACGTAACCGAATTACATCCAGTATCTTAGAAGTGGTACATCGGTAAGAAAATTTCGACAGAGAAAGCGCCGGTAAAGAATTCCGGGACAAAAAAGAAGCGCCGGTAAGGTATATCGACACAAACTTGCCCACTTCTAGCACTGTATACAGGCAGAGACAGTGGGACAGTGACAGAATGGCCAAATTGTAAAAATCTATCATGCCGGCGGGTGACAGTGCGTAGATTCCAAACGGGACAACAAGACTTCCCACACATACAGTTTGTGAGCCTCAAAATTGGCTACGTGATTTCGTACGGCCATAAATCATACATTGTTAAGCACAAAGTTTCCTCTCGGAACTCAACACGTTTTAACTACTAACTAACTAACAAACAAATGGCCCTTTCGTCACAGGTTCGTAGGAAGGATAGACTTTTTCCCTATTTAGATAACACTCGATGCATCACTGCCCGGACATGCTTCAAGAATTCGTAATGCCACAGTGGATACGACGCTGGACCATTCTTTTCCAACAGGATGGTGCTCCACCTCGTTTTAGTCACAGTTTGTAAACGAAACATTTCCCAATAAGTGGCTCGACAAGGATGATGCACTGCCGCGATCCCTCGATCGCCCGATCTTACCCACTTGGGAATTTTGTGTGGGGTGTTTCAAGTCCAAATTGTACAAGCGAAAATCACTACTAGAGGAGAACTTACGGAATGCGCAAACAGAAAATTTATGAGATTATTGCTGACACACTATGGAAAATGTGGATGGAACTCGACACCGCCCTGATGTACGCAGTGCCACAAGTGGCGCTCATTTTGAGCTACTTCACATGTGATGAGCTACCGAATAACCTTCCATCTTGCACAGAACCAGTAAATCCCTTCTTAGCCTTGTTTACTGACCCGCAACAATCTGAAACCCATACCGAGACACGCTGTATATGTATACTTAAATTCATTTCTCGGTAATCACGCCCATCGATGATCTTGAATTCCAACCGTTTTAAAGAAATCTACTACTGGCAAAATCATAAATTAATCAGTTGATACACCTAATCAACAAAATTATTACAATGCACAGGGACAAAGCTAATTGTTCTTGTACAGTAGGTGCAACTTGCTAAATATACACCATATTATAAAATGCTTCAAATCAGACGTACGGGTGAATCTTACTGACAAGGATTAAAATAATCCTTAACTAGGTTCCCGATTGGATAAGGTTAGACCTCAGCTTCATGTGCATTATAGGTTCATCGGATACAAAGGTAATTCACCAGACTGCTCTTAATGTGAACCAGAATGCTCCAGAGATGAAAGGTGTGAAGGGTCAGACGGACTCACCAAACCAACTGCGCGAGAAAAAAAAACGCAAATTGTAACTACTCTAACTAACGCAATCCATTGGCGTTGAAGGTATGTACTTAGGACAAAGGTTGTGGACGCAATATCTGTATGTGCTGAACCCCAAGCATCTACAACTCCGGTATGGTGGCTATCTTCATGACTGGCAAAGAAGATAAAACAACAGGCTACAGATACCAAAGAAGACAATTAGAAGGAACAGAAGGTACTTTACGGTTGACTCTACTCGTTATCACTAACCACTATGTGTGCGCCGCACTGGTTGTGATGACGATGGATCAATAAGAATTTCGTCTGTATAACCACTTTCTCTCTCTCTCCCCACCCCCTCTCTCACCCTCCCATGTAACCCCCAGATGCTTGACGCGATTAAATTAAGCAATTTCCCGCTCCCGTGGCTGCACTATGGCAATCGACGAAGAAATGTTTGGGTACTGATTGTGCAATAATAATGATGACGATAATGACAACTTGGACATCACATTATACACGCAGAGCAATGCATGTTCAGTTATAAATGGGTTCCTGACAGGGCTGCAGGAACTAAACTTACGATTATGCAGAATCATTAGGCTACTCCGTGGAAGTGAGCATGATGTGGGCGTATTGTTCGTTGTTATTTCCATTAGTATTTTAAATTATCAGAGTTTATTCTGCATAAAGCTAAGGCGGTACTGTGCTTATAAGGTAGAACAGGTGCGGTTGTGGGAGACAACCGTCCCGACCTACCACGTTTCAAAAATGCATATGCAAGGAACAGAGTCCATATCGAAAAAGCAACAGCCTCCACCTAGCCAAGAAGTTAAAATGAAATAAAATATATACTTCGTCAAACACAACTATCTGATATTGTATTAATTTCAATTAATAAAATATAAGATAGTTGTGTTTGACGAAGTATATATTTTGTTTCATTTTAATATTATACTCAACACAACGGGATGTCCTCTACTAAAATTAGCCAAAACATTCTTCGCAATTAACAGAACTCAGAGGTCCACTGCCGTGCCAGAAGAGCCAACTCCAAACATCACATCCTATTTATCATCTCTCTACCATAACATCCGTGGTGTGACAGGATAAGTCACAACCCGACTCCCATGATTACCGAGTTGCCAATTTGTATGTGAGGTATGCTCTAAGGCCGAAGCAACAGCTGAGAATCAACTGTGTTATCTGTGAATTACGAGACGAGGATAAAATAAAACTGAGCTTCAAGGATACCATACACCACAGGACAACCACATGGGAGCAGTCCGACCGGCGAAAATAATTGTAGCTTTGCTCTAAGAATAAACAAATAACGCAGGAAAGATGCCACAGAGTAGCGTGTGAATATTATGGCAACTCGTAATACGATGGGCACGTATAATCCTCCAAAAATCATTGCAAATAATCAGACTTGCGTCGTCCTGTACAAAATATTGAGACACGTTATATTTTCAAGTGAGGGAATGTCAGCCAAGCCCAGTAGCTACACCCCTTGTCGGCTGTTATAGACTGCTTACAAGGCGCGTTAGCATCCCTGCGGAGCACCTATTAACATCGCTGTATCAGGCTGAACCCACATAATTCGAGAAACGCTGCCCGTATATTCAAGGAATCGGTTAAAAGAAACTTTACAACAACAACAAAGGAGGAAATTCAGTTTTAATTCAGATAGGAATTTTAACCACCAATTTACATGAAGACAGGCGTTCCTGGGCGCATGAATGTTTGCATTGATACTCTGCGCGCAAGCGCATTTCTAAGAAGCTCGACTGTAGAGCTGCTGCTAGGATACGCGGACACTACAAAGTACTCGAAGCACCAATTTAAAGGAAAGCAGGCACACCATAATACTGTGATTACGTTACGCTAATCAGCAGGGCAGCGTAGTCACTGTACTGATCTACGGGTTGGAACACTACGGGTTCGATTCCCGGCATGAGATTTCTCTTTCTGCCAAACGTCCAGACCGGCTCTTGACTCCACCCAGCCTCCTACTGAACGGGTACCGGTAATTCTTTCCCCGGGGGTAGAGCACCAAGTGCGTGAAGCTGAACACTCACCCCATTTAGTGCTGAGATTACGAATAAGTGGAGCTATACCTCTACCCACCCTATGTGCCTTTATGGCGTGGACAGGGACAATTTTACGTTTTACCAAAACGGAAACTTAAACCATTACAACAATTCCGTCGACAGCGACGTATACGGCTCTTGTTTTCAAAATATTCGTATATCACTACTATCCTGATGAAGTTTCTGAATCAGTTCTTGAACTACTCTAAAAACTGCGGAACTGGATTATCAGCTGATATGGGACATAAAATGCTTGATTCTTGAGGCGCACATTCCGAGGTAAGCAGCTACGCATATTGTATGTCGCGCAGTACGATTAACAACAAATGGAGGAAATCTTTACAAAAGCCTTAAGCAAGTAGTTTGCACTTTCGCTTAGTATTGTTACGTGCTGAAATCAACGCTAACAGCGGGGCAAAACACGTAGTGCAGTACAATTAAGAAATTTTTTTTTTCTTGTGGCGCTGCGGCCCAACGTGGGCCATGGCCTCCTCCGTCTCGGGGTTTCCATATCACACACAATGACGCACTACAGTCCGTAGAACTCCTCTGGACGAGTTATCAGCTCGTCGCAGAGACCTCTACCTGACTACACACAACATTCACAACAGACAAACATCCATCCCCTTGACAGAACTCGAACCTACAATCTCAGCAGGCGAGCGGCCGCAGACCCATGCCGTAGACCGTGCGGCCACTGGGATCGGCCTTAGGGAAAATTATACACGTTAGAATCTGAGTACTGGAGTCTCAGGAAGCAAATACTCATTCCAAGCAGCAGACTCCTTCTTCAGATACTGACAGTCATTGAGCTAGCCAAAAATATCACTGCCCTTTATGGAACCCAGAGGCCGACTGTCATATTCACAGTCCTCACACTGGAACCCATCTTGAGCCAGAAGAATCCAGTCCATTCTCTCAATCCTATTTGGTTCAGATCCACTTCCGTATTAACCCCGCCCATTCCTACGTCTCCCAAGTGACTTCTTCCCTTCACACTTTCCAACCAAAAATTTTGTCTGCATCTTCATTTCCCATTACACATTACATGTCAGGTCAACTCAATCCCCTTGACCTGATCACCCTAAAACGGCTACTTCCAATGTACGCCGCGGCGCCCCGGGGTGCTGCAGGGTTTCAAAAAATTGTTTTTTCTTTCAATTTATGTGCCCTATTCTTTCAAACGGCTACTAAGTTGTTAAGACGAATCGTTACTGAGTTGTTTGGACCTAACTACTTAATAAACAGAAGGTTTTAAGTATTTTTGGCCTTGGGGCGCCGTAAAAAATTGCTGAGACAATAAAGGCGCCGTGAAAGGAGAAAGTTTGGGAACCGATGCCCTAAAATGTTTGGCAAACAGTACAAATGATGTTCCTCATAAGGCAGATTTCCGAAGTATCGTAATACGTCCTTCTTTACATGTATCAATCCACGTTCTTCCTTTACGATGAACGACTAGGTATCACAAACACACAAAATACAGCTGCATCTTTTCATATTTTATCTTCATGTCTTCATACAGGAGACTCGAAACCGAAATACTGCGCACTAACACTAAGTATTCTCTGCAATGAGGTACAGTTAACTTCTGGGCGAAAGTAATTTTAATTCGTTACATACTTAAACTAGGCGGAACTTTTAAAGATATACGGGAAATTAGGTCCCTTCACATTGTGACTACTCTCTGTATATTTAGGCCTAGATGTTTGTTTGTATTCTACAGCTGGTTAAATCCACTACAACAAAACCAGCCAGCTGCCTGACATTCCGAGCTTATCTGAACTACAATAACTGTTTCAAAAGCGCACGACGTCATTTATACACAAGCTGGTAAAAAACGAATCTTTTCATGGGCACCATTAACATTCTTCTAGCAACAAACATTGTTCAAGAACCCTTCCTTGTGTGCAGTTACGTCATATTCTTCGACTAAACATCCACTTCACTCAAAAGCTCTTACAACTACTACAATAAAACCAAATCCAAAGACTGCTGCCACCACATTCGATAAGGCTGAAAATACAACATGTAGGTCTGCTATACGAGTACAAGAAGTACTTTACAGTAGCATCGGGGTAATACACACAAATAATATACACGGTAGTACAGTGCAGTGTTCACGCGAAGTGCTAACGACTAGTTTTTTTTTTTGCCATCATACCATACTGCACCCAACAGCAGTGCTTAATAAAACTTAACTGAGTCAACTACACGATCTCCGGTGTTCTCAAAAGATTTTGATGTTCTTATATCCCATTTACTAGCATAATTGGAGGAATAGCATCGAACGAAGCCAATGCCAAACTGAAAGGGTCGTAGCGCTATAGGAAGAAGAAGAGGCATCAAATGAAATAGTCTCACCATCAAACAAAACACATCAGGAAGTAGGTCGGACTAAGGACTTATCAGCACCCCGGTAAAATACGCGGACAGGAAAGAACCAATCGCAGTTCTTCACTAATGAATACCTACAGCGTATTAAAAACAAACCTTCAGCTAATTTCAGGTATTCGGGGATGTCACGCTGTGTGCAGGGTTAACAGACGCCGACATACCGAAACGTCGGCGTCTGTTAACCTTGCACACAGCGTAACATCCCAAAACGCCGGAAACTTCAAACCTAGAGCCATCAATAAACTCAAAATATCTTATCCTATTGTGGGCGGCATTTGCTGCTTCTTCGGAAACGTGTATAGTACACACCATCAATTGCACGCCTCCATTTACTCGTAATATACTTCCATCATCAGTAGTTGGCAACCCTGGTCTACTGAACTTACAGTGTCTCAGATACTCACCAATGTGGTGCTTGTAACAATTCAGCTAATGTACTGAATTTGGAGGGGGAAATAAGACGTATCGTCAGTCAAAGTCAGTTTCGCAATTACAGGCGAAATGCCACTCTCAGTGACCAGGAGACCACAAATTGCACCAATTACAGAGTCAAAACACCAACAGACGCTGCTGCAAAGTCGTCTATAAACTCACTACATTCAGGACGAGCCAGAACACGTTCCGACAATACATGCCAGTTTTGGGGTGCACGTCTTCCAAAACTTGCAAACAAAATACCTTTTATACTCAATCACAAACCCACCAGAAATGCGTTTTCTGTTCGTGAAGAATTATTATTTATGGATAGCAAGATACATCACCAAGCAAAAGCAAGAGCGGAGTGTCGGAATTCGGAATATGTTCTCCTGTACAACTGTCACTGACCTGAGTTCAAGAGTATCACATTCGTCACGTATGGATCTCCCCCCCCCCCC
>JGI20166J26741_11680252_pt1 | contig 10992 bp, 10 predicted proteins | sample TergutCu122P5_FD_26741 | JGI IMG/M metagenome (IMG submission 26741) | reverse complement strand
CATCCCCGTTGTGTTGTCAAGAACAAGTACGTGAAGAAAATCCTATTTTGTACAGTCACAAAACACAACTAAACATAAAACTAAGTTTATTACAATATTATAATATGTAATATTGTAATAAACTTAGTTTTATGTTTAGTTGTGTTTTGTGACTGTACAAAATAGGATTTTCTTCACGTACTTGTCACAGTAGAAAGTTGTTTCAATTTTACCCCACCTTACTAATGAACTGTCACACATTTAAAATTTTTCAATGTAGTCCTTGCACCAAGGAGTCCTGTTTCGTGTGGCTTTGTGGTGTGGCAGAAAAGTAATGAGACTGATTTTCTTTTAACCATGACTTTTATTCTTTTTACAAATCAAGGTTATCCCCTTCAAAATAGTTCCCTTGGGCAGCTACACAGTGATGGAGGCATTGTTTCCATTGTTTGTAGCAGTGCTGGAAGGTTTCTGCTGGAATACCTTTCAGCTCGTCGGTTACGCTGTTCTGGATATTATCCAAAGTACCAAAATGGCACCCTTTCAAGTGGTTTTTGAGCTGGGGGAATAAAAAGAAGTCACAGGGTCTCAGATCCAGCGAATAGGGGGGCTGAGGAACCACAGGAATGCTTTTTCCTGCCAAAAATTAATTGATGGAGACTGCTGTGTGACATGGGGCATTGTCGTGGTGCAGCATCCAAGTGCGTGCAGTGCCTGGTTGCACACGTGCCACCCTTTTCCTGAGTCTTTCAAGGACTTCCCGATAAAAAGTTTGATAGACAGTTTGTCCTGGTGGCACAAATTCCTTGTGGATGATCCCCTGACTGTCAAAAAAACAAATGAGCATCAATTTGGTTTTGGATTTGCTCATTCTCGCTTTCCTGGGACAGGGAGAGTTTGCAGTGTGCCACTCCCGACTTTGGCGTTTTGTCTCGGGGTCATACTCCAAAATCCATGATTCATCATCTGTGATAACGCAACTGAAGAATTCTGGCTACTTCTCAAGGCGGTCCAGAAGATCAAGACACACATCCCTCGGATTGGCCTTCTGCTCAGTCGTGAGGTTCTTTGGAACCATCTTGGTGCACACTTTTCTCATTTCCAAATCCTGTGTTAAAATTTGATGGATGGTAAACCGGTTCAAATTTAACTCACTACTGATCATTCTCAATGTCAATCGACGATCTGACCTCACTGTTTCCACATTGTTGTCCATTTTTGAGGTTGAAGGTCTTCCCACACGAGGTTCATCTTCCACTTGTTCTTGGCCTTCTAAAAGGGACTTGTGCCATCTGAACACTTGTACCCTGGATAGGGAATGTTCTCCATAAGCCCTTTGTAACTTTTTATGTCACAGTAGCGGATTTGCCAAGCTTTACACAAAATTTGATGGCACAACGTTGCTCAAACTTTTGCCGGTCCATTTTCGCAATGAACCTCACAAACACAACTTCACTTCAGACGCTCTCAAAAATCGTGTAGCAACTGTAGCAAGTTCAAACTTGTACTGAGTCTACGGCAGGGGTTAACCTAACTGCCATGTGAAGGGGGAGGCAGCAGCATTGTCAGTTCATGCACAGTGTTGCCAGTCACATTACTTTTCTGCCACACCTAGTACAATCTGCTTTTCACCTTGTCAGGTTGTGAGAGCTGATCAGATGTCTGAGAAGGGTTGCGGTCCAAAAGTTCCTGGACTAAGGCAATAAAACTAAAAAAAAGGGCTTTTTTTTCTGTGTATTTATTCAAAATAGGATCAATTAGATGTAATACACAGGTTAGCATGTGTTTCCAACTTCTTCATAGCATTAGAAAAGTCTTCTGCGGGAATCTTGTTTAGCTGGTCGATCATGGCTTTCTGAATCTCTTCCATTGTATCAAATCTTGCACACTTCAGCTGCAGCTTCACCTTTGGGAACAGGAAGTAGTCAGGGGGATATGAATCTGGCGAGTATGGAGGGTGCTTCAATGTTGCAACTTGTTTTTGAGTCAGAAACTGTCGAATTTTTGCTGCTGAATGCACCAGGGTGTTGTGCAGGAGGAAAAATCGTGAGTGCTGCAGAGGGAGGGACGAACTCGTTGAATGCGCGAAATTAGGCTGTCTAACACACCTTTATAATATTCTGCATTAACGGTGCAACCTTCTTGCATGAACTCTTTGTGCACAATGCCTTGGCTGTCAAAAAACACTATCAGCATTGTCTTCAATTTTGATTTTTGGAAGCGCAGTTTCTTCGGTCATGGAGAATGTTCGCCAACCCATTCGGAGCTCTGACGCTGTGTTTCGGGATCATATGCAAAACACCAACTCTCGTCACCTGTAATAACCTTGTCCAGAAAGTTCTTGTCACCGTTAGTCATGTTTAACATGTCTTGGCACGCGGCAACTCGTCCATTTGCTCTTGTGTCAGTGCGTGTGGGACAAATCTTGAGCACAGTTTTCGTTTCTTCACATCTTCTCTTAAAATCCTTAGAACCACAGTTTTCGGGATGCCGAGTGTATCTGCTATTAACCGAGATGTCACGTTTTGATCACGTTTTGATCTTTGACCATTTTGTCGACGGCGGTAATGTCATCGGTTCGACTTGTTGTGGCCTGACCACTGCGTTCATCATCCTTCACTGACTCTCTACCCTCTTGAAACCGTTTGTGCCACTCAAAAATTGTTGTTCAACTTAATGCTGCATCACCATAAGCCTTCTGAATCAGTTCCACAGTCTTTGTAGCCAAAAAATTGACTTTACAGCAAAATTTAATCACCACACGTTGTTCCTCCTTGACATGTATCTCACGACATTGACACAGAGTAACATCAACAGTTAGTGCGAGACATTCTGTCTTAACAGCAACTGCAACTACACTAACGCCAATTAGCACTCTTGTGAGAAATGGTTTTAACTATGTAGTTCAATCGTGGCCCAGTAGATAGCGTTGGTAGGAAAGCGGTAAAAAATTCAGTCCAGGAACCTTTGGACCGCACTGTGTAATATGAAATTTATCAATATTTTAAGGTTAGTAAAGTTTCTGCCATCTCTCCTGGGTGTACAGTATGTGCACAGTAAATCACATTTTGACGCACTTGTTTCTTTCAGGATCTGGCCTTGGAGTATAATATTTTCGCAGAATCATTTGAGACTTCTGTTGCCTGGGATCGCACGTTGTCTTTGTGCTACAACGTTAAACATCGGTTAAAAAGGGAATGCGAAGGTAGTTATGACTATTTTCTAGTCACTGAATTAACCTTTGTTACATTTTTAATGCTAGTACAGAGAATCTGGTTTGTGTCCTGAAATGAAGCATAAAAATACATTTTTCTTTCAGTAACATTAAACTTTAGTTTGGCTAGCGCTCAGTTTTGGAACTAGCGGTTTATGTGTACTTGCTTGTGCAGTTGCTGTAGTTGCAATATCTATGAACAGAGTCTGTAAATATGTTTATATGCTTTTGCAAAATATTGTCATAGAACAAAATGTGGACATATTTTGCAGCTCAAAAACTATGCAATTTGGGATTCTGTGTTTTTATTTGCACATGTGTGTTAAAGTGACCTTTATTTGTTGATTATTTTTGTAAGCCTAAGTGGAAAGTGTTGTTTCAACATGTTTCTGAATTGTTTAATGCCTTCTGCAACTATCGTCCCTGGTGTTTACAATTTTCTTTCCGTTGGCCCTTTAGGAATGATGGATAGCTGTTTCTCTGTAGTTGAAAATTATTGGTAAGGCATGCATAGCCATGTAAAGACAGCTTTTACTTTCAGAAACTAGTGCAAATTTTACTTCTATATCCTGACACCTCAGCAGTTTGCACTGGCAGTAAGTAGATTTGTGTACAAGTAAATGCTATAAGAATAAATTTAATGGGGAATTGGTTTTTAAATATGCAGTGCCATTATCTTTATAGTTAAAACCAGGGATTGCTCGTTTGGGTGTGCCAAAATATTGGGCATTGTCAGGAATCTCCAACTTTGTTTGGAAGGGAGTGGTGAAGCAGAAGGTGATGGTGGTTTTGTCTTTTATCTTATAAGAAATCAATAGATGTTTTTGTTACTTTTCAGCTGCTGGTATCAAACACTACATGATCTCGTATCGGGTCACTCAGACCTATGACGTTGGTAGTTGCGTGTATTTCTATTTTGCGTTCAAGTGGAGTGGTGTTGGTAGCCCACTTACTACCTATGAGCATCTGGAAGAGTTGGCTCGTGATGAGATTTTGGCCTCTGGTGGTAGTCTCTCACATCATCATGGTATTGGTAAATTGAGATCAAGATGGTTCCCATCTCAGGTGTCAAAGTTGGGTGTTGAACTGTACCGAGCAACAAAAAGGCAGCTTGATCCGAAAAACATTTTTGCAAATGGTAATATAAGTAATCTGCATTTGTGATTGCACATTTATAGTGATACTTGACTACAGACATAATAGTTATGTTGGTGCACAGGTTAACAGCTAGTCATTAATCGAGCAGCAAACTTAAAAGTAATCTGCCTAAAGAGTGTGGCTTTATAGGGCATACTTGTAACTACATTGTTTGTAATAAAATATTACTTTTATATTTCATTTGTTTTTCTGTGCTTCACAGGTATATTTTGTTGTTGCTGTGTTTTACATAATTCTTGGAAACAAAAACAAACCAGATGTTCATTGTTATAATAGGCAGGAAACAATAATTTTCTTTTTCATTTTAGGTAATTATTACACTTTTGCACTATAGTCTGGTATAAATTTACTGATCTTTTGGAAGCATGTAAATTGGTTGAGGCACTGCACTACACGCCCGAAGATCATTGGTTTGATTCTCGATGGGGCTATTAAGATTTTTCAATCACTTAATCCTTCCGGCCACACTGTGGCACTGGGGTCGACTCAGCCTCTAACAGAAATGAGTACCAGGGGTATCTCAGAGGGGGTAAAGGAGGCTGGTGTATAAGGCTGACATCCTTGCCACCGTCATGTCCATATTGTCTAGAAATTTTGGGAGCCTCAACTTCCTAGAGCCCTAAGGACCTCTTCAGGCTTGTATAGGGATTGCTTTTGGATGAATGTGCTTCCCTCATCTTCAGGGTTGATGCAAAACTCACATTCCTTTGAAGTATCAATAATTTCTACCAGTCTCGGTGGCATCACACATTCTTTATAGTTGCTGCCTAGTTTCTCAAATGTCACACACATTTTAGATATTGTATCTTGTGTGGTTTATATTATTCATTTCCTCTTACATCAAATTTTTAATACTGTAAACAAGGTGTTAAGCAGTTATTAGATAAAACATGCCTTTTGACACTTTTTCAGACACTAGCAGTTCGAGTTTATCAAATACCAGTTCTTCATACTCAAGAGTAAGGTGCCTCAAAAACACAACAATTGTTTATTGCTTATTAAATAAGCTTGGCTACTAGTTTCGACTTACAAAGTCAACATCAGGCCATATTGAACCATATTAATATAGGAACATTAAGTGGCAGTGCACATATTTGGGATCCCAAAATGTTAACAAAGTAAAATCTTTTAAGTATAAACCGGTAGTAAATATGAAATAAAAGTAAGAATGTCACTAAATATAAATGAAAGTTGGTATAGGTACAATTGTATATTTCATAAAAATGTTAAAACTGTGAATTTGTGTGTCATAATAATCATATAGTTGAAGGTTTATGTGAAGATGGCGAGGAATGTAGTGCTGAAGAGATTGTCAGTTTACGGCTGAGCGTTATATTGTTTATTTTAATTTTTATATATTCCTGTTGGCAGATGTGAAAATCAGGGAGGTTCATATTAGGATGATAATTATCTCTCGTCTTCAAGAAAAGATCTAGAAAACGGGATTAATAAAATATCAGGTTGATAGACATGGAACTGCAATGAGCCTGGGACTGAGTGTTCTAGCATCTGAGTGAGCTGTCGTTCTCAGTATTTGTACTCAAGGAGGAATGATGTGTGTGTGTGTGTGTGTGTGTGCATGTCTAATGTCCAATATCTTGTATGCAGATAATTAATCCTACTCAGCAATAGTTTTTATAAAAGGAACTGGGTGCCAGATGTGTGTACTAGGTTGTATATACTAGTACACACGTCTGGCACGCAATTCCTTCTATAAAAACTATTAATAACAAGGATTAATTATCTGCATACAAGATATTGGACATCAGACGTGTACACACACACATCATTCCTACATTGGTACAAATACTGAGAACGACAGCTCACTCAGATGCTAGAATACTCAGTCCCAGGCTCATTGTAGTTCCATGTATATCAACGTGACAATTTATTATTAATCCAGTTCTCCTGATCTTTTTCTTGAAGACAAGAGATAATTATTGTCCTGATACAGACCTCCCTGATTTTCACATCTGTCAACAGGAATATATAAAATATTAAAATATACGATATAACACTCAGCTGTAAACTGACAATCTCCTCAGCACTACATTCCTCGCTGTCTTCACATACAACCTTCAACTATATGATTATTACGACACACAAATTCGTGGTTTTAACATTTTTATAAAATATACAATTGTACCTGTACCATATTTTGTGTATATTTAGTGACATTCTTACTTTTATTTCATATATACTACCGGTTTATACTCTGTAAACATTTTGGGATCCCAAATATGTGCACTGCCACTTAATGTACCTATATTAATATGGTTCAATATGGCCTGTTGATGACTTTATAAGTTGAAACTAGTAGCCAAGCTTATATATTAAGCAATAAATAATTGTTGTGTTTTTGACATACCTTACTCTTGAGTATTAAGTAAAACACATCGGGATGGCTCCAATTAAAATATCAGTTCTTCATTTATGTGAGTACAGTAGAAGTTGGAGAAGTAGTTGTTGGTTTTTTGTAGTGGAAAAATTAACACCTTAATCCTGTTTTTTACCAGTTAAATGGGAACAATAAACATACAGAATAATGAAGATGGTTGTTCATGTACTGTATCTAGTGACATATTGTGCAATATTGTAACAATTTGTTGGCTGGATCATTTGAGGATTTTAGACTAACTGAATATGCAGAGTCAATTTTGGAACAAAGAAATGGATACAAAATTTTTACAAGGAAATTGGAGGGAATATATCTCTTAATACTGAAGTGAGAATGTAAGGATAATGTCAAAATAGATTTCACGGAATCTAGTCTTAATATTGTATTGTATTATTAGACTGGCTTAGGAAAGAGTGAGATGGATTACTTTTGAATCTGACAGTCACCTTCAAAAGAAAAGGATTTATACTGAAAGTATTCAGCAGGTGCCTGATATATCAGAAATAGATACAATAATAGAATGTATGCTGTGAATCCTCTGGGAAGAGCATGGCTCTCTAGACAAGCATGTGGGAGAGTAAAAAAATTGCAGAGCAAAGTGAGGGCTTTTTTTGATTTAAAACTTTTGCCGTGTTCTGAATGTTGTATGTTTTCTTTTGGGTGATTCCCCGGCGCCCAAATTTTGTGTGCTGACATTTCGGAACGCTCTGTGTGTTCCAAACCGCCGGCACATAAAATTCAGATGCCGGGGAATCGCCCAGAAGAAAGCATACAACAAAGTGAGTGTGTTTTTGGGTCACAAAGAACCGATAATGAAGGGTTGATGAAATTAAAAACCTATACACCAAGAAAAACAATTAAAAAACACATATTACTTCAATGCATATTATTTTAATCACAACTCTTTAAATATGTAATGCGAGATCTCGCGATCGATGACAATATTGCCAATTGTATATATCACCTTCTTAAGTAAATATCACATCAGCCTGAACATGGCTTGAATAGACAGAGCCGAAATATGTAGCCAGAAGTAATAATGTAAAATATACCATTAATCCTAATGATAACTATTAATTGAGTTGTGTTAGACTACATATTTTGCAATTTATGTACCTATATTACTATTTAACAACATAATGGGGATGTTTCACCTGAATATTAAAAAAAATAAACAGTATCTTTATTGTCTTTTTTAGAAACTTGGAATTTGTTGTGAATATTGAGGCTTGTAAGTAGGATAGTGTTTGGTGAGAAATGATGATGTGATGACAGTGATTTTGGTTATTCTGTATGTTGTATGTATGTATTAGACTGGCATATATTTTTATGATGTAGTTGCAAGGAATTATATACACTGTTCGTGCTAAAAACGGACTGTGTTGGCAGTGTACAAGGAGGGATGCTGTTGACTGTCTGCTCATTGTTTAACTTTTGTTCTGATTAGCACTGAATTATGTGCATGTGTAATAAACAAGTGGTGGTATTCAGTGAAATCTGCTTGGTGGAACAGCTCTGTGAAAGTGGCATTAGTGTGCAGTATTTCAGAGACTTTTTTTGTCTCGGTGTTCAAGGATCAAATGATGTAGGTGCCTGACAATGTGACAGTTGTGGCAGAGACAGGTGTTGCCGGGCCAGACTAAGGGGTGGGCCAGTCGGGCAGCTGCCTGGTGTGCTGACCTATAAGGCGCACTGAGATGTCACTGGAATAATCAGAAATATGGTGCTAGTAAACTCAGATTTCCACATGCAAAAAAAGTCTTCAAAAATTATACACATTTTGGGCACACATCCTCAGAAATTTAACCAGCCCTATTCTAGGCCAGAAAAGTTTAAAGAATATTGGTGTTAAGGGATGCCAAATAATTAGCCTGCCCGGGGCACCTGTGTGTCTTGGGCCTGTGGGGGTACATTGGATACATACACAGTTATCACATGGCTGATTGTCTGAGGAGACTTCACTGGATATAGTCATCTTCAAAGCTACCAACCATGTAAGGTAGTATGATATAAATTGAAAGGTTTGTGATGAGAGTGTGTCGTTCAACTACCAATTTGTCGGTCATCTAATTCTGTAGAAATATCGGCCTTTTAAGACTGGTTCTGCCTTCTTTATTCGATGAAAACATAAAATCTCATTGGTTTCTAGGTGAAAGTAGAATGACCTGCTCAGTTTGGTTTATGAAATGAATGTAATTTTTATATCCATAGATGGTCCCATTAGGTGGAGCTGATCTGTTTGGACCTAGAGATTTCTTGCATTAGAAGTTACAATTTTGAAGTCGCTACAAAACTCCAATAAGAATAATGCTAAATTTTTATATATACAAACTTATCATGTAAAGGTTTTCCTACTTTAGAAGTTTATTTTTTGCAGATTTTTGTGCAAAAAAATTTCTCATGTTGTATGTTGGAGGGTCTTTCCAAGCAATACTTGTTTCTTGATTATGGTACTTTACCGTAGTCGACACTAAGTCTCTCGTTTCCAATTCTCTGGTTTTTAGGCACAGTTGCAGAATTGTGAAAAGGGACTAGTTGCTTTGTAATATCACTGTGCATGAAACAGCTTGGCACCTGCTGGAATAATTTTTTTGAAATTTTATATGGATTTTTACCAAAATCTTTAAAAATTCAAGTCTGATTAAAATCGGACAGGAATAACAGGCCCACGTAAACTTAAAATAATATCTCTCGGCGTTCTTCCTGAGATGAGAGAAGTCTCGGAATGTGCCATGACTGAGTGAGCTCAGGGCTCAGACTATAATGATGTGCAGGACACAAGTGTGGTAAATGAAGGAATTGCACCTGTGCCAATGACAAATTACTTTGGACTTGTATTGTTAGGTTGTTTAAATTGACTTGTGTTTTATGAATTTTTCTTTGGCACTAAACTATCTGTAAGTTCAAGTTGCCATGATATGTTTTTGATATTCTGAATTGAAATATGAAATAATAGCTTGGGATCGAAACACAAAAATGGTTGCAAAACTGAACCTAACTGTTACATTTGTCTTATAAGAAGTTTGCTCCTTTGAATAAGTTCTTTTTCATTGGTGTTGTAGCCTGCCGCTTGCTTGCTGCTACACCGAAACCGCTTCACCACTGGCCGTTCCATTATCACGACTTGCTCCAGATGGCGGTTATGCTTTCCGGATTACCTGGGGGTGCAGCGGGCTCAGTGGGGGGTGGTGGGATGGTGTGGTGTGGTGGATGCCACTAGCTAGCCCACCCACCTAGCCAGGATATTTTATTGTCCATACACCACAACCTTTTAAACACTGAGACAGAGTTGCAAGTAGGAACTGAAAAGTGGTGTCAGTGTGTGACGCGGTTTCGGTGTAGCAGCAAGCAAGCGGCCGGCTATAGACATTGTACGTACACAGAGATATAGTGTTGCATGCACATACAAATGTACGTATGCATGTGTATTGTGTGTGTCCGGTAATTCATACCGAAATCACTATAGTGTGATAAAAAAAATTTGATGTACGTAACCCTGTATATCCACCTAATGAGGCCAGCTGGGTAGAGTTTTCACCTTCACTAATGATGAAGACAGAACCTGTCCCCAAGAGGCTCATTTTCTATCACAGGACCATGGTGATGGATAGTGTCCAGTATGTGTGTCACTTCAAGTGGTAGCAGTGTTTTATAATTTTTGTAATGAAGACTTTGTTTCCAAACACTATATTTTTCAGGTACATCAAGGCCTTGTATTACACCCTAATTGTGTTCTGAAAAATTGGGCATAAATCTAAAATGATATTCCCTTAAGGAAATAAGACTTATATTAGATGCAAATAAACCAGCCAAATGGCATTAAACTGAAAATGAGAGGGCATAAACTAAGAAATGGTTTAAATTGGTAAGGGGCATTAAAAAAAAGGCGTAAAACAAAAACAAGGCTTTGGTGTATTGTTAGGACATAAAATGTGAAAAGTATTTGCTTAAGTAGAGGTTTTTATTATGGCTTATATGTATATGTAATGGAATGTGTCTTAAGTGACTGTATTATTTGTATATGTAAAATTGCACATGGGAGTTGCTGCGTTGATGTTAGTGCTTGACCTTAAATGTTTCTGCACCAATTTTCCCAATCTGAAACAACAACCTGATGCATATGCATTTTTCTTTAAATTCTGCCATTTTCTGAAGTAACAAAACTGCACTGGACACAACACACAGTCACCCTGCACACCAATGCATGCCACAACTTTGAAATCAACAAAAAACGACCACACAG
>JGI20166J26741_11680030_pt1 | contig 10994 bp, 5 predicted proteins | sample TergutCu122P5_FD_26741 | JGI IMG/M metagenome (IMG submission 26741) | reverse complement strand
GGAACGGATCAAAGGGTCCAATCCTTGGTGTTTATGATGATGATTTTTATTACAAATTTAGAAGTTAATGAAAGATTTTTTCTCTGTTCCTTTCAACAACTTCAGAACATCGAAACGGACGGCCCTGGTGACAGACTTCAGTCTTCGACTGTCACCACATCACCAATCACCAATCACCACATCCCTGAAGCAGGCAGACAGATGGACAGGCACGTGCCTATGCCGCTTTTCAAAGAGATGACATGTTTGGACTTAGTGCAGGTAGTCAATTCTGACGACAGTTGTCTCCTGCCTCTTCATTTTCCGAACAAGGCCTGTTGGAAAGCTTCATCTGATTGGCACATTGCACTTGCTGTCAATGTATGTTCCCTCAGTAGACACAAACGTTACACAACCTTAAATTCACAGCAGTCCAACTCCTCCTCTTTGTGTAAACTTCCTGGGAACATACAGCGAAATTTCAGATTAATCAAATTTCTCCAACCTCCTGGCCCTTACTCTTTCTCAGGGCCAAATGTTCACCTCACAACCCCATCCTCCAGCATTTCCTGTTCCTCACGGCCCGAGCATACTCCAGCACTTCAGCCTTCGGTGTTTAGAAGCTTCTAATTTGGAAGCTGGTCCAAAGTTTCTGCGCAATTTGCAGACAACCTCTTTGTGTTGAAAGTAACGAAAGCACGCGCTCTGGAATGTTGGGCCAACTTCAACCCACAGCACATCTACAAGGCCAGAGCCCTTTGGACGAGAGACAAACTTTCACATTCAGACATATTAAGTTCAGATAAAAATCTCGACTGAAATTCATGTTGACATGAAATGTTCGTGTCCTCGCGCTAGCGTTACTTTATAACCCGAATTTCATTTACAAAAGAGAGAGGGGCAGAATGCGTTTTATACTTCGTGAGATTAGGCGACGTGGTTTCTAGCTCCCTACCCACACTGAACCCATCACTTTTAACAATAGTCACATACAGTTCTGGTTGTCTCTACTGCAGTACCTGGGCCAGGGGTCTCCACATCACACTGTAATGTCTGTCTACAGCACGACGACCATTTACGTACCAACGACTTTCACAAGAACACGGGGCATTTTGAGCTCAGGGTGTATTGACATGTTTGTGAGGTTCTGGCTATAAATAATCTATACTGCATTAACCACACCCTGAGTGTTCGCATCGACATAAGTACCGACTTTTCGGCGTTACGTAGATGAAGTTCAGCCATTTGGCCGTGTGATGGCTCAGGTAGTTAGACTCCGGCGTCTCGCCTTGGCAGTCCGGGTTCGGTCTACGACCAGTTCATATGAGATTCGTGACTAACCAAGAGACACTGGGACAGGGGTTTGTGCATTTTCATGTTTTCTTCCCTGTCCAACATTCCATACTTATCTTCACCTTCATGCTATCATTATCAGAAGGACAAGAGGGCGCAATTTCAGAACTTTCAAAGAAAGTAGTACTCTTTTAGATGTCGGGAATCTTCGGACAAAAAGAAAATGATTTCTCAATGTTTTTAGTAATGCGGAACTTGGATACGATTCTGCGATTGGTCATCTCGACACTGTTCTCTTTTCTAAGTAAAGTGTTTCCCAAGTTTCAAGTTCTTTGCAGGCTTTTCGATTCACATTTATCAGGAAGATGCCCTTAGCTGTGGAGATCGCTGAATGATCTTTCGAAATTGCGCAATCCTCTTCGACACAAAACTTCGTTATATTAACCCATTATATCTTTGACATTTGTCCACAAACATTTTACTGTTAGAGAACCAAATTTCAACACTACCAATTACATAATCAACTATCACGAGAATCATTTAAAAATCATTATAATATTTTCTTTGCTTATATGACAGTTTCTGTCACGTGGCATCATCAGAAGTTTTACGAAAAATTCGTGACTACGTTACTCTTGTTTTTAATTCCTGATCATTCCTCAGTGCGCTGATTTCTTCAGATCAACTCCATGGCATAGACTTCTTGGAAAGTTAAGAGTAACTTAGCTTTTCAAGAAATTTCACATATTTTGAGGTCTTACAACTTATTTTCAAGTTTACCAATACTCAGACTTTATTTGAACACGTGTAGCATCAATCCACATATTCATATTTCACTTATTAACTTTTCTAAGATCCGTCTTAACATTATTATCATATATTTGTTTACGTTATCTAAGTGCTCTCTCTCTCTCTCTCCCTCCCACTTAAAATCGCCCAACCCCTCTTTTATTCATTTTACAGTTAATGCCTTTCCATCTTCGTCTCCTTTCTTTAATTGCCATAGCAATGCTAGGAGAAGAGCAAAATCAGCCATCTCCTTACTAACTAACAAACCAATTCCACGAAACAAAATCCTTCTTGAGAAACTGCTCATTTCTCAGCTACTCAAGAACTGCCCCATCATTTTATGTAACCCAATGTTTGTTGTCCGCTCACAACAGCCAACCAACTTGCCTCATCCTGAGCCGAATTATCACAGTCTAGGCGTGTCCCTCTAGTTCCTTTAAAAACATTTTAATATTATCTTACCACTTATGCCTAGTTCTTGAACGTGGCTCTTTCCTTCAGGTCTTCCTACCAAAACCCTCTACGCATTTCTTTTCCAAAGAGCCACACGCTCCGTCCGTCACATCCCCCTAGACTTTAATCGCCCGCATAATGTTTGGTTATGAGTACAAACCGTGAACATTTCCCCACGCTATTTCCTCCGGTCTGCCAATACGTTCTGTCTTTCTAAGACTCAAATTTTCGCATCCCACTTTCGAAATCACGAGAAACTCAGTTTTACGTTTTTTGCACCGTGCATTGTTTATACCTATGTGATAACAACCAACAAAATGCACACTTTTTACATTAATGTTTTAATTTAATTATAGTGTCTTCGACATGTTTCGAACGTCCAAGTGTTCATCCTCAGTACAACTTGTACATGCAGTTTTATGATATTTCTTTCATGTATCCATATAAGCAGTCTACATTTTGTTGGTTCTTATTACATAAAACTCAGACAGGCATTTTTTAAACTCAATTCTCTGTCTTTTCCTCTGCCTTATACCAAATTTTCTCCACAACATCCTCTTCTCGGACACTTCCAAAGGATATAAATGTCCTACAGACCGTACACTGTGTTCCGTAGCATCATTTACTGATCAAATCCTGCGCACTGCACTGTCTTTATCAACTCTCGTATTATCTGCCGTTCCTACACGTTTCAGTGCCTACTGGCACCACTACATAGAACCCCAGTCAACACATGGCCACCCTACGCCGATGTTCTCTCCTCGCAACCCCACAGTCATAACGCACTATTTGCAGGTACAATTTGACTGCACTCAGCCAGCCCTTGAGAACTAACAGTTTCTCGGCCAGTCAAGAAATTGTCCATGTCCTGCAGCTATCGCATTTCCGCTATTATGCTCATATACTGGCGGCCCCTCCTTTTCTCTGCCTTGAGCCAGATGAATCCTTCTCCATTTATACCAAGCGGTTACTTGCCTTCAGAACCGCCACTTACAATTCTCCATGCATTTCTCTTACCTACCATGCGTCCTACAGTCTCCACCCATCTCCTCCTCCTCCTGCATTTGATCACTTGTATAATGAGTGGCAGACAGCACATTTAAGGAAGTTCTCCACTCTACAACTTTCTCCAGCCTCTCTAACTCAAACACTCTTCTCAAACACCTTCTATCTCTCTTTTAATTCAGAGATTATTTTTTAAACCCAATGCACAGAATACGCTCATGTTTCGTAACAATGCCGGCTTTTATGGTGAGGAGTTTTTAGCACCTCGCCCAAACCCCAAGCTGGAAGACCACCCCTTGTCGGCTGTCGGTGACTGCTTATTCAATATATTCACAGCTATCCTCCATATTGGAGGCCGTTCCTCCATCCCCTGTGAGAGAAGAGGCGTATGCAGGGTTTTGGTGGGGAAACCTGAGGGAAAGAGACCACTTGGGAGACCCAGGCCTAGGTGAGAGTTTAATATTAAGATGTATCTTCAGAAAGTGGGGTATGTGGTTATGGACTGGATCGAGCTGGCTCTGGATAAGGACAGGTCGCGGGGATTTGTGAATGCGGTAATGAATCTTCGGGTTCCATAAAATGCCGGGACTTTCTGGACTAGATGAAAACCGGTTAGCTTCTCAAGAAGGACTCTGCTCCGTGGAGTAAGTAAGTAAGTAAGTATTAAGTAAGTAAGTAAGTACACACAGCACGCTAGAATATTAGCTTGTATCTGACCTGAACAATAAAAAAGGTCGATTTCAATCCACGAATTCTTGGCCTCGTGGACCGCAGTAAGAAGTGGCCGGTTGGCCACCAAGAGGCCACTGTATTCCCCTGTGTTCTGTGAAGCCGGCAGCTCGCCCGGTCTCCACAGGGCCGCATCAATTTGAACTGACAGGCGTAAAGGCTGCAGCATCTCAGGAATTAGCGAACACCTATATCCCTGCTTCAGTTTGCTCTGTAATGGAGTCTCAGCGGGAAGCTTTTGGGTCCAGTCAACATCTGTGAGACGCGGAGAGAACAGCGGCATTCGCAGCCAATACAACCGCCATTACATTCCGACAGGGTGTCCAAAAATGTAATTCTCTAAGTAATATTTTAAACTACTTACATGCACACACACACACACACGTTGGCATTGAATGTAATCTGCAGACATAACAAACACGAATACATGTTGAAATCAAACTGTTATCACAGAAGAAGTTTCGGCATCTCGCACATCATCAGGACTGTCGCATCATAAGTGTTAGATTAGCCCGTGGAGTTACTATGGGTGCTCTAAAAATCACAAGTAATAAAAAATATGGATTCAAAAATTGACAATTTACCTTGACGGAAAAAAGTATTACAGCAAAAAATATAAGTCATCACTCGAAACACAATTTATACTTCCTTCCAGAAGCAGAGACTACATTTTGTGGGTTAATAAATCCCTCACCTGGCCGTCATACAAGACAATTTCCATTCCCTCTATAGCGCAACGGCCCCTTCTGGGCCCTGGGCCCCCTCAGAAGACGCCTCCGCTCTTCTCTATCTTCTGTCCGTCTACCTCCATCCCCTTATTCCTAGGACCTGTGATGTGTCCCTCCGGACGACTTCCTTCCATCTTGTCCTTGGTTTTCCCACTGGTACTTTATAAGGAAATTTTACATTACAAACATTTTGGGGGGATCTATTCGTCTTCCATTCTTATAGCACGACCCACTTATCCTAGTCTTCTGATTTTGATATCGTCCGCGATGTTTAGATCTTTGTACAAATTATAAATTTCACTATTCCATCCAAGAAGTCAGCGTCTTTTATCTCATACAAGACAAACAGCAAACGCAATGTAACGACATGGCAACATGCAGTACTTTGTGTTTGTATGCCATCTCACATTACAATTATCATTACAATAAAACTGTAACATATATTTATTCAATAATCTGTCACAGGGATGTATCGCTTAAAGGACACTGTAACAGTGAACTGTCCATTTCTAAGGTTAAATTTTATTAAAACCATCATCCTAACATAAAAATGTAGATAAATTAACAAGTGTTAAAATGGTAACTGTGCTGTGGGATCCCACAAAAAAGGCGCAATGGAAGTACCTAATGTTGATATGTCATTGCTTTTTGTGTTGTATAGGGCCTGATGTTGAATTGATTCAATACGCAACATGTAGCCAAAGCCTACGCAACACATCAGTTGTGTTGTGACTTACGACTTGCTTTTTTTCTTCTCTCTACTGAATTATAACACAGCTGGATCTGTTCCATTGAGGAAAAACATGGGCTGAGGGTACAGGAGAGTGGGGTGCTGAGGGATACATTAGAGCATAATTTGGAGCAAGTGACAGAATACTAAGAAACCTGCACCATGAAGAGATTTGTGTTTTTATTATTGCTCGACCTCCATCTTGGGCCAGGGTCTGCTCATTGTTGAGGTTTCTAGATCACACTCAAGTAGACATACTGCAATCGGTAGGACTCCTCTGGACGTGAGATCGGCCCGTCGCAGAGACCGCTACCTGACAACAAAATCACTTCACAACAGACAGACATACATGCCTCCGGCGGGAATGTAACCCACAATCCCAGAAAGCGAGGGGCTGCAGACCCACGCCTTAGACCGCGCGGACACTGGGATCTACTTCGTGGTTTGTACTGTTCCTAAAATATTACTGGTGTGATCAATCAAAGATTTTGAGATGGACAGAGCGTTTATTGCGTATGAGGAGAAGAGAAATAGACAGAAGTTTGAAGAAATGTCATTGAACTGAATATAACGGGATGATAATACCTAAGTTAAACCTTACTGAAATATTAAGCATAGAAGGGAGAATAATATTAAAGTGGATGTTAAAGAAATGAGATGCAAGGCAGTGGACTCGGTTCATCTGGTGCAGGATAGGAACAATTGGCGAAACCTTCTGGACAGGGCACTGAACTGTGTGTTCTGTAAAATTTAGGGAATTTTTTCATTAGCAGGGGAAATATTAGCTTTTCCAGACGAACTCTGCTCCATGGAGAGGGATATAGTCCAAATTACAGTACAGACTCATAAAGCACACAGACTGTTACTTCATAACCTTAAGATTTATAATCATGTTTTTTTTTTTTGCTAATTACTAACATTGAAGACAGTCTGTCTTAACCCTTCTATATAAAACAGAACCGCTAGTCGTTTCGTCTCTCTGCATTTCTGAATGCAAGCAACTGAGAAGAACACATAATTTTCTTTTAATTAAATCCACACACTTTTTGCCAAATTTTGTCCATAAATTAAAATTTTCTTTAAATTCCAAATGCACGAATGTGACACTGCGCGAAGATTTGCGAATATTTTTTAAATTATCTTGAGCATCATAAATCCATCAATATATTTAATCGAAAGTGTCCAAGAAAACGAAATATGCATTTCCCGTTCAGTACACGTCTTCCGTGAGTCTTAAAGATATCAGAAAATTCAAGGAAATGGATTCCTTGTGCTTATGAGTTTCGTCAATCTTTAACAACTGAAATCCTTCTATCGTCATTTGTTTAGTTTTCACGAAGTGAAAGTGTAGCGACAGTTACAGACTGAATTTTCCAGAACTGTGAGGATGTACCTGCACCTCATAAATGAATAAGGTGGTGTAATCCTGCTTGAGAAGCTAATAGTAGCACAGTTATTCTAAGAGTTTCCCAAATACTGCAGAAGTAGGTTCAAAAGAACCCGTCTTCAGCTGATATTCTAAGTCAACTTAACCCCTCCAAAATTTCCCATCTTCCATCTTAAAACAAGGCTATCCTTTTCTATCCAATGCTCCCCGATTGCCGAGAGACCATTCTTTTTTTGGTGCTTTTCCAAGCCGGTTTGTCTCTCAGATAAGAGCAACATACAGTTGAAAATACGTACGGAGCATTTGTGGAATGATACTGACAGGACAAAACCGAAGTACTCCGTAACAAGACTGTCCCAGTGCCACTTTGTCAACCACACGCACTGAAATGGGATCGAACCCGTGCAGGCGACTGACCGCCTGAGCCATAGCATGGTCATTAAGGACCAACATTACCTCAATCACTTCGGAACATTCAGTTCGTACCGCGCCGTGAACATACTCCTCGCTTATGAACAGAGGTGAGTTACGGCTCAAGAACGAGTAAAAAATACGTATTGAATAAGGAAAAACGCGGCGAAAATCCACTTTGCAATCTGGGAAGTCCAACCTACAATGAGCCTTGCTATTTTCACCACTCCTCAGAAGCAGTGTTGCCACTACACATGTGAGGAAGTGTGAGGCGTTTCCAGTGTTGAGCCTTGGAGACGACGCGTAAATAAAGGGTCGGTAGAGATGTGCTATCAGAACACAAGCCTACTTCCCACGAGCTTGTCTGACAGGCCGTCGCATGTTCTGCTGACATCCCGCTACACTGCTTTAAGACGCATGTCCATGTTTGGGTGGTGATATACTGCTGGTCTCAGACGAAGCGACCGCACTGCTATTGTGTGTGTGTGTGTGTGTGTGTGTGTGTGTGTGCCTACATTCGTAACAAAAATATTCCGTAACGGAGTGATCGGCGAGGTTCTCACGACCCTGACTGTCAAGGTTCGACGTGGCGCGGTGCATTCTAGTGCACTTGCAGCCAGGTTTCGGAAAAATATGCTGCCCTGCTCTAGCACCTCGAACTGCAAGCTTTCAAGTCCCAGCAGACAGTAAATTTGACCTTTCAATAAACATATTTATTACCAGCTGCGGGTTTCCCATTCTTCTCCACCATCTACACATCACAAACCAGCTTTCTCGCGAGCACGCAGCCACAGGTTGTTTCCCATTTCCACATGGTGTTCTCGTATTTGCCAAACGCACCAATGTTTGAGCACCGTTCAAAAGCCCTCTTGACCCAACATCCTCTCTGCAGAAGTGCAAATGTAGGCGGATCAATCAATCAAGTTTTATGTGATAAGCTAATAAGTAACAAAAGCTGCTAGCCAGATAATGGCCCCGTGTAAATGATTCATGGTAATGCAACAGGTCTAGACTCAATCTGAGCTAAACAGTAATGATTCCTTTGACTTGCGTCACATTTACTAGCTGTCGGTGGTACACGGCAATGGTCATTATTTGTACAAGTACATTGTTCCCACGAAGCGGCAAGCAACCACAAGCGACAAATGTTCGCCCAAATATACTAGTCATGTGAACCCACTTTAACATTCACCTACTCAAAGGCCTTTTTAATAAAATGGTAAAAGAATGTGAGATTTGAGTGCCTCACTGCGGTGGCTGTAAAACATAAACGAAAATTCCGTGGCCCTTTTCAAAAGCTGCTGCTTGTTATCATTCTGACGTCTTCACTTGCATATAAACATAACTATCATTGCTGCCACAACCACAAATAGTACCAGATAATTTCCGAAATGTATTAAAAGGCAGCGCACTTAAAGTGGAGTGCAACAGACAGTCGGACGAACAGACACACAGGAAGAGCCGCCATGTTGCAGTAGGTTGTGGCAGTCACGGAATGATAGCATGGACATACAAGGTGCCCGTTGAAGCAGCACATGCAATGCACTGATATGACTATCTGGACAGGCAGCACATTTATTAAAACTTTCAAATCAGAATTTTTAAAGAGAAAATACATTATCTCAAATTATTCTTGAGTAGTCACAGACATTTCCTTTCAGACCGAAATAAATGGATACTTCTTTGTGGTTATCTAATAAATGACACGTATTGTGTTCTTAGATCGTAGAGCAGTAAGGTTAATGGATTCGATCTGGTGTTTACCAACCGGCAAGACGCGACATCAGTGCCAGTGTAATATCAGTTTAGGTGTTTAGCAGTTTATACAAATATTTATCCTTTAGGTGGAACCATTTAGTGCACAATAACACCAGTAATATGTTCCAGCCACAATGATTAGCCTCTGCATTAATTCTGGAGTGTTTATAGACATTTTAATTATTATAATAAGTGAAGTAGCAATAAATACAGCCAAACACAAATTTAATAAACCATCATTTTAAATAATTTACGGCAACACGTTTCGGCTCTTAAAAGCCATCTTCAGACCAAATATGAAGGAGTATGTATAACACAGTGCCATAAAATGGACGAGATCTCCTTTACATAAAGTTTTAAATTATTAAAAGGATATTATTAAAGTAGAGTTTTGATAAAACTTGTAAATATATCGAACTTTAACACTCTGAATATTTTATATTAAAATTATATTAAATTTTATTATTATATTATTTATTAAATTATATTAAACGTTTTAAAGTTCACTGTATTTACAATTTTTATCACAACTCTATTTTAATAATATCTTTGTAATAATTTAAAACTTTATGTAAACGAGATCTCGTACATTTTATGGCACTGCATTATATACAGTGCTTTATATTTAGCCTGAAGTTGGTTTTTAAGAGCCGAAACATTTTGCTGTAAATTATTTAAAATGATGATTAATTAAAGTTGTGTTAGACTCTATTTAATATTACTTTATTTATTAGATTATAACACAACGGAGATGTTTGGTCTAAAAATTTCAATATTATGGTGCTGGCCTATTTTACTCTACAGACTTTGGGCATGACGGTGGGGGATTATAAGAAGATAACATGATAATAACTCCATGGAACACAGTCCTCCCTCATAAGCTAACAGTTCCTCAGCTTGTCAAGAAATTCCCCATATTTTATGGAAACCGATCGTTAATTACCTTTATCACACTAGCCCATTCTTTTTCTCAAATAGACACCACACTATCCCATCCATTCCTAAATTATGCTACTTCTTTAAAATCCATTTTATTATCATTCTCCCATATACACCCAGTTCTTCAAGGTGGTCTTTTTCGTTTAGGATTCTCCACGAACCATTTAAGAATCTGAACATTTTATGTTCTGAATACAAACGTACATTTTTCCCACATTCTCCACTGCTTTACATTCTAAAACAAGACACTTAACACTGCTTGACTGAGGTTGTGTTGGCAGTAAGCTAGAAACAACAGAATATATTTTGCAGGCGAATTCCCTTTAACAGCTTTCATGAAAAAAATTTCAGTGCTTGCATATTAGGCCCTTGCAGGGAAATAGGTTGCAAAAGGCCGTTGCGAATATCGTATTATTTCTTGATTCTGTTCGGTCGCAGTCAACCGTTTGTGACTTACACCCTTACTCAAGTCTCCAGTGTTTTGTGTACTCCGTAATAACAGGGCGAGACTCACTGCCTTCATCTGTTCCAGCACGGTGACAGTTCCCTATTCATTGTTACTTTCTCAAGAGATGTCAAGAGATCTTTGAAGTAATCGGTTTAATTTATAATGATCCTCCAACATTGTTAGCGATTAATTACCTAGAAATTCTACTGGATTTTCTCCGCTGCTTGAGACAACTTTTTTAGAAGCAGAAGTAGTTCTGCCAACTCATAAGTATACCTGTGACCTTGGCAATGGCGGAGCAGCGTAATTAAGAGAGATCTTTGAATATTTATGACCCGGAATCGA
>JGI20166J26741_11679918_pt1 | contig 10995 bp, 4 predicted proteins | sample TergutCu122P5_FD_26741 | JGI IMG/M metagenome (IMG submission 26741) | reverse complement strand
ATTATGTCACTGAAAAATTCCAATGACACCATCGGGAATCGAACCCGCGACCTGCCGGTTTGTAGCGTAGTACCTTAACCACTACGCTACCGCGCGCCCCGATATTTGCTATGTACCACCGAAAATTGTTAAAGAAAAGACCAAGCATGGGTTAATTTTGTACCCAGTCAGTAATCGAAGGATTAATTTCAGTAGTCAGCCGTACTGTCACTTTCACTGAACAGTGACAGAAGTGGCTGAGGCATTAACCAGATGTACACGTCAATCGCATTAGTAGTCAATGATACATTTCTCGTTACGCCTCTTACTATACTCACTTGGGCTTTCCGGACCGCAAGATGCATCCAACTGCTTTATTTCATCTGGCTTGAGAATCCGTAAATTTGCTTGTGATCCAGCTAGATTTATGGTGGATGGAATATTTTTTATATCAGAGTCAGCTGGCTTCAGTCTTACGATTCTCTGGCCGGTGTCCACACCTTTGTACAGCCTCCGCTCCACATTACCTGCGTAAGGACAAATGTAATTACACTTCCGTTACTGTTTCAGAGCACGTAGTTTACGTAGACATGTAGTGTGTAACTGGGCTTATGGACGTGTGTTTGCTTATATCGTGAAAGAGAGTTGTAGTTTACTTGCCCATTGGAGTGCCTTTTAATAACTGTCACGCAGGACTGTGTGACTTCTGTTGGTATCGTAAAAGAGCGTTGAGAGTAACTGCTTATCCAGTACCTTGCATTAAGTTTTGTATAGAACTGCCTGCATTTGTCTGATCGTTACGTTCCAGTCACGTGTGCTGTGTTAAACTCTGAATTCCAATTTAATTTTGCGCTAACAAAAGAGCGTGTGACTCTTCTTTCGTGGAAATGCACCTGCTTCTGTCAAGATGATGTCATAGAAATTTATGGGTTCTAAAAATAATTTTTTTACAATGGTTTTGTGTTTTCTTAAAATACTTTCGAAAAAAAGACTCTCTCTACAATTCTCCTATTTTTCATCTGTGTTACGTGCTTGCCCAAAACACCACCTTCGGTTCTTCACCCGTATAATATTTTCTGAAGAGTACCAGTTCTCTCCGGATCCCTCTTGCTGCCTGTATTAGGCAAAAATACATCCGTTAGTAACTTGTGCTCAAATAACCTCAGCCTGTGTCCTTCCCTTAATATAAGACCATTAAATTATAATATCGTACAAACTGACAAATTTATACAAGAGCTAACGAGAACGAGATAATGGGTGGAAACATATTTAGCATAATATGTTTTTAATGCCCCACACTTCAACCATTTGAAAAACGAAATTGATCTGAGTTATACTTACAAATTCAGCTCATACCGCGTAGTAAACACACTGCTTCTAGGTTATAAGAACTAACAGGTTAATACAGTATTATATAAGGGCAGTAATAGCGGTTTCTTCTGAGAACCAAACAAAACGCATAAATAAAATGTGTAGGCAGAATAAAGATTTTTTAAATATAATTTTAATTCTGGTGGTACATAAAGTAACCAATGTGCTTTACAGTATTCAGAGATACGTACGAAAGTTGGATTCAGATTCGTGCTAGATGAAAATACTGGCCTTCATTCAGACGTGTCGGAGTCATTTTTTATTGAACCTGTATTTTCCTCGAGTGTATAAACTGCCTATCCCATTCGGGTATGTTTATACTTTGTCAACTGTCAGATCCATCTACCGTAATGAATACAACGTTGTTCTGAGTTTAAAAAAACAGAATCGACAGCGGTTTGTCTATGTGTTGAAATATTTAACTGAGTGATATAGCAGCGTTTGAATTAAATTATTATTCTGCTTAATCGGAAATAATTGGATAGGTTCTGTGGCGTTTTCGGAACGAAACTGACTCCTCAGGTGTCCCTTATCACCACCGTGAATGGAACGACCAGCTGCTAGATACAGAACACAGCAAAGAATGTGTTCAGTTTGCAGTCGCGGACATCCCATACGGATCGGCAGTCCGATTTAAGGCTTGGGCAGGTGCTAAAGAAGTACCACGAAAAATAAATTACGTTATTTCACGATTGACATACAGATCATTGCTTCATATTTTCACTCATTCCTCTACCTCCGTGTTGTATAGACCAGATCAACGATGAACAAAATGCGACCAACCAACCTTTTCAATGCGCTCCGCAATCTAATTTCAGAAACAAAATTATATAAAATTCGACAAATCATTATTTTACCCGAATTCTTACAAAGTATTCAGTTAACCTGATGATTTTCTGACCGTGCATCATGAATTGACTATATATTAATTACCAACTTGATGCACTGATTATTATTTATTCATAAAATATTATTTTCCTCTCCCTCTACATGTTTCGAGCCTCAAGTGCTCATCAAGTCTTACGACACCCACCAACAACCTTCCACCTCCAGTCAGTTCTCACTCAAGCTGTGTATCGACAGGCCACCACGAACTCTCATAGAGAGTGACGGTACCATGTGCTGCAGGTATACAACTGTGTCCTCCTGAAGATGAGCACTTGAGGCTCGAAACATGCGGAGGAAAATAATATTTTATGAATAAATAATAATCAGTGCATCAAGTTGGTAATTAATATACAGTATTATTCAGTTATACGTTGTATTATTGACAATGCAGCATACTGGTCACACAAAATATGAACAGAAATAGCATCGCACATAAAAGTAATTGTCGCGTTACTAAGTTTATTTGCTTGTAGGTTTAGGAATCGGAAATACTCGTACATTGGTAGCTGAATGTGAGTACTTGACACTACAGCTTGTGTCTCGAAGTGCAGCTAAATAAAATAGCTGCGTCCTTCAGTCCAGTTGTTTTCTCAGTCACACTTTACGACGGAATGGGAAAAGTCAAAGAGTAAAGGACACAGGGACTAACTAGGTTAGAGTAGTTACAAATTTTTGTACGAGTTATTCAGATTTTTAGAGATTAATTTCACGTTAAGTTTTATCTCCCAATAATGACAGGGTGTTAACATTAATAATACAAGTAAAGAAAAAAGATATTGTTAATTATGTGGCCCGTAAGCCTTTTTTCTCTTGATTTGGCCCACGTGCCCAAAATAATGCCCTCCATTGGTTTCGATATTTGACAGTTTTGTCAAATAACTACACACAGAAAGGTTACGCGGGTCATCAGACCTGGAGAGATTTGTAACACATTAGATGTTCGTAAGGGGGAAAATATTGTTAAGAAGATGGGAGTAAAATAAACTGCGTCTTAAAATGTATATAGCATAACTATATATTGTCTTCATTTGACTCAGAATATGCACCAGTGTTCGGCTGTTCTGAGCCCTGTGATGAACTTACAGGTTCCACAATAGGCGAGGGATTTGTTAACCACATGCCTGACTGCCTTATTCTCAAAGTTTCTGCTCCATGCAGTTAGTTACTTGGAAGGCTTCCTTAGATAGGGGATCGGCCTCCAAAAAAGGATCAGTCCAATGCGTAAGACAACACAGATATACGTGTACATTGTCAGTTAACGGAAGTTAATTTCGTAATGGGCAGGGGTGCTCAAAACCCGAGCGCCAGGTCGCCAAGAATACTGAATTTTGTGCCCATCGCCTGATGTTTGTTGGTCCTCAGTGTGGAACTTCCTTTGTGGTATCGTTCTGGGGCCTAGAATTTTGAGGTGACTCATAGGTTTTTTGAAACATTGTGTGCCCCTGATTGTGGGAATGAGGCATCTACTTCCGAAAATTTTTGTGTTTAAATGCATTTAACATATGAGATGAAAGTTTGTTTAAGACGTAATTGGCTTGAACCAAATTTTAATATTAAGGAATATCAAACCAAGCCCACGTTTTGCGGAACAGAGACGGAAGGACGTACACAGTACCCAATAAAACAGCAAAAAACAGCATTTCTGTGTTTGGAACAAGATACAGTGTATTCAGTTAGCATGTTCCAGCCAACGTTCACCCAGTCTTCAGGAGGGACATTACAGTGTCAACAAAACACGGAGTAGCCAGTGATGCAATGTGTTAATGAGTTAACATGCTAACATTTCGAAAACAAATATAGTGAGCCACACATTAATTCACTAAATTGTTTTAATTTTAAAATCTCCAGACGTTGCTATTTTCAGGACTATATTCGTTCTTAAAATCTGAGTTACTTGTGATATCCTGATATCCAGGATATACCAAAAACCTTAGGCATACTGACTAAAGTATACTCTTTCAAAAGAAGAGGGCATTCATTTTTGTAGGAAGTAATGACAACGTTGTGTTTCTTCAGGTTGAAATTTCCCGTGTTCTTTCTGTGGGGTTCTAGCCCAAATCAGGACTAGGCCACCTGACGTACATATTTTTAGATCACACACAGTTAGATACACACAGACTGTAGGACTCCTCTCAAATGGTCATCAGCAACAAACAAAAAATACAAAATATGGGTATCCACGCCTCCAGCGGGATTAGAACCCGCGATTGCAGCAATCATGCGGCGGCAGACCTATGCCTTAGATCGCACGACTGTCGAGATCGACTGGATTTTCCAACCGTAAGATGGTTATTCTGACAGTTACAGTACACTGAACATCTGCACAATATATCGGGGCCAGTCTAGTACCACTTACTCTGCACAAGTACTTTCTAAACATAAGTGTATAAGTGTTATTTAGTTGTAAGTGTATTGATATGGTGTAGGCTGTAATTGCAAAACCACTGGGGTGGCCTGAAACATGAAAAGGAGGGGCAAAACGCTTGCGGAATTTAGTTGACAAGGATTTTCTGAAATACCTTTCGAAATTCAAACCCCTTTCACACTTAACCCTTCAATGACGGCCTCGGTACACTCTACGCAGCATTTGATTCTTTACGCTCTGCCGGGCTTGGTGAACAGTACGGAGGTGAATGCTTTTAAGGGTGCAGTATAATTAAAACCATTCTTTTTGGGTTGTAGTTGGAATTTAAATCCCAGCATCATCGAAGGGTTAAGATAAATGTGACAATATTATTTTAGGTCTTCATTTAACTAACGACCCTTTGTCTGCGGTGGAGTTTATGTAGACTCCAGTTCAAATGTAATGGCACACGGTGACGCACGGGAAGGGAAGTGAAGGGGAAACTGGCGAATGGAGTTGGTAGCCAGTACCCTTCTCACTACCTCGGAACATGGTGTATCCAGCATTACTACCAACAATAAGAGCTGATACACACACCTCAGCTGCCAGTAGTCGACTGAACTGACGCCCCCGCCGTTTTGTATGGACTCATCCGTTTCGCCGAAAGAAGAAATCTGGTTTCTGGGCGTGTGCCATCACATTTCAACTTACCTCTACCATGGAATTTGTTGTGTAGGCTGAATAGAAAGCCTTGTAAACCGAGGAGTCTCATAAACACTACCGTTCAGAGAAGCCATAATGTGTGTGTTGGGCGTCCACCTCCCTTGGGGTGAGCCAGAAGGTATTTACAGTTGCTGAAATTTCGAAACTTCAACTGAGAGGTTTCGGACGCGATGTACATGGTTACTGGCATTCGTACCGTGATTAGAAGTAGAAGAAAGGGCAACAATGCCTGAACGCACCATGAAATAACTTTCGGAGAAAATTTTATCAGTGAAAAGCGAAACTGCCTTAATGGCTTGTAGATGTTCCAGAATAAACTCTTAATTTGGGTTGCAGAGCAGTATGTTTATTCTTTCTCCACTCCGAAGATTGTACTGATGTACTGTTTGTGGTTCTTACCGTCCGGTATGATCTCTTGCAGGATCCCTGCAATTTTGCACACCTTTCGAGTGTTTTTGCTTACCTAATTGCACCTGTTGTATGTGAGTGACTACCGAAACCGACGTTGATTAAAACCTCTGGAAGAATCTTCCGCTCTGGCCTTCGAACTTACACCGTCGTACCCAAATAGGGCAGCTCGCTCGCTACCAGCGAAACTCTATCTAACCGTGTGAGAATGACCATGGGACAATTCGTCCGTGGGCTGTTGTTGTAAAAGTGACTTCGTTCAGACGTAAACCAGGAACACTTATCTTTAGCTACCTGCAGTCTGTTGAACACGAACAACTCTAATTGCCCCAACTACCGCTCGGCTAAGGATTGGGGATAAAGCACTGTGACAGAAGCAGAAAACCGTTTGATTCAACGTAGAGGGGAGCAAGACAGTGAAGAGGACTTGGTATTAGAATTTCTAATAAAGTAGAGCGTCGATTATCCGAGCTAAACGGGAATGAGGAATTTCAGTTAATAAAATTGTTCGAATAATAAAATTTGCATGAGAATATTATCATCACATACTATAATTGATTTAAGAAATAGTTGGTAAATGATAACCGGCAAATGGTGAAATAACGTTGCATACTAAATTTATTTTTAATTTACCTAATATTTGTTTTACATAAATGTTTTACGTGCACCATATTTTCTCATATTTTCACATATTTTCTCATTCCCTTACGTTCCTGGCCTCATTCGCACTATTAAAGCTTTATTCTCTGGATTGTTTATTGGTGTAAGGTTTTACCCTAGTTATAACTAAATCAGAGCAAGCTTCTGTAATTTGCAGTTCACTTCTCCTACTGGTGCCATCAAGCCAGAATGCATTTAGTGGAAGTTCGCAGCTATCCATTATAAATGTTTCATTCCCCTCGCCGGTTATAGATCTGCTAATTCTGCAGTGTCTAAAGCTACGTACCTTACTTGAGACGAGGCGTCATTCTAATTCACCGTTTAATGTGGTTTAAAATTTTGCCCTTCCTTTTGGAATTTGTTAAGCCTTGGAGTATCTACTCGGAATCTAAGAGGACTTCCCACGTTCGTTGTCGGCTGTCCAGGCAAAAGCTGCCTTTCCTCTAAATGCGTAGAAGCTGTTAATCACAGTACTTCTTCAGACATAAGTTTCATTTTTTAATCATCCTTATGCCGTTCCCGGTGGCCGGCGCGGTCTAACACCTAGGTCTGCGGCCGCTAGCTTGCTGGGATTGTGGGTTCGAATCCCGCAGGGGTCATGGTTGTCCCTTGTGAGTGCTGTGTTTTGTCAGGTAGAGGTCTCTGCGACGGGCTGATCCCGCGTCCAGAGGAGTCCTACATGAAATGTGTGTCACTGAATGTGATCAGTTGCAACAGTAACTCTCTACACCTACGAGGCGTGTCCGGAAAGTAAAGATACATCACGTGTAGGCCGATAGGGAAATTTTTATGCTTATAATGGCAACACTGCCTTCGACCTTGATCCTTTACCAGTGAGCCGTGCTTGTTTGACAGTGTTAGAACCGGCTTCGTTTGAGTGAGACGTGTTTGAAATGGCAGCGCCGATCCAAAATCCCGCCAAATGAGAGGTGCGTTCCGTGGTACGATTTCTCAACGCAAAAGGTGAACGCACAGGGAGGAGATGAGTTTTTGGACTCTACTGTGACTGGAGATGAAACATGGATTTTTCACCACACTCCTGAATCCAAGCAAGCTGGGAAAAAGTTCGACCGCGATGATGAGGCGCAAGAAGAAGTCATGACGTGGTTCAAAGGGCTGGTGGCAGACTTCTATGACTCGGGGATACAGAAGTTGGTTCCAGGGCTTAATAAATGAGGACGACTATGTTGAAAAATAAAGTTATGTACAGGCAATTCATTCACAGTCTCGCTTTTGTAAATTAAAAATGTTGTACATGTTTAAGATCTTTGTATCTTTACTTTCCGGACACGCCTCACACAATGAAAGGGTTGAAGAGGTCAGACTAAGAAAGCAGGGAACTCTCTTGTTAGGGGGGAATGTGTTAAGTACAGTTACAGTAAGTGAAACTGTTCTCATTTTAAGTGTGATTCGTTAAGCATGCGTACATGTGCTTTAGGATGTGAAGGTTTGTCGCTGGAAGTGAGATGCTCCGAGGATTTAAATCTTCAACAGTACTGCTGGGAGGATATCCTATCTCGCATCTGATTCTTTAGTTAACTCAGTTGTACTGCAACTCCTTGTCTTGTGTTTTGGCGCTGTTTAGGCGCTTTCGCAAAATTGCAAAAAGCGACTATTAACTTCGTCATGTCTGTCTGCATGGAACAACTTAGCTCAAACCGAACGGATTTTCATGAAATTTTATATTTGAGAATTTTACGAAAATCTTTCGAGAAAAATTTTCATTACAATCCGACCAAAAAAAACGCGTCCTTAACGTGAGAACCTGTGTATATTTATTTTAATATCTCCCTGAATTCTTCTTACAGTAAGAAATGCATCAGAAAATTGTTGTCAAATGTCAAAACACACATTTAGTGTTCAGTAACTTTTACCCGAAAATCGAGCCATCTATGAAATAATGTGCAAACAATGCCGTAGAGCCGGACAGACCACAGATGACAATATAATATGGCGCATGCGCTCTGCTGGCTAGATAACTAAGGCTACAAACACACATTCAGAATACGTAAGACTTATTTCGTTTCCACTGCAACAGTTGTTGCACGAACGCGCCTCAATGTTACGTTAATGTGTATATTGCCTCCCTTGTTCGGTAGATGTCTGGGTAGGGTATAGGTAAGAACTGCTCAATCTTACGATACTGTTATGTATACTGCAGTGACTACTGTAAGGAAGAAAGGACTCGTAAAGGGTATGGCTTCTATTCCGTTTATTGGTTCACTAAAGCTTGGTTTATCTTTGGATACAGTCTGGACAGTGTTAACATCATGAAGGCACAGAGCTGACCTTCAAGTTCTAATGTTGTAGTGTACTGCTGATTAATCCTGTTTATGTTACTGAGGCTGGAATTTCGGCCGAATTGATGGCCATCCTGGCTGAGAGTTCGTGGTTTTCGTCCGTCTCTCCTAGTAAATGCTCTGTCTCTCATTCACACACACCAAGACTTTCCTGGTATCTACAATTAATAAAGCGTCGTCAAATTAACCAAGAAGAGCTCAGCCGGTTAGCAGTCGGCTTCTCACTATGGAGGTCCGCGTTTTTTCTCAGGGAAAGCCTTGTGGGATTTGTGGTGGACCATGTTGCACTGAACAAGTTTTTTCTCCCGGTACTTCAGTTTAAACTCGGTAGTCATTATTCCACCGAAACTCCGCTTTTATTGTCACCCAGGGCTCGTAAAGTAGTCCCTTTTAGCGGCCGCAGTGCCAAGAGACTTTGCCTTACACCAAACTCAAAAACAGACGGAAAGTTACAGTGCCACTGAGGCCGTATGGTTAGTCTTGTCTGTCGTCGATACTTACATGACGTCACTTCCCAGATGAACAAACTCGTGAGACGCCCGATATCAGCTCCGCATTTTATAGATATTTCTTCTTATAAACTATAGGAGAATCAATATGAAAATATAACAGTGTTGTGACGACGCAGTCAGAGGTATTAAGTTGGAGAGATGAGACGATATACCTTCGTTAACAGTTCGCTGTGCTATCCTTAGTTCCATCACATGCATCAGCTATTTTTTATTGACATTTGCCACAGTCGTAAATAGATCACCGTTGTTTGCGTCCCGCGTTAAATACCCAGTTAAGTTAAAGGCAGTACAGTTAACTAACTACATGGAGCAGAGTCTTCCCTGGGAAGCTAACAGGTCCTCAGCCAGTCAAGAAATTCCCCGCATTTTGTGTAACCCGAGGGTTCATTACTGCATTGACAAACGGCCTTCACCTGTCCCTGTCCTGAACCAGATCATTCCAGTACACGCCTTCCGGTTCAACTACTTGAAGATCCATTTTAGTATTATACTCCCATCTATGCCGAGGTCTTTCAAGTGGACTCTTTCCCTCAGGCTACCGCACCAAAATTCTGTATGTACCTCTCTGTCTCCTGTACGTGTCACATGCCCCTCCCATCTAATGCTTCTTGATTTGATCATCCGAATAATATTTTGTGAGGAATACAGATTAAAAACTTTTGGTTACATAGTCTGTTCCACTCCCCTGTCAACTCTCCCTCTTGGACACAGGTATCTTCCTCAGCACCCTATTCTCGAACGAGTATTGGCCTATTTTATCCGCTAAAGTGGGTTTCTTTTGTGTCTTTCCACTTCCAGACACGACCTATCGTAAAATACTAGACGCGATAGCTCATTTTCTTTATTGACAAGGCTACGGACTGGACAACAGGGGACTTCTGGTTCTTTTCCCGGCAGCCACAAGATTGTTTTCCGCGAGCTTTCCTGAGATTCTCTGAGTATCATCCGATCTCATATATTCAGCGGATCGGAGGTTTGCTTTTCGGGGTAGAGCGGCTGGGAGTTCAGGCTGAACATTTACTTGCTGCTAGTGCCATGGTGGTTAAGAATGTTCGCATCTATGTCTCTGCTTCCCTATGTGCCTCCTCTGTGTGTTGCCAAATAAAAAACAAGGAAAACTAACTTTTACCCACAATACAACATAATTCAAAGCGATGTTATAAAACGAGTTCAACATAAGCGCAATAAATTCAGCAAAGATAAACACTGTAAGAATAAATTTGGTTTCAATAGCGGAGAAGTAACTTAGCTGACACACGTGATAGTCAATTCTACAGCTCACAAGAAGCTACCAGACAAATTATGTGATGGGGCGGGGGGGGGGGGGCTGATATGAACATAAAACTACAACTTTAACTTGCGACCAACCAAATGCCGGGCAGAGATGAAGCTCCCAACTTCCAGACCGGGGATGTGGCAGTGTGCTGCTTGTTTAAGGCTATCGTACAATCATAGAGTATGGAGCAGTGGTGGAATGATGGTTAGTAGGGGAAAACGAAAATTCGAACAGATCCTGAATTCTCACATGAATTCACCCGGAGTCGAATCCAGCGCTCTTAACCGCGAGAGATGTGGCTCGACCCTACTAAAAGCCCATCAGAGATATACGAGGGTTGGGACTTTAATAGTGGCAACTATTTATTTACAACTGATACAAAATAGATATATAGATATATAAGGGCTTAAGCCCTTGTGACTTCGACTTGATTTCTAAGATGAAGGAACCACTTGGTGGCATTCGCTTCAGAACTGTTCCAGAGATTCTTCAGGCGGCAGACCGCTCCATTCGAACTATCAACACAACAGGCGC
>JGI20166J26741_11679807_pt1 | contig 10995 bp, 13 predicted proteins | sample TergutCu122P5_FD_26741 | JGI IMG/M metagenome (IMG submission 26741) | reverse complement strand
CCCCAATTCTGTTAAGAGTGGTGATAGAATTACCTACATATACTAGTAGGAATTTGTTTCTTTCAAAAACATAACCCCTGTGATTTTGTGCGCACTTGGTTCACACCAGACTTTGACTTCAAGTCTGGAAGGGAGCAGGGAACCACTGGGATTTTCAGAACACTAGTGTCTGTTGTTCTGGCTGCTTACATTCTCATTTAGTGCAGACCATGCCTGATGTTTAAAAAAAAAATCCAATTTAGAAGTATATTCTTGCAACTGTCTGCAGTACCAATTTCTTGCTTACCAGCCTAGAGGAAGGAATCGTACGTACAGTGTACCAGTAGTTTTAAAAATTTTTGTCTCTCTCTCTCTCTCCCTGTGAGCTGCAGATTTATTGACACCCTGCTTTGAACAGCAGACTGGCATAATGATTTTCTGTGCCCTGTTTACAACCAAGCACCAGTTTCTCATCAGTTAATATGCATCATTTTACTATCTTCTTTTCATCCAGCTTCGAACCTGTTGTTAGAATTTCTACACTCTCTTGTACCTTGTTTTGTAACATGGCCCTGTTGACATGCAGTATTTTTACAGATTCTTGGGTGACATTTTTCCCACGTATTGCAGGTAATATGTTTTGTTCAAAAGAATGAATTCCTCACACAGGATATATGATTGTGTATGACTTGTAAGACATGCATGGGCACTCTTCTAATGTACTGGCAGTGGTACAATGGGAGAATGTTTGGGCTTGCTTTCTGAAGCAAGCAGGATTTGTATTTTTGTATGCTTGGGGACATGTTTAGAGGTACACTGTGTAGTAGGTAATGACCTATTTAAAATTACGGTTACCTTCAAACAAGAAAGGGGTCGATTTCATAAATAGGAATGGAATTGCCCACTGTGGATTCAGCATTGTTTCAGATGAAGTGTATATGTTTGTAAACCATACATGGTATATTGTTAGACATTTGTAACAAGGGAACGTTGGTGCCATTGAGGTATGTCGTGTGTTGTGGGAACCAAAAACAACACTTGGGTAATGTAAAGTCAAAACATTCAAATATCCCTGAAATTCCCATTATGGAAGTTGTGTTGTATTTGGGTTATAATTCCTGTCATAGAGTTTTGTGAAGTTTGACTTGTATAAAATCAAAATGAGTGTAAAATAATATTGCAGTGAATAAACATACAAATGGAGTAATATACATGGTTTCTTTTCAGCCTCTTCCCCTGAATGTTGCAAATTAATGAACAAAATGCAGAAGTCGCACTTGAATATTGAAGCACGTTCAACTCTGTGTAATGAGATTCACAATATGCTGTGAGGAAGCACAAAGACTGTACTTGAACATTTTGTCGTGGTGTCAAAATAGTAATTTGTAAGGGAGTTGGCAACTTGCAAATAAAAACTTTCGCCCTTACTGTTTATTTTTTATGTCACATTTCAAAATAAAATTGGCTGTACCTGAAAAATTAAGTATGGAAGAATCTTTTCAAAATGATGTCCATAATTTTTGTGTACAGCAGTAGATTTTGTGTATTTCAGGAGCACTGTGTGTGAAAGAATCCCAAGGAGTCATTGAATTTTCATTAAATAAGGAGTTTACAAATATTTGTTATGATTCCATATCATTGGGACATAAAGTACAAACTGAGCACGATTTCCAACTTTTTTGTGATTACTTCTTCTCGAAATCTGGCTGTATTTGACGTGAAGTTTGTGGCAGTCCGTTGGTGCAGGTGTTTATTTGCTGGCTTGGAATGGAACTTCTTTCTCCTAAAATTCAGAAAAGGGAATATTTGCCTACAGTTCAATAATGCCTGCTGAAAATTTCCTGATTTCTGGGAGAACTTAAGAAAGGATCCCAGAGGAATAGTTTGAGGTGTAGAAAGAAGGTCACAGGCATTTTTAAGCAGGTTTGCAACATTGCAAAACACTTACTAGCTGTGTCATGTCTGTCCATTTGCATGAGAGATTTTCATGAAATTTGATATTTGAGTGTTATTCAAAAATCTGCTGAGATTATTTGTAAAATCTGACAAGAATGATGGGTGCTTGGCATGAAGACTTTTGCCCATGCATGATAATACCGTGTTGAATTCTTAGAATGAGAAATGTGTCGGAAAAAACTTGTTGAGAAAATTGAAACACATTTTATGTTCAATAACTTTTTTCCAAAAATTATGCCATTTATGAGGTAATGTGGAAAAATATGGTTGAGCCAGACAGACCACACATAATATATTGGGCAACTAAGGCTACAGACATACACTCAAATATTTAATAATTCTTGCTTTTGCGCACCAAGACAAATGCATGTCAATGTTATGTTTGTATGTACATTGCCTTTGTTATCTTTCTTGGCAATTTAAGTGTGAAGTCTACTTAAGGCCTAATTTGAGGTACTATCTTGGTATTTGCAATGGGGCACTGAGGAAGAAATAGAAACATCATTCGCCGTGATTGTCAGTCTCCAGGACAAAGGTTTTAACACATGGCTTTCACAGTAATAGTGTTACCTACTTGACCATTGTTTAACCATTTAGAGCTATAAAAGTGAGAACACTGTTCACTGGAGCAACCTTGTTTCATCAAACCAACTACACAGTTCCAGACATTGGCTTGGCTGTTACTGAAAACTATTTTTCAGGAGTAGTGGTGCCTAGTTCCATTCCAAGTCTTGTAATAGAATGCAGTCTTTTAGTATAATGAAAGTGAATTGTGAGACTTATGGTCCATCATGGAGAGAGGGGCATTGGTGCCTATTGGCATGGTTGGTTAAACTGTACATCTCTTTTAGATTCTCAGATCAAGAGAATATTGTGTGTTGAAGGACTGAATCCTGGTCATTCCATTTCATCAATGACTTCCAAAACAGGATCACATGGCATTCTGATGAATTAGTTCCTGAACCTTTAAGTTGATTATTGTATAAGACTGCTAGATGTGATATATATGATATGAAGTGTCTGATTCTTTACATGACTGTTTCTTCCCAGGAAGAACTGTGCTTCATGTGGGCATACCTTTCATAATGAAGAGGGTACAAAATAAGACTTCTCCGCAAAGGTACTTCGTGCTGTAATTTACTGCATGTAACTCAGCTTTGTAAAGTAGTAAAACACTGTAGGTCCTGACCTGTCTGTCTATCAGTGTTCAGAGAGCCTTGTAACGTTTGAACTGGTAGAGCATTTATGATGATCATGCCATTGTGATTCATCTGGACATTTATGAGGCATGTATGACTGAAACCTGTTGGCACCTGTGCTGTAGCAGTGTTAATTATGCATCTGTGTATTTCACTTCATAAACACACTGGCAGACTACTTGTGTAGAACAGTACAGTCATCTGGGTGAGTAGCAGGTGTGGATGACATTACATCGCAGCATGAAGGTGTTGTAGAAGGTTGTGAATCAATCAATCCAAACAGGACCAGAGGAACGTGTGAAATTGAACACGGTAAGAGATTATAACTATATATAAATGTTGTGTGAATGTTATCTTCCCCTCCCCCATAAGGCAGCCAGAGACTAATATAACTTTTTATGTTTTCCAAGGTCATGGAATTTCTTAAAATAAAAATGGCATTGGAGTGATGTTTTGGGGAAACTCGTCTCCATAGGCAGATTTTTCCCCATGTACTGTTCTTACAAAAAATTATTTCTGTGCTGAATTATAAATTCTCACAACAAAAGGAACACTATGGCATTAAATCAGGTTCCTTTGAAATAAATGGAATTGGGCTGTTGCTGATCGAGTAGAATGTAAATGTTGTGCATGTTGTCTGTGTGACTGCATGTTTAGTGACTTAAATTGTAGTTTATGCCAGTACAAGAACATGCATTTTGTAGGCTATCTAAATGTAGTGTTGATTGAAATTAGATTCAGTTTGCATTTTCACAGGTGGCACTCTTCATCCTGTAAACAAGTCAACTCGGCTGCTGAACGTAACAAAGAACCAATTCTTCAAGCCCTAAAGAAGTTCATGTCACCTTATATGGAAGGTGCTAGTAATAATGATTGTGTGTATTACTGTCTTGAAATTTCATCTGGAAGTGGGCAGCATGTAGCGTATTTTGCACCACACTTTCCGTCTGTTGTGTGGCAACCATCTGATGTGGATGCATCATCTCTTCGAAGTATCACTGCATATATACAAGATGCAGAAGTCTCAAACATTAAGCAGCCTGTATTTATAGATGTGACTGAAGAATATACCAAGTGGGGAGGAGGTGGTATAATAGGTAAGTTATCAAGAACAGGGAATTGAATTTTAATGATCACAGGTTGCAGTTTGGTTGTACCAGCCATGGTTAATATTGACGTAGTACACAAGTGTTATAGCACTAAACTTCAATAACTGTAAAGTGGTTTTTCCATAAACTGCAAGTTCTGTAAATTGTGTAGCTTGAGTAAAACGTGAGACATTCCTGTTTACCGAAATGGCCATTTATAAGAACATATGTATGAGATCTGAATTTCTCTTGGTGGTGACTGTGGAGATTGCTATCTTCTGGGATGTGATACTGTGTGCTCTGTTAGAAAGTTACTTTTCTACCCTGCAGATAGGGGGGGATTCTTCCAGTGTCACCTCCCAGAGGGTAGTATTGTTCACTAAAGTCAGTAGATTCTTACTACACAAATTAACCATGACCATTCAGTTTTCTTCACTGTTAATACATGATATGCCAGAAACCTAACTACAACATAAAACACAACTCTGTTGCATTATCTGCCAGGATGGCTACAGTTTGGATTCAGGCAACCCACACAGAAAGATCTGTCAGCTCAGCAGTCATAGAAAATGTATGGTGTTCTCTGCTGTGTGCTGTATACCGCTGTTACCATGCATGGAGGACATACCATGCCAGTGAACCATAATTTTTTCATCTGTATCATGTTATGTGGTTGTAATACATTTCATTTCTCAGCATTCATTTACTCTTTTTAACTGTACAGGATATGCACTCTTTGTGCTAAAACTCTGGAGCAGAGTCTCTGAGAAGCTCATTTTGCTCATGTGGTCAAGAAAGTCTCTTTCTTTCCTGGAACCAGAAGATTAATTACCATGTTCATACAAGCCTATCCCTGGGACTTATCATAAGATGGATTAATACAGTGATCCTCTCACTGTATTAATTTCAAAATCTTTTGAAATATTTTGTATCCAGTCTGCAATGAACTGCTTCTGTACTAAAACACAATACTCTCTTTAAATAATAGGCACTGATTGATTTCTGACCATGAATGACTTTGTCACAATAAAGCCATTAAGGTATTGCATAAATTGCCATTGGACATTACTCATATTCAACATGACAAAATTCATTTCAAGATTACATTGAAAAAGTATTTACTTACTCATGTTTTTTATTCTGTTGATGAATTTTTAGCTTTTCAGTAATGTTAGTCTATCCTTCTTACTGTTAAATAATTGTGCTTAATCAATTTTGACATAATATTTTAGTCCTTTTATTATTTAATGCTGTGCATATTATTCTTATCTCAGGATGTTTCATATCCATTGGTTATTTGACTGATATTGGATATATGAAATGTATTTATGGGAATGTGAATGTATGTTCATACAGGGCTTTCATAATGGGATTTAAATGTACTGGACCCTGCCTACTTGTCATCCTTTATTTCCTGGGGTTGACCTTGAATGTCACAGCATATATACAATTCCAATAGTGGTGCTGGGTCGTCAGAAATAGTGGGGCTTGGTTCAGCTACACGCACTGAACCCACCTGCTGCTGGCTCTGCTGTGAACAGACCTTGGAGTTTACTTTAACACTGACTTCAAACATAAATTTTTGTGTTTAGTGTTTATCTTACTGAGAGTGCAGTGCATACTGTAGCAAAGATACAGTTTGTTGTTCATATTTGAATTACTATGAGTATTGTACAAATGACACTATTAAACACATTTCCATTAAAAGTTCCTTAATATAATGGTATTGTCTTTCTGTAATTCTAGGAAAGCAGTCAATGGACTTCATCTTAAACATCAACCTGATTCACATTTCTCCGTTCATATGCACTGAACGTCTGTTTCACAATGCCGGTCAAGTTCTCAAGCGTGGTGGCCTGCTGTTCACATATGGCCCATATGCATTCCATGGCAAGATTTCACCAGAGTCTAATGTCCATTTTAATTCAGTGTTGCAATCTCATAATCCTCAGTGGGGTTTACGGGATATAGATCAGTTGGCAACCTTGGCAGCTTCTGCTGGTATGCACTTGCTGGAAGTTGTTCCATTGCCTGCTAATAACCATTTCCTTGTCTGGAAGAAAGCATAAAATGGCACAAGAAAAAAAGCTTATTTTGAGGGAACATAATGTACATAGTCTTGCCATAAGTTCTTTTACAAGTACAATGTGACCTAGAAGGAAAATTAAACAAAACATCCACTTTTTGATCCAAATAATTTATTTGCAATAGTTTTAAGTTTTCGTTTTTAATAATATCACTCAAAATGGCTGCCCTATGCCTCGACGCAAGCCTTGAGATGCTCCAGCCACTCTGCAGTCGCTGCATGCTCCTTCTCCAGGGGGATCTCTGCCGCTGCCTTCCCAAGAGATCTCCTCAGGCTCTCCACATAAGCCAATTCTCAGTGCTGATGAAGGCCAGAAGTTTCCTATGCAGCTACTCCTGAGTTGTCTTGGCCTTTTGGGTAGGAACTGAGTCCTGCTGGAAGACCCATTCCTGACCACCGAAGAGGGTCATGTTAAGATGTTTCACAACTTGTAGCACGTCCTCTTGATACACCCGGACACCAGTTTCACCCCTTTCTTGCAAAAATGGAGATGTATCACCTCCTGATGGGACACCTTCCACCAAACCATGACGTAGGAAGGGTGATGGCCTCCATGCACCCTCGGAAAATTTTCCTTCACCTCACGGGACGTTTGAGCATAAATCTGGTTGTTCTGGTGGTTGTACTGCTCTTTGATGGTGAATATTTTCTCGTCCATGAAGAGAGTGTTTTTGTGCCCATTCTCGGCATACCACTGGAGGAGACGCTCTGCTCTTGTCCATCGGATCACCTTCAAAGCAGGAGTAAGGCTAGATTTATGTTAGAACGTGCCGTGTGCGAAACGGCTATCATACGGGACACGCCGATGTTTCATGTGTGTATTTTCTAATAGATGCATTTATGTTACAATGGGGCGGGCTTGCGCCGGGGACGTGCGCTCAACGGGGCCCGTTCAGTAGCCGTCGCTGACGATTCTTTTCCCATGCTCGCCACGTTGACGCTCCACAGATCTCAGAGGCTCTCCAGACTCCAACCAACTCGAGCACAGAGCTGCCTACTGTCCATACATTAGATAAACACTCGGCGTGACCATGCCACTTTCTTTTATCAAAGCATAAACAAGTATTGAGTTGCATAAACAAGTATTGAGTTACAGAAAGAGTATGTGCCCGCCCGCAGCTGGCCCGTTACAGCGTAAATACAAAAACCGTGCTGGGCTATGTGTCACCCCGCTCCGTATCACACACGGCACGTTCTAACATAAATCTAGCCTAAGGATGTGTCCCTTTGAGTGGTGGTGCACTCTCACGTGTTGATCGTCCCTGACGAGGCGCAACTTTGATTGGGTCAATATGTTCAGCTCTCGGGACATGTTCTTCTGTTTCCAGAGTGGATTTTGGCAAATCCACTCCTGCACTGTTCTGATAGCAGCTTGAGCCCTCAAACTTTTCAGGCGTCCTGACTGAGCCCTGTCTTCAACCCTCCAGAGTTCCTCATAATGTTTAATTGCCCAATAGATGAACATTCACAAAATTTTCAATGGTTTTAAGAGTTAAAAAATTTGAGAATTGGATTTTCCACAACTGTGAAGGGCAATCACAGCCACATGGTTTTCCTTGACACCACATTCCATGTTGATGCTGTGACAGACTCGAACAAACTGCCTTGGCACAAATACCTGAAGAGACAGTAGTCCAAAAACAGCCATCCTTACAACCCTCCCGCCTCATTGTCTCGAGCTTTGGACAACATGAAAGTTGTAACAGAACTTATGGCAGGACTATGTACATTTTGATACTCATTTGAGAGATTATGGCTAATCAACTTCACACGTAGAAGAAATTTTTTATGTCATACGATTTATGTTAGAGATATAGTCTATTGTCCTAATAATATGTGGTGTAAATGGTCAGTCTTAATGCCTTCACACAATATTATAGGTACCATACAGTTCTGATGTTGCAAGACAGTTATTTTTTCTTGCATCATAAGAAAAGGCATATTGATAATGGTAGTTTAGGTGTTGACTGTCATGGTAAACTTAAAAATTTTTGATTCACAGTTTGTTTTAATGGTGTTATAATTCTTGAAAATATTTTTGTAGCAAAATGAAGTAGCTGTTGTATTATTGGAACAGTATTTCAGACAGTTAATTCTTCATTATAGTATGGCTGTGTTGTGAGATATATGAAACTTAGTCTGATTCCTAACTTTTATCTCATCTTCTACAGTCTCAAGTTCTCTGAGAGACCACATGTTGTGCACCTATAAAGTAACAGGTAACAGTATTGTTTTGTACAGGGTGTATTGTGATGGGCTGGCAAACTTCAGGATCATTGCCTAAAAGTCATGTGAAACAAAATTGCGTAATGAATTTGGTTTATTATAATTCTCTGACCCATTTCTTCCACATGTTGCACAGCTCAGTTTTATCTCCTCATATTGTTATATCCAACACCACCTGCAAGACTAACACAAAACCTGTTTCTTCAGATTTTTCTACCAAACTTATTACACAATTACTGGTACAAGCACCAGAAACATTCAAATATGGGTCATCTCATTGCAACTGCGTGGTGCCTTCACATTTAAAAACACCTTTCACAATAAACACTGTCTCTTCTCTTCTGTAGGAAGTTATCTTCTCAACTGGTGATGTCAAAGTACATTCCAAGCATTATGTTATGCAAGCCTACCAACATCAGGGCAAATGATTAAAAAGATAAATAAGTACATAAATAAATTACAAAATTGTAATCAACAGAGATTGTGTGGAAATCCTGTCTGTAGAAAATGTGATACATGAGATTATTTAGAAACTTACCATTTCCCTTGTATATTAATTCACAGCAGACAGATTAGTGTCCGTCCTTGATGAATCTGGTATTGGACCTTGTCACTGGATGTGGCCACCTCTGCCTGAACTGATAACACTGCACACACAAATGTGAGTCCCACTCCAGCTACAGCACTGTAGAAAGCCCAACCTATAAACACATCAGATATAGTTACATAGTTTATGACCATCTGTTATTGCAGCCAGATAGTGTTGGTATAGTTATTAGTCTGTAGGCTTGACAGTCTGGGATTCTGTTGCTACAGGGGCAAGAGATTTTTCTGAAAAGAGTGCACACTAGCTCTGAGGCCCACCAGCCTCCTATTCAATGGGTATCAGGGACTCTTTCCCTGGGACATGAAGCTAACCACTCATCTTCATCTAGTGCCAAGGTTAAAACTATGGAGCTATAACTCCATGCCCCCTACATGCTTTCATGACATGCACAGGAACAGTTTCACCCTTACCTGTAGCATCATGTGCCATAATCTTCAGGATGACATCTCTTATGTTTCAGTTTTTTAGATATGCTATAATGAACTGTGTGACATGTTGGAGGTTTATTTCTGTTGTTACATCACATGACTGTTGTATGTCTGATACTGAATGGTGGATCAAGTAGAATGGGAGAGGGGAGAAAATGGTCAAGACTTATTGTGAAGTATTGCCCTTTCTGATGTGGTCTGAAGATCACTGTGAACATCCTTGGCCAAGATGAGTCAGATGCTTTACCACAACATTACCTTTTATATGGTAATTGTGAGCAGTGTAGTTGTGCAGTTTTCATGCAATAATGAAATAGGTGCTAATCTATTCGTTGACCATTCCCAAGGCATGAAATAAAAAAATTTGTGTAGCATGTAAAGGGCACACTGTAAAATCGTACTCATCATTTTTCATAAATCACCTCTCATTTTATAAACTATCAGATTTCTTCGTATTATTGCAAGCTGGTGAGTCTGTGTAAGTTCCTGCTTGTTTGCTGGTTTATGAACTAAAGTCAATTGTGGATGTCTATAAGAGATAATGCTCTTTCCTCTTCTAATATGGTGGTTTGTGCACATTCAGATAGATTGGACAAGTCAGAACATAAAAATTGAATGAAAGCGTTGCAAAGCCTACCTGACCTTGTGCTCCAGTGGACACGTGAAATACATTTGTGGAACATGTGCGTATATTCTGTACAGTGAGTGTCACCTGTGACATGCAGCACAAATATGACATTTGTGTTTTGAATTTGACCCCAAATTATGAAACTATGGGATATAAGCAGAAGAATATTTAAATGCCAGGTCCCGAACAAAAAGTTTGGGATTGGCTGTTCTAACTGGTAGGTTTCAATAATAAACTTGCCTATCTGTTGGGAGGGTATTAGAAATATTTTGGCATGTTTTTATTACTGTGTCTTCAAAATGTGTTTTATGATATTGTTGCTGCTTGTCTGTATGTGTCTATTTCTACCAATGAATTATGAATTCAGTTTGTTGGTTTTTGTGACAGTTGGTGGCGGTGTCATGCTATTATGGCTTGTACTGTTTTCATAACTTCTAATCCGAACTGTAACAATGGCAGTGTGGCAACCATACAGGCTTCTGCAGTAATCATAAATATTTATACTCCTCAGATTTTATGTTGTGATTGAATTTGTAAAAATATGTCTCTTTTTTATCAAGAATATTTTGTTTACTGTTCATAGTCCAACGTCTATGAATATTTTTGTGTGTTGGCAATAACTGATGAACCATGGTCATTAGGTGTGTGAAATTTGACATGATAGTTTATCTACAAGATTTATATGAAGTATCCCCAGTGTTTAAATTATAAACAGGGTAACAGAATAGACCAAGATATTATGTTGGGCAAAGACATTACCAAGTTTATAAATATTAGTTTGTAAGTTCCACTGATTCA
>JGI20166J26741_11679696_pt1 | contig 10995 bp, 4 predicted proteins | sample TergutCu122P5_FD_26741 | JGI IMG/M metagenome (IMG submission 26741) | reverse complement strand
TTCAACTTTGGATATAGGTGTTTTGGGTTATATCGGTATAGTTTAACATAAGGAAAACTCTCCCGAAGTTTGGTCCGTTCCTCCTGTGACACCCTGTATAATCATGTACATAAAATCATTATAATGGTTATAATCATACATAATCATATATATGGTCGCAAAAGCGACCGAAACATTTAAAAATAGTGAATTTTAATATAAGATAAAGCGTAGTTTATGAATGTTCATTTGTTGTTTTATGTTCGTGGGACCGTGAATCTTTAAAGTAGGTAAATAATAGAACCAACTATATGTCACAGTAATATGATGTTTATTGGTGATTAGAAGATTCTCAAAATGTTTCGAGCATCATTATGCCCATCGTCAGGAGAACAAGATTGTTTAACGTAAGCGGTGAGCACTGTGTGCCCGAAACATTTTGAGAATCTTCTAATCACCAATAAACATCAGATTACTGTGACATCTAGTTGGTTCTATTATTTACATAGTTCATTTGTTGGTTTCCTACGTAAGTGTAAACAATTTCTTCACGCACGGTAATGGAACGTATAAAAATTTTAATTTCTTTCACTTTTCCATAGTTTTCTCATTTAAGACGCGCGTGCGCACCGGCCATTCCACCAACATTGCTCCCTGCCATGCCACAAATTCTTCGTCAGAGATAACTTCGACGTCGGCGTTATGTAGGCGTCGAATTCGACTTTTATCTTCGTCACATCCTGCAGCCTATTCATGGGCTTTTCGGTCTGTTATTTTTGCGCTGAAAGTTGTATTGCAGAAACACCCGATTCGAGGCTTGGTCAGGTTGCTGTGGTATTCATCTTTCCATCACGGTGAATGTTAGAATTGTATTGGTAAAGAGACCGCGGACAACCCTTTCAAAATTAATATCTAGCCCTTTAAAGCCTGATGATTACTTTAATCAGGACCAAGTTTAGTACTAAAAAATTCTACGTTCTGTGGACATATTGCCATCGTGTTTACAGTGCGCACTGCGCGGTATGAATTCAAAATTTTTATAATCCCCAGGTTTAAATGAAATCTTTGAAGGGTTAATCATAATTAATTTTCATCTCTCCACCACATTGACTCTAAATAGCTGTGAACACTGTAGTTGAAGCATCGTTATTGAATAGAGTAAGATTCAAATCGCTCATTAATCTGTTTGTTTTCATGTAAAATTTGATGCAATAAATTCTGGGATTCATTACAAGAACATACGCACCGCCATATTGCTACAGGTTGGTGGAGACCGTGCCATCGCAAAGTCGAGAAGGAAATGAAGTATTGTCCAGAGCAAGGGACCAGAACGGAGACACTGACTGTCTAGTTGCCCTTCCTCGAGAGGCATAGTAATTGTGGCGTGAAACTTAAAGGGCGGGCTCTTTGCTTCTTTGTTATTGTCCTACGACACAAAAAGAAAACGCTTATTCCCCCCACTGCTCGCCTTTTTTTTTTTTAAACAATTCACAGATTAGGGGCATTTGGTCCATTACCGGTTCCAAAGTTGTTTTTCCTTTGCTCATTACTTCCATGATGAATAAAAATATATTTGCTCTCTTTGTAGTGTGTAAGCATGTCTTTTTTTGACTTACTGGGATGGAAAGAATTTATTCCCTCGGCCTCTTCGTGTGTGTGTGTGTGTGTCTTTTACCGTATTGATTTTCATACATCGATCTTAAGGCTACTAGTCTGTAGGGTTCTGACATCTGAAATCATAAACTTTATGGACTTTTCGCATTGTATGTACTGAAATTTAACACACTAAAATTTAATGTGTCAACACTTTAATATATAGACTGAAATTTAGAGTACATCCTTAATGAGTCATAACTAAATAAATAAATAAATAAATAAAACAAATAAATAAATAAATAAAACAAATAAATAAATAAAACAAATAAATAAATCATAAATAAATAGGACAAGACAGAGGAAGTAAGAGTAGGATGGAGAAAGTAACATAATTAAGGGTGTGATAATTTGAAATTTTCAGTATCTGTTATAATTATTAATAGTGCTATGAATTCAAGATGAATGAGACTGTGGTATATAAAGCACGATTACAGAGATGAAAATATGGACATGAAATGTTAATCGAAATTCCTTACGGTATGGTGTAACTTTAGAGGAGGTGATGGGATTGTTATAGTACTAGTAAACAGTCACTAACCTCATGTGCTTCACCCTAAAGCACCTACCAGCATTTGGAACAACTTATGCCGATGTCATCTGACACTGTGTCAATGTAACCTATACGTATCAAACCGCAAAATCGAGGATGGCCCTGGGCCTATATATGACATGGGCACAAAGGGCCTGTCTTAAGGCCTAGGAACATCGGGTATGGAAGGGCTCGAACCCAAATACCATTCATTTCAATATATATGACATGAACGGACTGAAGGTAGAAGTACACACTGACAATTTACCTCCATTTATTGTCCAGGAATGGAACTCTTCCTCATCTGCATAAAACATCATGACTTCATTATGAATTGATCACAGTAACAAACTGTAATAACTTTCTATACAACATGGAATCATGCCAAGCAAATGAAGAGAATAACAAATTTAAAATCTTCATGTTTGCACCGTGCATCAGTAATGTCTGAACACTTCTATTGTTCCAACTGATGCACACTATTAAAATCATGGAATGTTAAAACAGTATAAAATTATAACACTCGCTCCAACATGTTTTGGTTCACGCAGGAATCATTGTCAGGGAGCAATCCTGTGCTTAGCTAAAATTACAAAGTATGGTTTATTGTGCTCGTCGGTATAGACCCAGTAAATGTTATGGCGGAATATTAGCTCTAATGAGAGGATCTCCTTTAAGTATTTGAGTTAGTTTGTGAGTAATTAAAATATGCTTTAGCTTACATAACACGTGACTTACAACATATCCCTTAACTCATTCTTTGTCTCCACTGTGAACTGTAGGCCTTCACAACAGGGTAAGTCCAATCTTACGTTTATAATCTTGCTTAATTTCTTTAACCTCAAGCTAATGCATATTTTAATTACTCACAAACTAACTCAAATACTTAAAAGATATCCTCTCATTAGAGCTGACGTGCCACCATAACATTGACTGTGTCAATACAGATGAGCACAATAAACCATACTTCATAGCTTTAGCTAAGCACAGGATTGCTCCCTGATGATGGTTCCTGTGTGAAACGAAACATGTCGGAGTGAGTGTAATAATTTTATACTGTTTTAATATTCTATGATTTTAATAATGTGAATCAGTTGGAACAATGAAAGTGTTTAAACAAATTTAAAGTTTGTGCACATTCATTGTTTAGTTTTACATATGTAAGTTTATTAACTGTACACATGAAACTGTTGTTGCAAAACTAATCACACTGCAAGGGTATAAATTAGTTCCTTGAATTTGGTTTCACACTCTTCATGTCAAAACACAGTTCACATAGAATCTATAAATCTTACCAAAAGGACATTTCGTACCAACATTACCACCACCACCACCACCACCACCACCACCACCATCATGAGTAGCAACAGCTTTACCAGCAGCATCATCATCAACAGTTACATTTATTAGCCTCTTGTGATCTGACTTCCATATGAACTGATCCATCCATACTTTCAGCTGATATCCTCATTTTTTTTTTTTCCTGGAAGTTCATTATCTCTTTGGGTGTACAATCTGAACACATTCTGGGTGCATTACAAAAGCAGGTCTACTCTTGTTGATAGTCATACACTTTTCATTTAATATGTACACTTTAATTTGCTACTATGTACCTTCATTTCCTTTTTTATTTAGTATAAAATAGCCTGTCACTAATCTCAACCAGCACATTCCTAGTGCCTCATTTTATTTTTACTGTAGTTGATTCAGTGTCCAGCATTCAATGTCCAGCATTCAATGCCAATTAAGATAGCCTTCATGCCAATCTTTATACAGGAATTCTACAATATCTTCTCTTGTATCTTTATAATATCTAATCTTTTTTGCAGCAAATTAAATATGTGTAATTTGTAGTATAGATCCATGTTTTGTCTTTGTCGGTTTTGAAGTCTTAGCAATTCACATTTCTTGTTCAATACCTCATTATTAGTAAGGAGGCCAAGGCTCACCCAGGGCTGTAACGCCAGGAGGATGAATGGATGGACTTCATTATTGGTTCTATGTGTGATAGTATCTATTCTTTATTCTTGAAGCTAGTTTTATTCTAAATTCAGATATGTCTATTTTGGAAGTTACAGAGTTTGTAACCAATTGCTGCAGGAGTCTGGAGAAAGAATGTTCTGATATAGTTAAAAATTATATGGTCTTCTGCAAACCGTTGTGTTTTTGATGAATTGTTTTTTTTACAGTACACTTGCTTTCTTACCACTTTTTAATGACATAGACGAAATATAAATTGAAATCTGTGTTTGATAGTGGACACTTGTTTCTTACACACTGTTTCTTGAAATGTGATTGTGTGTTCTTCCTCCTCTACGGTTAAAAGTGTTTTTACATAAATAGTGTGGGCAGTTTTTATTAAATGGTGTAGGAAGCTCTAAATGTTTTTCCCATTATTTCTGTCTTTCTGCTTACAAAAAAACTTTAGTTTAGTCTATACTGAATCTTCATTTACTGCATTTTTATTACAAATTCTAAATAAATTCTATCTGTCCATTAAAATATGTTCTTTTATTTTGTTTATTTGACTTGACAACATTTTAAAAATTATTTTGTACTAAACTATAAGCTATTTTTTTTTTTATAAATGGGACACATTATGGGAAAAAAAGTAATAGAACTCCATTTGAGCTTCATGTTACTTTAGCATAACCTTTAATAAATGGAGGCTGGCAAATTATCTCGAGAATTTCAGTGTATACCCTATTTTCTTGAGTACTAAATTTATTCAGAATTATTTAAGTAGTGTTATGCATCAAACAGATGGAATATATTGGCATGACTACATCCTTATTTGTTTATTTGACTCATGTTTTGCAAAGCATGGATTAGTCCTGTCAGATTCTTTCCAACCCAGCATTTTGCTGCTGAACACACTAACACATATTTGTTCAAAATTTTTGAAGAAATTTTGTTTTGTTTTGTGCATTTGGTTTCTTTTCTGTCTTGTTATGTCTTTGTGAACCTAGGGGAAAAAGAACTACCTTTGGTCATTAGCTTTTTCTCTGTCATCTGCAAAGAACATACAAGATTGGTCCACCATGTTAAAGTGTTTTTGGTTGGTATGAAGTTGTGTGCTGTGTACAGTTTGCTGAAAGTGTTAACATGTAAAGTGTTTTTTTAAAGAAGTTTGTTATATTTGTTTGTGTGACAGTGTTTCTATTTCTTGTTTAAGTGTAAGGCACAGGTAAGACTATACTTCTCCTTTCTCTTATTTGGTACAAACATTTTGCTTACTAAGGTAACATAACCATTAAATTTTTGTTGTTACTGGTTATTGTTTATAGTCTTGTGTTGTGACTTGGGTCATAATGTCCTGTTGTACCTTGGATCATATCATAAGGTAAAATATAGTGCATGTGTTTACTGTTTTCATTACCTGAAAATTCTTTTCTATTACAATGCCATGAAGTAGGTTAGGTTACTATTTTCATGAGTTCATTTCAAGAATCACATAGTGATTAGGTTGAGGTGCAGCCAACAGTTTGGTCAACCAAGGGTCCCTTTGTTGTCTGTATTAACCATTTTATTTCATGTGAAAAGTCTCTTAAGTAAGATCCCGGTGGTTACGTTTTAGACAATCATGAGTCCCGCTTGTCAGTCTCAGCCAGCCCTGCCCCATAGGCCTACATCACATAAGTTGCAGACATTAGAATACAATGTGATAGGTCAATATGAAACATATTACAGTATTTGCCTTAATTATTGGATACGTTGAAGCTCATTTGTGACCAGTTTATCAAACCAAATATTGAAAGGTTTAATTTAATGAGATAGGAATTTATCCTGTACATGAAGTGTTGTTGCCAAGGATGCATCCCTGTCTTTGACTGTCACCAAAAGACTTTACAGTCAGGTGACAACCAAATAATGTATCTTTATACTCCAAAGACAGCATATTTATCATCAAAGAGGACGGAATATCAACTGAATTGATATAGTGCACAAAATTATCAGTGGTGAATTGTGACCCAGAAGTCAGCTTTGTCAGAACAGTACAATGCTGTACCGTGTACCTTCCTGCTAGACATGACTTGCAAATCAGGATTCAGCACTGAGATGTATCCTTGCACTAAGAAGACCCTTGCCTGAGGCTGGCAAAGGAACCTGGCGTAAGAAAGCATGGAAAAAGCGAGATACAAGTATGCATGCCAGAGAAGAATAAAGCTGAAAACCAGAAAGCTGAAAGAGTGAAGTCAAATTTCTGGGGAAAATACTTGGAAGAAAACTGTATGGAGATCAACTGATTGCTGTTGAAACATCTGTAGAGTAGTCTGAAGATATTACAAAAATGCAACACATTAGGTTTCTCCTGACTGTGCAGACTTGCTTTAAAAATAAATTGTTTATATTATGGAATGTGTTTTTGTAATTAGTGATATGTTACAAGGAGATCTGATTTAGTAAAGCTTCCAGGGATTAGGAGCATTTCTCATTACATACTTGAAGTGATAAATTATTTGATGCACATGAATATGAAATCAGGTATTACAAGTGGATAGAAAACAGAAATAAATTTATCCTTGGCAAAGGAAATGGATATTTTAGCTTTTCAAATAAAGAAGAATATCAATGTTTATTACCAGCAGAATTATCCAAATGCAAAGTCTCACAACTGTGTTTTTCAGCCAGTTTTAGTGCACTGAATTTGAAATAGAGTGAGCTTCCTCTTTGACCGTGTAAGTGTTTACATTTAATGCAACATGTGGAACTGAACATAGGTTAACTTTCACATTTATTGATTTTCATGCGTAGGTACGATATTAAAGGAATGTTACTGGATAAATTGCATGCATGTCTGTTCTGTTATTAATATTCTTATTTCTGGCACCACAAGATGCTGCCTATTACTCAGAACAGCAGGCTACAGAACTACTCAAAATGCAAAAATTAAAGTTAGTCTTTACCTTACCTAAGTTGTAATTTCTTTCCCAAGGTAAAAATTGATATGTTCCATGGTACCAACACATGTTGCATCTTTGTTCACTTCACTCTCTCCATTTTAAATGTCATCCATAAAGAAATACAGAAATTGAAATTTAAAAGTGTACACAGTTGCCAGACCTGGGTGCAACATGAAATTTACCGTCATGTAATTTTGTTCACACAGAAAAATTAAAAACCTAACTGTCGAAGTTACATCTTCTGCTACTGACAATGTTCCTGTTGCAGGGGTGCAGAGGAACAAACTGGGGTTGCAGGAAATGGTAAGTAGAAATTATACTGTTCTACACATTTTATTAGCATCATATTATTATTATGTTTGTTTTAAGTCTTGTGTATGTGGTTTCTTTGGATTTGTGTTACTTTTATCTCTGTGGTGTTGAACCTGCATTACTTATCAGCCTTTTCAGTTGCTCTAACACACCGGTCTCGTCAGCACAGCTATACACATATTTGCAAGAAATGTGATAAGAGGTTTAGTGTTGGCATGGTGGAAGTGTTGGAAAAAAGTATATTAAAAGAATAATTGGTCTGGAGTTATGAGTGTGAAAGATTGAGATGCTTTCTTCTCTTCTAAACTTTGGTAAAAATGAAGTGGCTAGAGGAAGTCTGCTTTGCATTGTTTCCTATTGGTTAACAAGATTTAAACTGCAATGTTCTAAGGAAGGGAGTATAAAGGTTAAACCTTATATGTTTGGGACAGGTGTTTGTTATGCGTACATCCTAATGACCAGTGCTGGTCTATGACTCGATCCTCATTGGAAAACGTAGGAATCTATAGTTTTACAGCTACTTACCTCATTTCAAGTCTAGTTAATGATTACATGCCAGCTTCTCACTATGGATAATTTGAACAATTAAAATGATTTAATAAGATATAAAGTTTTGTTTCAACTTGAAATATTAGTGCAGGTAGTTATGAGCTAAAAATTTAAAGTACCAGTATTTCCATAAACTGTATCAGCCCTTTGTCATAAAATGGCAACATTCTTTTGCATAATCTGCACATATTGAAAAGAATATGGGAAAATCAAATGTTGACTTGAGATTTAATCCCAGACTTTCTGTCAGTGTGTGTTAGGTCATCTTTCTGCGAGGATAAAGTGGAGAAATGTGAAGCTGAGCATGAGAAATTTCTGCCGCACACTTATGCAGTATTCAAGTCACAGTATTTTGAAATCTCAGCTGCTCACATCCTTTCAGTGAAGATTCAATTCTTGTGGAATATAACACTGTGTTGTCTCGTGAGTGAGTAATCACGGAAAATTCAAAGGACTGTTTGAACCTATAGTTGAACCCGCCATTATCTTTCGAAACGTCGGTAGCTATTTTACCATTCGACATAGATGTACGTCCCAGAAGACTTGAATATTAATTCACATTATAGCTAGAGTAATCCAAGTTACCGGAACCATGTCACATTGAATAAGTTTACTTTGTTTGACAAAATTAATGTGTCCAATACATCTTTTGACAGCAGTGTGAAGTGAAAGATGTGTGTCTATTGACAGGGGAATGGGGAAGAGAAGGGGTACGTAATTTCCACTCGTAGCCCACGCAGTTTACCGGGTACTAAGTTCTTTGGCGTTTATGCAGATAGATGCAGTGCCTATGCATATGTTGACTTTGTGTCAAATGAAGGGTCAGTGAGGAGAATGGGTAGGCATAGCAGCATAACAGAAAAGAGTTTTGAGAATATTCTTTAATACTACTAACATATTACAATGAGAATATATGACTAGCATATAGCAAAATACAATTTTTGCACTCGTAATTTAACAGTAAGGTAAAACAATATTCTTTTGGTACTGAGAAAATGAGTTTTTCTTAATAAAACCAGCTGCAATCCAAACAACCGGATGGGCATTGCTTATGAACCAAAATGAGAAACGGTCGTGCTCTTTAGTATCATCTGCTGGCAGGATTTTATCCGTTTGTAACAATATAACGTGCACAAACTTACATTAACCAGACGTAAAATTGTGGACGAAATTATTACAAAATTTCTCACAGACAAATTTCTTTTTGCAAATTCTAAGCCTTCTATAAGTTTTGCTCTTTTTTAGCAGTGACAGTTACTGCTTTGTTGCCAGACAAGGGTAATGTCTTTTTAACATCGTTATTACAATAAAACAAAACCGTTGCATTTTCACCCACATTATAATACACGCACGTATTTTTGAACTGCTTCTTGTGGAATTATATTCATGACGTCACATTCAGTACACCATGCCCTTGTGTTACGCCCTAGTTGTGTCCTTGAGAAAGTGGGCGTAAATAAAAATTATACTCCCATAAGAAGTAATGGAACAGGGAGGGTTTAGGCGTAATAGAGCGCAGCAGCCCGCCAAAGAGCGTTCAATCGAAAACGAGGGGGGCGTAAATTAAGAAGTGGTATATACTGGCAAGGGGCGTTAAAAAGGCGTAAAACAAGGGCTACGTGTATATGGTCAGTGAGAGTTGAGGTTTTTACGGTACTGTCTTGAAAATGACTGACATCTGGGACATGACATCCTGTAGTCTGGCAGATACGTATCGGAGTTTCAGAGGAATCTGCTACCTCCATCTTCAGGGTAAGAAACAGGTTACTCTGATAGTCGGTACATATTTATCGGATTACACGGCGTCACGTCCCGGAGGACTTGCTTTCATGTATGTGTATATATATATATATATATATATATATATATAACGGTTTTTTTCGCTGGTTGATGGAAATGTTTAATTAGTTGCTCTGAAGTAATATTCTCTATACAAAATACAGTTAAAATAATATAAATGATATTGCGGATACTTTGAAATGTTCGTATAACGTAAAAAGACATCGACACGAAACAGGAATATTTCGGTAAATAAATAATTTTTCTTAATTTTCCAGAATACATGGGCAGACCAGAATTATTTAAATTTATGTTTACTTACTTCCGGGACGAGAGGCCTTTTGGTGGTTTCATAACTCAGCCATTTATCGAAGAGTTACGACAGTGGACAATTATTAATGAGACCCAGCGCGGAGTCGTAATATGCGCAAAATGTTGATACATTTCCAGCACAAATTCCGGAGCAAAACGATTTATATTTTAATACTAATACACGCAACTTAAGATGTGTGCAGCCTGTATGATTAACATATCTGAAGCTTACGGCTTACCCATATTCAGAATGTTCGCACGACGTGTCTAGATTTATGTGTTTTTAACTTCATGAACATGAAAAATATTATGGGTTAAATTAGCGTCCGAGGCTTCATACGACTGCTCATTACTACTTGCTGTATTCCAGGGACATATGTTACGAATCAGTGCTTTATTCTACAGTTACCAAACCAGAGGAAATATATTACACTGTGTTAGGTGGTAAATTAAAAATTAAGGTTTCTGTGCCTATATTTCCTTGAAAACTGCCTTTTAGATTATTATTAATAAATGATATTTCCATAATATTGGCTTATTGCTGAAAATCCAGAAGCCAGAAATGCGTAGTCCAGTCACAGATGAAGTGGGGTCTGAAGGAAGTCTGCGATGATCCATGTGTATAAAAACTACATGGGAATGTTAAAGACGACATTGCAAAAAGCCAAAGGCATATCACAGAAATATTTGATTAATGCTCATATAATCATGAAGTCTAAATACATGTAAGTATTTAAACTATCGGAGAAGGAAAAACAGGCAGTTTGAAGAAACAGTACTTAAAAATATTTCATTCTTACAGTTCTTGAACTTGGTAACGCAACAGTGTCCTGTAGTACTCACTCATTGTTAATGGGAATGTTTCTAAAAATCTCTTCCAGTATTTTCTAAATTAGCCTTTCGAGTACTTTAGATTTAAATTTTCCCCGGGATTCTGTACCTGAAGATTAATAAAAATCCGAACTGTCGGGGGGC
>JGI20166J26741_11679585_pt1 | contig 10996 bp, 11 predicted proteins | sample TergutCu122P5_FD_26741 | JGI IMG/M metagenome (IMG submission 26741) | reverse complement strand
TGACACATTTTGTTTTATTATATTCACAAAACTTAACGAAATCAACACTTTAAGTGATATCATAAACTTAAAGAGTGTCAACTGATTTGAATCACGCCTAGTTTCCAGAAGACTTTTTTATCTGTAAAAATATATCCTTTGTTATAAGTGTAATGCCTTGCTCGGCAGCTTTCTTCTCAACAGCTTTTTTTACAAATCTCTGGAAACCTTTTGGAACGACACGAGTAAATTCTGCAAGACCCTCTGCATCCCATTGGGTAGCGATTTCCTTTTCTGAATTTTGCACAATATAAGGCTCTGTAGGAACAATTCCATCTTCAAGATAATTTTTTAGACGTTTATTTATTTCCTCGCTTTTAGCAAAACCGCTTACAATTTTATTGCCGATAAATTCAGAATGCTCCTGTACTTTTTGAGGTGTAAATTTGTTTACGGTTTCGTTAGATTTCATACCGAATGTTGTCCGCTTGTTTTCATGACCACAGACCACGCATGTAAAGATGTTATTTTTGATGCGGAAGCTGTCGTTTTTGCATATTGGGCAATGAAGTCTATCATCGTCGTTTTCAAAATGAAAAGAGGGATTTTCGCCTAGCAGCATTTTTGCGGAATATTCGCCTATCTGTCTCCCTTCAGATAGTATATCTGGATGCAGCAAAATTTCACCTTTTAAAGCGATATTCTCATACAGTTTTTGCACTTTCACATCACAATTAAATACTTTCATAAATAAGCTTGTTGTGGTCTTTTGCATGGAACACCAATCTCCTTGGGCTCCTGCAAAGGAGATTGAAATTCCGATTTTAGGTTTTTGCTTATTTTCGATTTTATCAAGACCCCATGCTGCTAAACGATCAAGGATGGTTTTCATTGAAGATGGTGCGCCAAATATATAGCATGGAGAAACGAGCAAAATCAAATCTGCCTCAGCGATCTTACCTTTGAGTGCATCAAGATCGTCTTTAATAATGCATTTTAATTCACCATTATTGCATCCAAAGCAGCCTACGCAATGCTTGATGTTAAGATTTGGGACGCATACGAGTTCAACATAGGAAACTTCTCGTATGGGTTTTAATAATTCATTCATCATAATAGAAGAATTGCCGTTTTTGCGGCCACTAAATAACAAAGCTAATGCTTTCTTTGTAACCATGGGCACACCTCTTGAATTTCTAAAATTTTATGATACAACTGTAACATAAATTGAACGAGTGGTCAATGATGGGTCTAATTTTTTTATTTTTTTAGTAGGTGTGTTTCGAAAAAGATCATATTTAGTTGACACATTTCTTTTTAAAGTAGCCATAAAATCTAGTTAAATCAATGTTTATAAATAACTATAAAATTTAGAGTGTCAACTAAATATGAAACACTCCTTTTAGGATATAAAAAGTGTAATTATAGTTTGTATATATATTAAAATTATAGTATAATAATTTTAGGAGATGATTTTATGGAAGTATACATTGAAAATATTGTTTCCATATCGGAGGTCAATCAAAACTTTTCTAAAGTTGCCCATCTTGTTGATGAAAAGGGTTTGGTAATAATTCTTAAAAATAATACTCCTCGCTATGTACTTTTAGATTACAACATGCTTCGGCAAAACGCTGAGTCAGATGATGAAGATGTGAGTGATGTGACCTTTCGTATGTTGGAAAAATATATCAAAGAATTAAATGAATTAGCAAAATGATCACGCTATTTCAAATTGACTCTAAAATATAAATTTTAGAGTTAAATCTTTATCTAAATTATCTAAATTAAAAATTTCATAAAGATAATGAGCCTTCTTATAAGTTAGACCTGTTAGGAAAACGATTGACATATGTTTTGAAGTATGATAACATTTTTATGTGTAAAGAAATATGGAACGTGTTATATGGTACTATTGCCAATAGACAAGCAGCATATAAGTTATTCATTCTTTCATATAAAAAATGGATGCACTGGTGTCTTTGGCAAAAAAAATGAGGAGGTATGTAAATGAAATTAAAAAAATTAATGTTAGCCTTAGCAACAACAACAATGCTTGCAGCAACGTTTGCAGGATGTGGTAATTCTGCTAGTAGCAATACAACTACGACGCAAGCACCGGCGACTACACAAGCACCGGCAACTACAACGCAAGCACCAGCAACTACGCAAGCTCCGGCGACTACACAGGCACCTGCAGGCGTGAAGGAAATTACGCTTGTAAGCAACAAGATCGAGATTGATCAAGCTTTAAAGGACTATGCTGCAATATATGAGCAGAAAACTGGTGTCAAAGTAAATGTTAAGAGTTATGGCGGCGAGACTCCATACGCTCCAGCACTTACAGCAATGCTTAACTCTGGAACAGAACCTGAAATTTTCGTAATTGAGGGAACCTCAGGCTATACGGATGCCAAGAACGCAGGTCGTGTTACAGATCTTTCGGATCAGCCATGGGTTTCAGACACAGACGTTGCATATAAAGATGGTAGCAAGGTTGTAGGCTTCCCGGTTTCCATTGAAGGCTGGGGTCTTGGTTATAACAAGGCTCTTTTAGATAAAGCAGGTGTTGATCCAGCAACGATGGACACTTTCTCAGGTATGAAGGCAGCTTTTGAAAAGATCGACAGTCAAAAAGCCGCTCTTGGAATTGATGCTGTTGTTTCTATGGTTGCTGGCTCCGGTATGACATGGGTTACAGGTTTGCATGGTGTTAATGATTACCTTTCGTTGGGATTGCCATACAATGATTCCAGCAAGTATATCGACATGATGCTCAATAAGCAAGTTGATACAGATCGTTTAACTGCATTTGCTAACTATTACAACCTGCTGTTCCAATATTCCAATAAGAACACACTTACCGCTGGTACTTATGACACTCAAATCGGTGATTTTGCTAACCAAAAGACAGTATTTATCCATCAAGGTAACTGGATAGACCCTAACCTTAAGGAATTAGGCATAAATTTTGATATGGGTTATGTTCCTCACGCTTTCCTTGACACTCCAACAGATGGTATTTTTGCTGGTGCTCCTTCTTGGTATATTGTAAACGCAAAAGCACCTGGTGTTAATGAAGCGAAGGCATTCCTTGCTGCTATGGTTTCAACACCAGAAGGTCAGGATTATATGGTAAATAAAGCTGGCATGCTTCCTGCATTTAAGAGCATAACACTGCAACCAACTGGTCCGCTTTCCAAGGCACTCTTGGCTTGGACTTCAACAGGAAAGATCTATGCTTGGCATCAAAACGATATGCCTAATGGTTTTGGAATGAACACATTAGGTCCAATATTCGGACAGCTGGCATCAGGTCAAATCGATGTACCAAAGTTTGTTCAATTGTTTACGGATGCTGTGGCCAATATAGCACCTAACCCAGGTACGTAAATTTAAAACCATTGTATTAATAAATATAAGGGTGGCTTCATATTAGCCATCCTTATATATTTAAAATCGGAGGTGAAATATGGTAAATGTAAAGCCTAAAAAAGGTAAATCTCGTAATAATTTAGTATTTTTCACATTTTTATTGCCTGTGGTATTTGCGTTCTGCATGGTCATAGTGATACCATTTTTCATGGGCATTTATTATTCGTTTACAAACTGGAACGCCATAACCGGCACAGAGGTCAAGTGGGTAGGTCTTCAGAACTTCAAGGCTTTAGCAGGTGATGTTACATTTCTCAATGCTTTTTTAGTTACGACGGCGTTTGCTGTTTTGAATATCATTGCGGTGAATGTCTTAGCCTTCGCTCTTGCGCTTTTAGTTACAAGCAAGCTTAAATTCACTAATTTTTATCGTTCGGCCTTCTTTCTTCCAAATTTAATCGGCGGTATCGTGCTTGGCTATATATGGCAATTTATATTCACCAATGCTCTACCGACGTTTGGAAAGCTTTCCGGTTTTATGTGGCTGTATAACAACATATTTTTAACAAACAGGTATCTGGCTTTGATTGCGATTGTCATTGTTGCTACGTGGCAATATGCTGGGTACATCATGATGATTTATATTGCAGGTATCCAGAGCATATCCGATTCATTGACCGAAGCTGCAGAAATAGACGGAGCGAGCTATGGACAAAGGCTCCGATATATCATCTTTCCTCTCGTGGCTCCAGCATTTACGGTGTCCATGTTCCTGACGCTTGTAAATTCATTTAAGCAGTTTGATGTAAACTACTCACTTACTGCAGGTGGACCTTCCGGTATGTTCATGGGTAAGGCGATTCAGACAAACGAGTTTTTAGCACTGAATATCTACAATACTGCATTTGCGTTTAAGAGGCTTGCTCAAGGGCAGGCAAAAGCGGTTTTGTTCTTTGTGGTTATCGCTGTTATTTCACTTATTCAGGTTTACTATAACAAGCGAAAGGAGCTGGAATTGTAATGAAAAAGCGTCATAATTCTATTTTGCTTGAAGTTTTGGCGATGCTCTTGTTTTTAATCTATATGATTCCTTTTGTAATAATATTGATTAATGCGTCCAAGCCATCGCTAAAGATCATAGATAATCCGCTATCGTTGCCTACTGACCCGTCGGTGTTTTTTTCCAATATAGTGAAGACAGTTACCAGTCCTAATGTTCGATATATATCATCGCTTATTTCGTCAGTAATCATAACAGTTGTTTCTGTCTTGCTCCTTGCTCTCATTGCTTCTATGGCAGCATGGGTGTTGGTTCGAACTAAGACCAAGCTATCCGGAGTTATTTTCATGGTGTTTGTGGCTGCTATGGTTATACCATTCCAAGTTGTTATGTTCCCACTTGTTTCATGGTTTCATCTTGTGGAGGTCAAGCTGGGGTTAATGAATACTCCTTTTAGGCTTTTGCAAAATTATCCAGGAATTATTTTAGCCTATTTAGGGTTTGGAACTCCAATGTCTGTGTTCTTGTATCACGGCTTCATAAAGGGTTTGCCACTGGAGGTTGAAGAATCCGCTACAATCGATGGATGCTCACGTTCTGCAACGTTTTTTAAGATTGTCTTTCCTATACTGAAGCCAATCACTGTGACAGTGATCATTCTAAATGGTATATGGATTTGGAATGACTTTTTGCTTCCTATGCTGGTGCTTGGTTCGGGGAACAAAGTACAGACGTTACCTCTAGCTGTTGCAAATTTTGTTGGTTCGTTTCTAAGGAAGTGGGATCTTATACTTACTTCAACGATTATGGCAATGCTTCCAATTGTAATCATATTCCTGATTCTGCAAAAGCATATAATCAAGGGCATGATGGAAGGCTCGGTAAAGGGTTAAAGGAGTTGAGGTTATGTTATGGGAAGAATTATCAGCCAAAGATTTTGAGTTTTGGGTAAAAAAAAGCGAAGGCATTTGCGTACTTCCTATTGGAGTGATTGAAAAGCATGGTTACCATTTGCCACTTGGAACAGATATGTACATTTCAACTGCAATAGCAAAGAGAGCCGCAGAAATTTCTCCTGCTGTTGTATTTCCATATTATTTTTTAGGTCAGATAGCCGAAGCTAGACACGTAAAGGGTACACTAGCAGCTTCGCATCATCTGATTATGGATGCCCTACTTGAAATGTGCGATGAGATATATAGAAATGGCTTTACAAAGATACTAATTTTAAATGGTCATGGTGGTAATGAACACTTTCTGCCCTTTTTTGCACAAGAGATGCCTGGTCTAAACCGAAAATATGCAGTATATACTCGTTTTGTTCATAATATCACAGAAGAGCAGCTTAAAACCATACAATCTCATACCAACGTAAATGATATGGGTTATCACGCTGGTTTTTTAGAAACATCTCTAATAATGCACTTACGTCCGGATCTCGTTTGCATTGAGAATCAAGATCCATCTCAAAGTGTAAGCATGAAAAGACTAAAAGATTTACAAGAGCTTGGTGTTTTTTCCGGGTTCAACTGGTACTCGGAATATCCTCATCATTTTGCAGGAGATCATTCTTGTGCAACTGCGGAGCATGGTGAATTTATTTTTAATATTTTGTGTGAAAATATTGTAAATACAATAAACTTGATAAAAGCTGATGATATGTCTATGAAACTCATAAAAGAATTTAACCAGCTTGCAAATTAATTTTTAATAAATATAAAGGCTCTTATTGAATTTTCACTTAAGAGCCTATTTTTATTACGGTGTAGTGGATATTAAAGCATCGCTGCTTTAATATGCGAAAGAAATAAATAATTGTAAAAAAATGTTTATATTTTTTTGCTTTAGAATCTTATTTTTAGCAATATTTTCTTAACTTTTTGTATATACTATTACCGAACATATATTCTTTATTGAGGTGCTTTATGAGCGATAGGATTATTTTACATATAGACATGAATAATTTTTATGCTAGTGTTGAATGCCTTTACAATCCTGAAATTCGCAATTTACCTATGGTAGTTGGTGGAGATGTAGAGAAAAGGCATGGCATAGTTTTATCCAAAAATAACATAGCGAAGAAATTTGGCATAAAAACAGGTGAAGTCATATGGCAAGCCAAACAAAAGTGTCCGAATTTAGTAAGCGTAAAACCAAATTTTGAAAGATATTTAAAGTTTTCAGAAATGGCAAGGCAAATATATGATGAATACACAGATCAAGTTGAAGGTTTTGGACTGGATGAATGCTGGCTTGATGTAACAAATAGCTCTATATTTGGAAACGGGAAAGCGTTGCAAAAAGGCTCAAAAAGGCTGATCTTAAAGCTAAAACGGTTCAAATTGAAGTTAGAGATTGTACTTTCGAAAGCTATTCAAAGCAGGGAAAGCTTAAAAATCCTAGCAACATATCGAGAGAAATATATGAATTATCTTTTAAGCTATATAAAGAATCTTACAAGAAAGATAGAGGAATAAGGCATTTATCTGTTAGAGGAACGGATTTAATCTCAGAAGAAGATATCCAATTAGATATTTTTTCCAACGAAATTAAAAGAGAAGGTCTTGAAAAGTTAGATTTAGCTGTAGATAGCCTGAGGGAAAGATTTGGCTATTTCATAGTTTTAAGGGCTATGTGTTTAAACCATAAGCTCTCAGGACTAAACCCGGAAACTCATGTTATACATCCTGTATCTTATTTTTAATTAGGAGCTTGATTATGGAAAAGGTTTTTTTGAAAATTATTGCTGAATTTAATACATCAGGAGAAATTAAACCATTGAAGATCATATGGGAAGATGGGCGAAATTTTGAAATAGATAAAGTGATGGATATCAGAAATTGTGCGAGTCTAAAATCTGGAGGAGTTGGCACTAGATATATTTGCAGGATTAGAAATAAAATAGTAAGGATTTTTTTAGAAGACAATCGGTGGTTTTTAGATAAGTGCTAAATGAAGAATTTAGTATCAAAAAATTTTTATTGAAAATAATATAGTATTATGTCATATAAACGAAGATAGATAAAAATTTATTGAATAATAGAAAGGGAAAATAAGCTTATGAAAAATAAAAAACACAAAAAAAGTTTATTGATGATAATAACGATTGCAATAATAGTTTCAATCATAATTGTACCGACAAAAACCGCAGGACAGCAAATAGACAATGAACAGCATAAATCCAACACTTTTACTTCTGACGACCAAAACATCAAAGTTACATTGGAAAATATTTTTACACCTCCTGTTAACTGGAGACCTGGTCAGACCATTAACAATCAAATGTCTGTAACAAATCTGGATGAAAGTATAGATTTTGCTTTTGTTAGGCTTCAGTTTAAAGAATATTTGGAGTTTAGTGAAAGTGCTTTAGTTACAGATGCATTACTAAATCCCATTCTATTTAAAACATGGGACTATGGTCCTAAGATTGGAAAATACATGCTATGGAATGAAAAACCAGCTAACTTAAATCTTTCTAGGTACACTGTAAATGGCGTGGATTATTGCCGCACACAAAACATCGAACTTAAGGATGGTATTTATGGAAAACCTATGCATGGAAGTACCTCTGTTAGTGTGTTCGGTACCGCTGCAAAAGCAAACTATCCAATGCAGCCCCACACCATTCAAAGCCCTATCCATCCAGAATGCCTTTACAATGTAACAGGGTGGGATGATGCAACAGGCACTCCAATTAGAAGCGGCAACATCAGAACCCAAAATAATACAGGCCCAGATGCTATTTCTGATTACATAAGCTGGGCGATGGGTACAAATGTAATCACAATGCATGACTGGGCAATTGGGGGAGCTGTTGTAGGTGGAGTGACTTTAGGTCCAAGACAATTAGGCAATTTTTGGATTGTTGATGCAGACGGCTGGATATATTGGGCAAATGGGATTAGACCTAATTCAACCACATCCAATGTTTTAGAATCTGTTACACTAAATAGTATGCTCACAAATGCAACAGGTTTAGAATATTGTATTCATGTGGATATGGAAGTATGTACACAGGGAGAACTTAACACTGCAGCTACAGAATGGGGCAATAACGCAAGTGTAAATGGTCAGGACTTAATTGGTGAACTGCAGACACTCGTAGTTATAAATGAAACTAATTTCCCGGATCCAGTTTTTAGGCAGTGGGTGGCAGATAATCTTGATCCAAATGGAGATGGTGTGCTAACTGTAAGCGAACGCAATGCTGTAACTGTTTTAAATACTAGAAATACCGCATTATTTGATGTCAGCGACTATACAGGCATTGCTTACTTCACAAATCTAACAAGCATTACCACAAGTACGTCCTTTAATGGTATTGATTTTTCTGTCTTTCCGCATCTTGCTACTGTAAATACCATAACAGTAGAAGGAGGTACATTAGATCTTAGAGGAGCTGCATCATTACAAACTTTATTTGTTTCCAAGACCACAACTGTTTCAATGCCTCTGCAACCAATATCAATTGTAAATATGGCTACAAAGATATTTGCTGATGGAAGAAACTTGGTAAGACTTACTTCATCAAATGGATCAATTACAAAAGACAGTTTTGATATTTATTCAAATACTGCCGGAACAGTAGATATTGCCATAGAAAATGACCTTTCTGGCATTGTACAGAATAACTTAATAACTGCTGAAACTGTTCCTAATGCCCATTTATATAAAGGAATAATTGTTACTGGTGGTACAGTTGAAACTAATGGTGACATCACTATCCCTATAGGTGGTAGAGTTTATACCTCTGATGGCTATTATATTCTCAGCACTGGTGGCACCTTGCGACATTTGGATGCAGAAATTTTAGCAAATGCAGGCTCTGTAACATGGACACCTGTTATCACTGAGCATTTGAAAACACTAGCACAGTGTTCTGGTACTCCTGTCACTTGGACTGCTACTCAGAATGAAGTCTTGGCTAATCATAGTTATTAGGTAGTGGCTAGTGATTAGTGGCTAGAAGAAAATTTATTTAATTTTAAGAAAATTAATCACAGTGATTTTTCTCTTCTTTCATGTGAGAATTATCACTGTGATTTTTCTCATCCTCCATATTAGGAACTTTTGAAAAATAAAAATTTTATGATCATGTGAAAACTTAGTCTCTTTTTTACGCTTGCCTCATATAATAATAATAATGATTTTATTGGAGGAAGATTATGAGACTTACTTCTAGTCAGGTTGATACTATATTTGATAAGATAACATTTGAAATTGGTGACGATTTATTGCCTCAATACACCTTGGATAAATTTACTAGAAATCGTAGAGATGAAGTGGTACTCGTGGGTGACAATTATTTAGAAAATCAAGAAAAACTTCGAAGATATTATGAAAAGATACTTAACAAGAAAGCCATTGATTTCTCAAATGGAGTAGACCTATTTAAAGACTTTCGCTATATAGATATAGATAAAATTGAAATGGATAAGAGTGGATGGAATTATTTCGATAGACCAGACGATATGGAATTTTTAAATTTAGTATCATCAGTGCAAACTATCTGAAATCTTAGCTATTTAATATACACAATTGAATAAATGGGGGAGACTCCTGGTTTCGAAAAATACTGAAATATAAGCTTTGGTAGTGTCGAAATAAAAATCGCCGTCTATCTTCGTCGAATAGGAGATGAATAGATTAGTGTACAGTTCTTTGAGCGGAAAATATCTAAAATCAAAAAATATTGAGGAAATAAGTAAATTATAGTAAAACGGTTCTTTATAACTCTTGTGCATAATTTCATGAGGAGGAAACTAAAAAAGACGAAAATTACAGTTAACAAAGATTCAAATTTGCTTTATAATCATAATATAATAAAAACCTATTGAAGAGGATGATATTCATGGACAATAAGACACCGCCAAAAAATGAACATGATCATGGTTATAAAAGCTTATTTTCTAAGAAAAAAAACTTTATGCACTTTCTTAGAAAGTACATTGGTATAACATGGGTCAATGAAATTGATGAAGATGACCTGATACTGATGAATAATACATTTATTTTAAAAGATTTCAGAGGTAAGGAAACGGACATAATATATCGATTGAAGATAAAAGGAATAGAAATTATTTTCTATGTCTTACTAGAACTGCAGTCAAGAGTTGATTTTACGATACTTTATAGGTTGCACCAGTATATGTCAGAAATGCTCAGGCGTGAATTTAAAAATGCAGATACGAAAGAGCGTGAAACAAAGGATTTCAAGTTGCCAGTAGTGGTTCCTATTATACTATATAATGGTGCAGACAGATGGACTGTTGCAAGAAGCTTTAAAGAGTATTTAAATGGATATGAGTTATTTGGTAAAAATGTGATAGACTTTGAATATTTGCTACTAGATTTGAATCGCAGTAATAAAGAATTCATACTATCAACAAACAAAATACTAGACAACATATTCGCATTAGATCAAAAGGGCAAAAAAGAAGAAATAATTCGATCAATAATAATGGTCTTAGATCGAGTTCAAGAAATGGAAAAAGATGAACAGGTAGAATTTTTCGGATGGCTAGAATATATAATGATACCACGCCTCCCTAAGGAAGACAGAGAAGAGATACTTGAAAGCATTAGAAAGGGAGGTGATGACATGTTACAGTATAATCTGGAAAGAGCTTTTGACGATGA
>JGI20166J26741_11679474_pt1 | contig 10997 bp, 11 predicted proteins | sample TergutCu122P5_FD_26741 | JGI IMG/M metagenome (IMG submission 26741) | reverse complement strand
GTGACGTGGTCTCGAAACAAGGGAGCACTAAATCAGCTATCCGGATTCTTCTGATTCTCGCAGCAGACTGACCGTTGGTGCGCTATGAAGATAAGGGTCCACCCAACCGGTTAGAACAGGCTGCGACCAGTAGGAGAGCGGCAAAAAAATATATTTCATGACTTTTGGGACAAACCCTGTAAAACTGTTCGTATTGGTTGCACTGAAAGAACATTAGTTATGAGTGCAGTTTTGTTTGTTTACACTGCGTAGTGCCAGTGTCATTGCGTTACAGATTGTGTTTATTAACATTTGTATGAAAGTACTGCAAAATGGGAGATTTACAGATTTTCAAAAAGGATAGATTGTTTGTGCGCATTTAGCTGGAGCATCTGTGCCCAAAATGGCCACTTTGTTAGATGTATCCAGAGTGTCAGTTTCCAAGGCTATGACAACATACACAAATCGTGGAAAGACATCATCAGCTAAGAGGAATAGTGACCGAAATCCAAAGGTAAGTGCAAGGGATTGTCATACATTGAAGAAGATTGTGTCAAAAAATCACAGAACTACTGCAGCAAAGGTGACAGCAGAACTCAATATTTATCTCGAAGATCCTGTTTCCACAAACACAGTCTGAGAGCTTCACAAGTCTAGCATCCACTATAGAGCTGCAATTGCTAAACCTCTGATTCCTGAAAACAATGCTAAAAGGTGAAAAAGATGGTGTGATGATCGTAAAACCTGGATGTCTGATGATTGGAAATACATAATTTGGTCAGATGAGTCATCCTTCACATTGTTCCCGACAGCAGGCCGGGTTTATGTTTGGAGAATGCCCGAGGAAACCTGTAATCCTGACTGCCTGGTTCCAACAGTTAAACATGGAGATGATGATTTGGGCAGCACTGTCTTGGTATTCTTCTGGTCCTAAATTTACTCTGAATGGTTGAATTACCTCCAGTGCCTACATGGACATTTTATGTAACCAGGTGCATCCTGTGGTTCAGTGTTGTTTCCTAACAATGATGCAGTTTTTCAAGATGACAGCCCATACACATAACCAGGAGTGTTCAGCCTTGGTTTGAGGAGCATGAAGATGCACTTCAACATTTCCCTGGCCAGCACAATCGCCTGACTTAAATATCATCAAACTGCTGTGTTCAATTTTTAGAGAGTAGGGTAAGAAGCAGATTCCCTCCTTCAGCATCTCTCAAGCAACTAGATGTTCTCCATGAAGAGTGGTACAGTATTCCACTAGAGACTATTCAAAACTTATTTGAGTTTATTCCAAGAAGGATACATGCTTTATTACAGACAGAATGGTGGGCCAACTCCATAGTTATGAAAAAATGAGTATCTTTCACAACTGTTTCCATTATTTTGTCCTTCCCCTGTAAGTGGAGAGGTTCATTCTCAAGGAGCTAACTAAGGTGAATGTTACGGAGCAATATCAGTTTAAAATCCAAACAGGCTTGCAGTTTTCAATAACTCAGATGGTAGAGGGGACATAAAGTAGAGCTTTGGAGAATATTTTCAAATTCTCAGCTAAAACGGTCATGGTTGCTATGTACAAAAGCAGCATAAGCCATGGTTTGATGAAGAATGTTCAACATTTGAGGACCAAAGGAAGCAGTATAAATCAGAATGGCTACAGGATCAAAGCCAGAATAATGCAGATAATCTGAAATATGTAAACCTGAATATAGTAGACACTTTAGGAACACAATAGGGAATATCTGTAAGGTAAAATTAATGAACTTGAAAAGAGAGCAAGAACATGAAAATTACAAACTTGTATTAGGGTCGTCAGTGAATTTAAGAAGGGTGACTAGCCTAGAACTAACACAGGAAATGAGAAGGTTGATCTTACAGGCTCCCACAGAATTTTAAATAGGTGGAGGATGCATTTTTCTCAATTATTGAATGTACATGGGGTTAATGATATTAGGCAGACTGAAATACATTCAGCAGAGCCACTAGTACCTGAGCCCAGTGCTTATGCGGTTGAGATGGCCATTGAAAAGGTTTGTTTAAAAAAAATGGCCAGATATTGATCAAATTCCAGCAGAATTGATTAAAGCAGGAGGTAGGACAATTGATTCTGAGTTTCATTAACTTAATACTTCTGTTTGAAATAAGGTAGCATTGTTCCAGCAGTGGAAGGAGTCAATAATTGCACTTATTTCTGAGAAGGGTGCTAAAAGAGAGAGCAGTAATTATCAAGGCATAGCACTCTTATCTGCTACATACAAAATTTTATCCAACATTGTTCTGTCAAGGTTAATGTTTAACTCTATATGCAGATGAAATTGTTGGGGTTCTTCAGTGTGGATTTCGATGTAAGAGATAGCTACTGATCATGTATTGTACGTTTGTCAAATACTGGGAAAAATTGGGAATTCAGTGAGACAATGCATCAGACTTCAAGATAGCCAATAATTCGGTCAGCACAGAGTTCTTGTGTAGTATTCTGTCTGCGTTGGTATCCTTATGGAACTAGTAAGGTTAATATATATGTGTTTAAATGAACCCTACGGTAGAGTCCAGAAGCCTGTTTCATGAAGCGACAAGTTCTGTCATTACAGGTGAAAATACTAGTCAGAATGACAATGTTGACTGGAGTCTGTTTCATGGAACAAGTGGCAAGTGAACTGGAACAGAGTGACATGCAAATCTGAGCCATTTGACAAGTGTTTGTCTCACAAAGACATTTTCCTGTCACAGTCACTGGTCATTGTATAGTGCCTTTTGACTGAGGCAGCGAGTAAGGTCAGACTAGTCAAATTTAGATGATGCAGAAGGATAGTGAGGACATTCTGTTCGGGTTAAAATTAGGTCAGCATGTGGCCCATTGATTAGAAATATGAGAATGAACTTGTGGTGATTTGGGGACAGAGAATTTACAGAAGCACAATGAATTATGGTGAGATGGAGGGGAGTTATGAATATACTGACAGGTTCTGTATTAACTGCAGTGAAGATGGAAGAACTTATCAGCATGGTTATATACTTTTATTTCACCAGAAAATCAACTGAAGTTGTTCTCTAAGTGAGAAGCAGTTGCTACAAATAGCACTGTGTTGGCTGTATACAGGAGGGCAATATCATTCAGTGGGTGACATGCATGGTGTGTCTAAGGCCAGAGTATGTATTCCTGTTTTCATCTCTGACAGAAGATGGTGAGGGTATATCTGCTGGCAGTACAGATGTAGGTTACTGTGCCTGTTGCTGATCTACAACTGTCTTAGAAAGTAGTCGTCACCATCCAACCTTCTACAGAAAGATTTTCTTTTCCAAGGATATCTAGGATGAAGAGGTTTATTTTGTTGTACTTTGCCCCCATGTTCACCTGTTCCTGTCATTTTTGCATTGTCTGTTTTTGCTGAAATATAATACTACACTAAGTTTCTTATACCCAACTCTGACTGGTATATTATGCCAATCTTTTACATATACATGAATCCATTCTGGTGGTTAGTAACTGATATATTAGTTTAAAAGCATCATTATGAAATTATTGAGTGAACTAAAAAAAAAAAAGGAAGAAAGAGATAAGTGAATATTTAGTTAAAAAAGAAATTATAAAGTGTGAAATGAACAAGGAAAGGTCATTTATTGATCAATCCAGAGTATTCTAGAAAAGAAAGGAGGCTGATACAATTCAATGTCTTGTACGTCGAGCAGTATAAACAGACTGTTAACAAATTACAAAACTGAGTAAACTGACATTGGTGGGCACATGGTTACACCACTGGAATCAAAGAACCTACCACAAGTATATCTTATGCGGTTCACACCTACCCATACACTACATTTCTTACTCTCCAATGTTCTGTTTCACCATTTTGACCAGGGAGTGTCATGATAATACTGTCACAGCCCGTCCTTGTGACATGGCAAGCTTGGTCACTTCCAATTCTCACATTTCTTTTGTTTTGCGAGATCATTCAAAAATGAACCAAAGAAACACATTTCTTCCTTTTTATCTTCTGCAGAGCAGCAAGTTTGTTTGCAGTCACCACTTTACCTGTCCTTGCTTCAACTACCTGACTTGTCACACTAGTCGTTGAGAACATGACTGATGACAAGTCTAGCAAAAGATTTCTTGAAGCAGGTTTTAGTGCTACTTGTCACGTCACACCAGTCACCTCATGAAACAGGCCTCTGGTAGGAAGACATTTTTCTGACATATTTCCTGTTACACATGGCCTGAACAAGGAGATGCTTTGTTGCCACTGCTTTTCAACTTGTGTCACTATTTGCCATTATGAAGGTTGTAGCAAACCAGGAGGGGTTGAAAATCGGCTTCTGGTTTGTGCTGAGCATGCTAAGTTATGTGGTGAAAGCATGCATTCCATAAAGAGGAAAGCCAGAAGTTTTATTAGTGTTCTTAAGGTGACCTGTTCGGAGCAAATGATGAGAATTCTAAGTATATGTTTATGTCTTGTGAGAAGAATTCAGAACAAAATAAAAAAATGAAAGTATGGCAAATTTCAAATGTTCGGGAACAAACAGAACAAATAAAACTGAATTTGTGAAGAAATCAGGAGCAAATTGAAATCATGAAATACTTGCTTTCACTCATTGCAGAATCTTTTTCTTTCAGTTGGTATCCAAAAGTATAGAGATTACAATATACAGAACTATAATTTTTTTGTTTCATATGGGTTCGAAACTTGGTCTCTCATTTCACACTGTTGTTTGTACAGTGTGTCTTTATCAGGTTATTTATCTAAAAGTTATTCAACAATATGCACTGTATAATGATTATAAAGTGAACTTTCCCTGATGATGGTGGTTGCCACCACCAAAAAATGTTGAAATATAGTTTGATTTTATAAGCACTTTTTAAATCATTATATAGTGTCTATTGTTGGAACAATTTTTAGATAAATAACTTGGTCTCTCATATAAGTGGAGTAATATAGGCTGAGGGTGTTTGAAGTTAGGGTGCTGAGGAGGATAATTGGGCTAACTGACAACATAGCAGGGACTGGAGGAGATTGTATATTGAGGAGTTTTGTGACCTGCTGTGTTTACCATATATTTGGGTGGTGAAAGCAGTTAGATTGAGATGGATGGGGTATGTAGTATGTATGGAGGTGAGCAGAGGTGCATACAAGGTTTTGGTAGGGAAACCCGAAGGAAGGAGACCACAAGGAATTCTAGGCATAGGTGGGAGAATGACATTAAAATCAGTCTTCAAGAAATAGGATGTGTGGGGGCAGCAATTACTACATTTATGTGTGTGGAATAGGGACATGTGGTGGGATCTTCTTATGGGTGTGGTAATAAACCCTTGACTTCCATAAAATGTTGAGAATTTTTTAGCAAGAATGGAGTTGATATGTTTTTTGCATAAGGTGGCATTGACCATGATTGAGATGATGGTTGTGGGAGTCCGTTTACCGCTCTTTGGACATCCTGAATTTGACACTGGATCCATTTACTGCCTTAGAGCATTTATTTTTGACCATCCATATTGAATGCTGTTTGTTTTGTTTCATATTATTGTTTTGTGATTTGCAGCAGTACCACTCCTGGAGTGTAATACGTATATTGTGGATATAGAATACTCGCCACTGGTTGGTGGGTTTGCTGTTGTCCTGAATGATGGTCGAGCAGCATTTCTTACAGCTGTTTCATTAAGGTTTGACCCAAATGTAAGTTTCATTCAGTATTTCGTATGACATGTATGTTACATGACAATTCAAACATTGCCATATATATGTATTCATATTTGAGTTATTCAGTTGAAGATCTGTTTGTAATGTATGCTATATACTTTCTAGAGCTCAAGTGAATTAGAAAGTGGTGACATTTTAATAGGATATAAACATGCAGTTGTCATTTTGGAAAGTATCATCATATAACTGAACACACTCGTATTTACTGAAATAAAATGTTATGAGTACAGTCATAGTATCATAATCATAGATGGTTTTAATCAAATGCCTATAACTTTGTAAGATAAGTGGGTTTATAAATAAATAGTTTCTTAATAGTATTGTACTTTATTGATGCTTTGTAGTTACGGAAATTTGGGTTTGTATATGCGCATGCAGTGAATGTGCATGTGTAAGTGTGTGCATGTGTTCTTAATGTATTATTTTTTATATTGCATGGCACAACTTGCATGAACATAATAATGCTTTTTCCTGACATTCCTTTGTCCCTGAAATTGTACCTTCTTTTGTGTCTCTTACTTCTCTCAATCTGACTCCACATACATAAAATGAATCAAAAGTAATGCTTCCATCTCAGTTACTTTTGTTTTAATAAGGATTTTTTAATAAATGAAATATGAAAGTCATTATTGAAGTTAGCCTTTTTGTCATTTATATTTACTTCTGCACATAATCACCACCATTCTCCACACACACTTCCACCAAAGATGGACAAGTTTCTCAAAGCCGCCATGAAAGAATGCCACACTTTGTGTTTTCTTCCAGTCCTGATTTCTTTCCACATCTTCATTTGAGTCATGCAGATGTACACAAAGGTCTTCATTCATTAATGGAAAACAGTGGAGGTCACATGGCACCAAGTCTGCACTGTGTGGCGGGTGTGGTAAGATGGTGAGATCCAACTTCTCACTTGCCACCGTGGTGGTTTGCAAGGTGTTATGCTGCAGCAAATTCTTTTTGTGCTTCTGAGCTCTTTGTAATTGTTTTTCAAAGTTTTGAGTATTGTGCCACTCTGGTTGATGGTGGTCCCATCTTCAAGGCAGTCTGTGTGAATAAACCACTTACATCCCAAAAACTGTAGCCTTGACTTTTCCTTCCCAAGCCTGGGTTTTGAATTTTCTTTTTTGCAGGTGAACCTTTTTAATGGACTGACACTTGGTTTCATGTTCATAATGATGCATCTACATTTTGTCAGCTGTCATAATATTTTGAAGAAATTTCTCATCTTCATTCTCATAGTGTGACAAAAGTTGCTGGCAAATTTCATCTCTTGAAACTTCCACCTGTACCATCAATGTGTGAGGAACCCATCATACACACACCCTCCGGTATTGAAGGACATAAATGTGATTCACACATTCTTGCAAAATGCTAAGCTTGACAGCAGCTTCTCTTTGAGTGATGCGTTCATTGTCTTTAATCAGTTCATCGACCTTTTTTTCTTGTGCGACTCATCAGTTGCTGTCACAGGTCATACACGTCATCGTTTATCACACAAATCAGCTCTTCCTGGCACCATCCTTATATGTTTTGGACCAGTGATGCACAGTGCTCACATCAACACAGGCATCACCATAAACAATCCATATTTGGGAGTGAATTTCAATTGGAGAGGCTCTTTTGGCAGTCAAAAATTAATCACAGCATGTTGCTTAAAGTGCCTTGATGAGTGCTTAATGTCGACTTCCATTTCACTCACAATAGCAACACACCCTCTTAACACAACAGCTTGCTGACAGCTGAAGTGAAAGAACAGATCCTATAGAACTTGTCCCAACGTATGGCACTTCAGTGCTGCCATCTGTTGGCAAGTTATACTTGGAGGCATTACTTTTCATTCACTCCTCATTGTATGGAAGGAGGTGCTTCCTCCAGCTTCTCTTCTATCCTGAGAGTGGAAATTACAGCAGCTCTTTTATTACTGTATCATGTAACTACCTGTAGGGTCTGAGAACTCCTCTCTTCTGGGCTATTACACAGTGAGTAGTGGTAATTTCCATACTGACATTGGGGGACAACCTCCTAGTCCCATCTGCATCTTGGATTCTTGTCCCTTGACGATGGGATTGTTAGGTTGTCCCGAAACAGTAAGGAATTTGCATTTCTTCAGTTAGAATTTTCTGGCATGTACCGAATACTATTTCAACATCCTGTGCAACCTCTCTGGAGGTGGACGGCCTGCCTGGGGGCGGTTGTCTTCAAAGGATCGGCGTCCACTTTTGAAATGGGAATACCACTCAAATGTCTTCGATCAACTTAGGCAGGACTCTCTGAAAGCTGCTTGCAGCATTTCGTACGTTTCAGCACCAGTTTTCCCCAGACGGAAACAGAAATTGATGCACACATGCTGTTGAACTTTCTTCTTCATCGTGAGATGCAGTGCACACTGCAGGTAGATGTTCACTGATAGGCTTCCACAGAGCGAAAGCAGGGAGATACCGGCTTCCGGTTATGCAAGTACACTTGCACAGAGTTGCCACCTGTTCTGCCTTGTTGCCACTTCGCTGTGTATTATAGCTTCCCGAAAAAAATCAATCCCGGAATTAAATGATCAATCCTCGTATGAGGTTAGTTTCATACATTGACACATTACTCAATTGAAATACAAACATGAGTGTATTACCGGTTCATTAGATTAACTGTTTATGGAAGAATGTGAAAACATTGTCCCATTAAATGTACAGTCAGACCCTGATACAGCACCCCGTGATATAATATCACCCTTCTTAGCACTGATGAAAGTCTGTGAGCAGAAATTCTCAGTTGTTTTAATGTTGGGACCCTCTTTGTAATACCACCTTTGCCAGCCACCATCTGCCATGTCCCAAAGATACAGATACACCTACAAGCATTAAATAATATCCAGTATAGCCCATGTTGTAATATATTTAGTCAATGTGGGTGGTGTACATTGGGATTACTGTCTGCTGACATGACACTGCTCATTGACATGTGCAAAAGAATTCATTAACTGTGTACAATAGAAATGTTTTTGTTTCAAGCAGGTATTCACATCATAACCTCATCTGTCTCTTGCCTCCACTGTCCTGCTTTCTCATCACTGAAAGTTTAAAGTTATCAGTCTTAGCCTATGTAGATGACAATCAGGGTAATTTCACAGTCATGGAGTATACGAAGGTGAAAACATGACTGTTAATTCTCTGTCATATGAATGAAACATTGTATTATGGTTTTTAATTAGTATGGCTCTTGTTTTTAGTAGTGAAGTGTGGAGAAAATGGCAATATTAATGTCAATGAAAAGGAAGAGGCCTGTGCTTATATAAAGAAGTTGCTGTAGCCTGACATCAGAATATAGCCAATCATTTATTCCTATTATGGGTCATACCTATCAGTTGACACTGTCATGGTAATACGCTTAGTGAAGAAAGAATTTGGAAAGTCTGTCAAGTGCTAACATAAAAAAAGTTGTACAGTGCAAAACATGAACAAGCTGTAATGCACTTGCTGTTTGCTATTCTCATTTGAAGAAGTTTGTGTGAGCTGAGCAAGGAATGTGAGTCATGGTATAAGTTAGGCGCAAAAATGGGCTGCATGAGAAGAGAATCTCTAAAAAGGAAAAAAATAATAAGAAACACATTCAGCAACTTTACCAAACCTTTATTGATTGCATATACAATTTCTGTCACACAACATAATGTAGTAATACAGGGATAGCTAAAATTAAACACTGTGGGTGATACAGTAGGATGCTTCTTCACTTCCTGTCAGAGGTCCTGTATACACTACCTTATTGTTTACACCATTCTTTCCCTTAATTCTTTCAATTGTATCATAGAATCCATACTTTCTTAGGCCAACACAACTCACTGTTGCTGGACAACCCAGATACCATGTCACCTTATGCTTCCTCCTGAGATTCAGCTTGTACACCTTCAAATTACTGTTCCCCAACTTTGGCACCCACTCTGTATTACTACACATTGCTTCATCTTTACCACCATAACCTACATAAAACACATATTGCATGTTACCCACTCTCAAATCCACAAAATTCTTCTCCTGTGTACCACATGATGCACTAATTCCAACCCATTTGTGAAAGGACATATTACCTTCTTCATTAAACAATGCCTATGACACGACACCTACCATCCAAACACACCAAAATCACCATTATACAAATGACCAGCAGGAACTTGATCACACTTGCAACTGTACTTCCCTTACCCTCCTTCACACCATGCCCTGAACAACTTAACCCTCTTAACCCTTACTACTGCTTCTGGTGGCAGTAGCTGTAGTAGCATGAGGTTTGTGGTGATAAAGGCATGTTAAGATAATTTCCATCGATTTTTGTTCTGAGGATTTTGCCTGTCTTTCAGGATCTCCATTGTTCATTGTTACCAGTGTTATCAGAACTGAATAACCATGATAATTGATACACTAGCTAAATAATCCTGTTACTAAAACAAATCATTTCTGTAATGACATTGTGTTCCATGTATGGAAACAACCTAGTTTTATAATTTTCATAAAATTGAAATGCCATTAAATCCCCAATTGAGAATCCAAATATGAAATCTCTTTCTAATGATCCCTGCGGTAAGGTGCCATACCATTCAGTGTGTATTTTCAGTACTCTCAGCCCATTGATCTTGCTTTGTATTTTCTGTGTAGTTTTCCTTGGTTAGTCTTCATGTCTGTCTTCAAATTCCATTGAGACTACCTTGTAGTCCATGAATGATGCATGAAATAAATCCGTAAGTACTCCGGTGATGAAATCCTGCAACTGCAGCATATCTTCACTCTCTGCTTCTCCACATTCTGTATTACCCTTGCCACTGTTAAAACTCAGTGGTTACTAGTTGTACCATCTGTTTTAACATAGAAAACTCTGCATTTTGCTTGTGGAGTTTAGTTTTGGATTTTGTATGATTATTAATAAACAATGATTATTTCTGTAAACATCACCCTTTTGGTCTTTGTAATGGAGAGACTTGATTTTGTGGTAGGCAGAAGTTCTGTTTCAGATATTATTTGCATGAATGTGAGACTTAAAAAGGTTAATCGTGCTCTTCAGTATACATTTTAGCTCTTACTGGTACATAGTAATAGTGCTTCATGACACAGAAACTTCACCTCATTTTTTTCTCTGAAGTACATATGATTGGAAAGAGCTGAAATTGGTGTAGGATTAGTCACTTGGGCCCTTTCTAATTTACAAACATTCCATCTTTCTGTATGGCTTTTGTCTTCTGGAAAGAAGAGCCTCTGTCCCTTATAGTTGAAGTTTTGTGGGGCATGTCAGAACCACATCTTCACCTCTTTGATAAGCTCACCATTTTCCCTAAACTGGTCTTCATGA
>JGI20166J26741_11679363_pt1 | contig 10997 bp, 6 predicted proteins | sample TergutCu122P5_FD_26741 | JGI IMG/M metagenome (IMG submission 26741) | reverse complement strand
ATGAACCTTCGGGTTCCAAAAATGCGGGGAATTTCTTGACTAGCTGCAGAAACCAGTTAGCTTCTCAAGAAGGACTCTGCTCCATGGAGTAAGTAAGTAAATACAATAAAATGTAATACGTATATATTTAATGTATGGTTTTACTGTGTGATATCCTACAAGATATTTTAAAATATTGTGTAGATGGCCCATTGGTGGTCATAAACGACCAAAACATGTAGCTTTTTCTACACAAAAGGTAGTTGTGTTGGGCGGATAGTAAACAATTTGTTAATCCAAGTATTAATCAAATTATAAACTTCTCACACTTAAAAGTATTTCAGATGTGCATAAATGTATTAAAAGACCAACAAATGCACTTTGGTTTTATGGATGTAATTTTATTTCAACGTGGTCACCAACATGTTTCAGCCACTCATGTGACTATCTTCAGGGTGATGAGAACGAGAACACAGACATATTTAAAATATGTCTCAATCAGTCCAGAGTTTAAAAATCATATAGTTTTTGTTAAAATTCACAGTTTTATAATAAAATAGTGATTATTAACAAATATCAGAATTTAAAAATTATTGTTTGGAGTATGTGGAATGATGTACATAGAAAATACATGTGGTAAATTATGATCCAGTTCACTATACCGACTATAGCATCACTCAGTAATCAGGTATGTATGGTACTTGTGTGTACATTTGCTGGGTGATTGCTTTCTGCTTCTTCCATATATGGTCTGCGTCACCTTCCTACAGCATTTGAACCTCTACAGGGCTTGGTACTGTTCACATCTCCACATCTGGGTGTCAAACTCATAATTCTTTAAATGAAAGTATGATGGCTTAGTCCAAGATCACCCTTGGGTACTCTTTCTAGACTATGAATTATGGTTCTGTTAACATTCCCGTCACTCAGAATTTCTAGCCCTACTTTGCAGAGGAGGAGGATAGTGGATCAGACTTCAGCAGTGTTTCCAAGTAGAGGTTCTGCAGTTAGAAGGTTAACATGCTGTTCTACTTTGTTGGATTCCTGGTCTATTTAAAGTTGTTATATTAGCTGCTGGAGTTATTTTTCGACAAATGTGTTGAAGATGCCGCATTGTGAACAAGGTGGGAGAAAGCAGCAAGTAATGTTACAGTCATCTCGAATATGATGCCATCCAATTTTTTAGACAGGTATCATCATTTGCAGGGGTACCAGTTGCTTCAATCTCTCGCTTCTACCTTCAAGATGGAGGTTGTGATTTTCTCCAAATAATAGCAAATTGCGTAACTTCAGTATCGATTGCTAGATGACTGTAATTTTAATATTTACAACCATGAACAACTGCATTTCCGATATGTTACAGGAATGTCCAGGCATTTACCCAATGGAGCCATAAAATTTTAACTCTGGTACTCTCCTGGCTGAGAAGTGATCCAGGGACCTGAGAAATGTGAAACAGGGGAGTGAACCACTGCACCATATTCTCTGGTGTTTTCTGTTTTAGTTGGGGTTTTGATGCTCCTGGAGACAGTCTTCACTCTCTGGCCACTGGATGCCCATATCTTCGCAAGTTATTTCTCACAGCATTAAGAGGCATCACTGATCGAGATATTGAACCATTCATTGAACATTGCCCTGACCTGGAACAGGTTGACCTCATGGGTGGACGTGGTATAACATCAGAAATCTGTGTCAAGTTAGTAGCTTGCATGTTTCTGCTCTCAAGTGTGAAATTTGCTTGTGTGTTAATCTTGCTTGTTTAATAAATGTTCATTATATACCAACATATGCACAAATAAGTGGTGTAAATTTGTATTAAAATTACTCGGACATGTTTTGGTGGAAAAGCACCATTTCTGGGAGTTTACAAGTTGTGTTAGCTAAAGTTATGAATTATTAAAATGATAAAGTACAATATAGGAGTGTGTTGTTATGATAAAATCTTGGTAAATGTGGCTGCATATGTAATTCCTGGTTAGGCGTGTGTGTGGTGCGGAGTAAATTTCTTCATTCTGTTGTGACTGACTTATGTTCTGTTGAAATAAAACCAGGAAATGTTCCTTCTTTTGTTATTATTTCTAAGGGTAAATTTGAACAGATGTGTTCACATATGTGAAAGTTTGGAAATTATACCCTGATTTATAGCTATTACTGATATAAAACTGAGTGTTACCATAAAGAAATAAAAACACATGCCGTTTGATGTTTTTAGCAATCAAAGAATTGTGACATTCTTTACAGGGCCAAGAATATGGGAAATGGCAATGCTACGCCATTTGGGTGAGCAATGGTGCCATAATCTTATAGTCCCTAGCCCTTCAGGACAACTAGAGGTGCAAATTTTAGAAACATGGTCTGGAATAGGTCAGAGATGATCATGGTGTAAGGGTCATTTAACACCCACCCCTTGAATCTATATTAAACCAATCCCCATGTACTTATTTTGTACAAACAACATACAAGAAGCTAACATTGTAAACTACAAATGAGTCCCCCGATAATAATTTGTATGTTTGATTGTGTTCAGGTTTCTGACAAGGTGCACCAGACTGCGACTGTTGGATGTGAGTTTCTGTGACCAAGTTCAGGACACTGAAGTCGCCTACTGGCGAATGGCATTCCCTCACGTTAGTATCAAGCGGAGTTTCCAACATGGTACAATGTTTTAACCCCTTTCTCTCCAGGATTTTTAACTATGTCTGGAAGTAACTGATGGAACTCCAGTCCGTAATGGAAAGTAGTACATTTAACTTCGTAAGTAGTCATGAATGGCTCTGACTGAGGGAAGTATCCAGTAGTGGGCTCTTGTCACCCTAGCAGTGGAATTTTTGGTTCAATAAAAAATGAAGAATTTCCTGGGCAGCTGAGTGACTGTGGTTTTTTTTTGGGGGGGAGGGGTTGTAGAAGGCTCGGTTGGTGATAGAATTGTATTTGAGAAGATGGATTTACAGTTTTGGGTACATTACTTTAAGCACTTAAAAGTGGTTAGAAATATACTTGTTTCTGCCAGGCTAGTTCAGGGGTGCTGTCACATAAGAAGTAAATTACTGTGCCTTACTGAGCAGGGAGATATCATAAGATTGTGAAGTTTCTCAGGTGGACCACAAATAATACTGACAGTGGTAAAGAAAACTGGAAAATAGTGAGCCAGTTTTGTGTTGCGAACATGTGTAACCTACAGAATGAAAACCAGCTGTTTCTAGTGTTCATGTAAAAGTAAATTACTGGAAAAAAATCTTGTCTTAGAAATAAAAGTTTCAGAAGGAAAGTTCTTTGGTGTTTTTGAACCACAGCTCTGTACCGAATCTGTGTAGTTAGACACACCACAAGTAGGCACAGGTTGTGGGCAGGATGTAGAGGAGGGTACCTATGCACATGTTGACTACACTGTTATTGAACTATTGAATGCTATTGCTCTCACACAGATATAATTTGTCTCATTTCTTTCTTCTGTAATGCAGGTAAGTGGATTGATGTCTCCAGGATACGATGTAGCGTAACGCTTATGACACAAAAATTTGTCATAACCCACACAATTCTTTGAACTGAGATTCCCACATTCCTAGGCAATTGGGTTACAAACACAACCATCAAAATGTTGTGTCCACAAAAAAATTGCTTCGCCTTATATTTTCTTAAAAGTACAACATGCTAACATGTTGGTCTATTAACGTTCTGTCTCCCCTGCCCCCTTTTTACTGTAGCTGTGGGTTATGAAAAATTGCTGTTTCATAAGCAGTGATGTTCTTTTGCCCTTTCAGTTCACCCTTCATGTCTTCTAATGGCCCGATCATTGTAACTGTTTTTCTAGGTGCATTCATATCTCTTCTAAGTAGCTATTAAAAATTTACCTTTCACCTGTATGTAGGTAAGAACTCTAGAACTGCTTAATAGATCTTCATGAAAGTTCATAGTGGAAATTTTAATTTCCTAGCCTATTTCAATTTTCATTAAAGTCAGACAACAGTAGTTGACACTATATGCATATCACTATCTTAATTGACCAAACATTTAATTAAGGAAAAAGTGTTTGGAATTAAAGTTTCATAGGAAAATGAAATGCACATTGTATGCTGATACACATGTTTTCATCACATAGAGGACTGAATAGGAAATGGTAGGACTGTATTAAGAGGGATCTTACAGTATTAGGATATGAGGATGGGAAGTGGATGGGAGCAGCTGAGGATTGTGTCAAGTAATATTTAAGGTGTGGAACTTGAAATTTCGATTATTTGAAAAGTGTAGCAATTACAGTATTAACAGTATATTTATTTACATATTCATGTAATTCATTGTTGTACTAGTACACTTTATCAAATCTCTGCAATGATAAGTAGGACTTCTAGTTCAGCTTCCAAATCTTAGTGCTGTAAGACTTCATGTGTCACCTGTTACTTGATTGTAAGATAAATGTTATGAAACTTTGAGGTTATATGTGTTAGATTTAATGCAATAACAATTGCAGATACAAACTGGAAATCTATCCAGTAGGAAAGTGCCGTGTCTCCATTACCCTGTCCATCCTGCTGGAAGAACCTGGTGCTTTGTAGGGACAGGTTTCTTGTTTTACCAGGTTTATGTTTGTGTCTATCCTGCTTTAATAACCTGTGAACCATTACTGGCATTCATGGAGTCAGAAGAGGACCATTCAATTGCTATGTGTTGATTTCCATATCAGTAACATTTTTACCATGATGGTCCCATATTTTTTACACAGAAGCAACAACAGTACCTTGAAGAGTAAGCTACCTCAGAGAAATGAAGTAAGTAGAGCAGGAGAAAATGTTAGGCTGTGGAACCTGATGATTCTCTTCATCTAATCATATTAAGACAATTAAATCAAGAAGTGTGAGATGGGTAGAATATCAAGCATATGTGTGGATAATGAGAAATGTATACAAAATTTTGGTTGATAGAATGTGATAAAAGTTTTGCATGTGACATGCTGACATTGGCAGAATGTACGATAAGTGCAGGGACAAATTTACAGCATTCTTAGACCTTTGTATATACCTCAAATTTGGATCCAGTATGTCAGATTGAAAATATATTTTTTTTCATTGGTTTCTTCGAGATCTTAAAAACTGCAGTATGTGCAGGGGCTTGTCACATCACATTATATTTAAGTGGCCTGAAGAACTGGTTATATCCTGTTTAATAATCTGTCATGGTTAGTATTGGAATACATTGAATGAACTCTTAAAATTGCTCAAGTTTGTCATTCAAAAATTATGACTTTAGGCAAGTAGACATGTACTGCCAAGATAGCTAACCATGGTGAAAAACCAGTTCATGTCCACTGCTGGTCTAAAGAACTTTGAACAACAGCCTTTTTCTTGTACCATTATTGGAGTTGGCTTTTTTAATACCAATGAAAGAAAGACAGTAAGACACATGATCACATACAACTTCAGCATGACAGTAAAAAGTAAATTTCAATAGTAAAATTATGAGAATGTTAGTAATAGGTTATTGTAAATAATTAATTGAAAATTTCTCAACAGACACAGTTACTTGCAGCCATCAGCTTTGCATGTAGCAGCATTAGCTAGCTTGCGAGGAAGAACTGTGCTTCATGTATATTTCTAACTGTCATTGAGTGGGGTGCAGTAGTGTTTGGTATATTTAGACAAAGACCCAAACATAATTTGCACCCAGGTCTCCAAGAGTGTTGAGCTAGTGGTTGACAGTGTATGGACCCCTGTCATATCTGTTCCTGTTATGCTTTTGCAATAGAGCAAGGAAACAAGCACTGGACTCAATCTTTATTTTCATATTTCCCGCTATTATCCACCTGGCCCACTATATTATTTTCCTCAATAGTGTCTGGAAATGCGCAAAGCGATGTTCCGTAAATTAATCCGATCATTTTATTTAAATTTTTGGCGGCAAGTTTCTGGACAGCAACTATTGGCATTAGCGATCGTGGTGGGATTAACAGAAACCCTTTCTGAATTGTCCAGTATTTATCAGCAACTGTAAATAACACCACGAAATGCATCATTTAACAAGTGTCGAGTGGGACTCTTCGCTTTAAAATCAATATCATTCTGGTAGTGTTGTGTATTCTATATATATCACATTGCCGCTAGAGCGTGCCAGCGAGGGTTGTTTTGGTCGTAGCGTGGCGGCTGGAAGTGATCAAGGAGTTTCATTTCGTGAATTATGTGAGCTCTGCATGTCGTAGGACTGTATTAATGTGTTAAACAGAAGTTGTAATAGATAAAGGGTTTGTTTGAAACACTCCTGTTCCCACTGTAGGTGTTGTGTGTTGTATTCGAGTTGCAAAAGGGCGTAAAGTTGACCTATTCCCTGATGAGGTTGTCGTAAGACTATGTTGGTATTAAGTCTGTCGGTATGAATAATGTAGAAGGTATGAAAGCACAAGATGAGTATGTTCGCGTATTCATTATGTAAATTACGTCCAGTCGGGATGCGTAAACTATTTCCGTATTTTTTTATCGTGAAAGTTTGTGTTTAAATTAAGGAATGTTATCAACTTCCAAAACAAACGGGCAGAAGGAAAAAGAAGGTAGGTTATGACATTGTGATACATGTAATGTCTTTTTCATGACGACATTACACCAAATAAGTTTTGTCTTGTAATTGTATCGTGTGTAAACCACTGCTTTAAATTTGAACTGGCATAATTTGGTGTCTGAATTGCTATATTATTTACATAAATGATTTGTTACACGTCTTAGGTCGAAGTCAGCACCGCAGAAGTGCCAAACCTCTACTGAATAAGAAATTCTATTTGGATATTAAAAATCACCATACTTCAAGCAACCTCGAACAGAAGTTGAAGTCACTAGGAGCAGTAAGAATAACCTTTTTTTTATATACTGGTTTTTAGTGTTTCCTATTGAGAAATGTGCCATTGTAGTGTGAGAGGAAGAATATTTCGGTCGCTGTGCAGCGTAAATTAAGTCCTTCATATGTACTAATTTTTGCAGACATATTGTTGAATATGACAGGAACAAAAGCCTGTATAAAACATCCAATTGCAATTGTTTTCATGCCTCATTTTATCATAACACCTGATAAGTTTAGATGGTACATGCATGTTTCAGGAAACATGTATAGTTAATCTCAGCTATCCTGAGTGACTTTTGGAATTTCCTTTAGTTTCCTTTCATGCATAAAAATACCTTCATATTAGCAGCAACTGCTTCCTTCTATTTTGTCATATGTAATTGATTTGCTTCCTTTTGGTGACACCTAATTCAGTATGTGGTTTGAGGCTTTCACAGTGGTGTTGCTGAAGATTAGATCTTCTGAGTTGCAACTCAATGTTGACTGGTAAATAGATATGGACTGTTTGACTGTAAAAATGAAGGCACTGTGATCCTTCAAAATGTGTTGTTATTTTCAAACGGACCACCTCTGAACCCATTCAAAATTTTTCCTCTGTTTTGAATATTGTTCTTTCACATGTTTGTAAGTGAACACTTTGTTCAAAAGAATACAGTTTACAACCATGCAGAGACCGTGCATTATAAGACATGATTGGCCACCTGTTCCAGCCACTTGGGGTGTCAGTAGCAACAGCACAGGGACAGTCTCAGCTAACATGCCCACTGTATTTTTCTGTGCTTGGGGATGCAGCAGATCTACCTGTGTGTGTGCATGGATGCTTGCATGCGTGCTGAGGTCACAGAAGAGAGTGTTATGCATTAACCCCTCCATATCTTCAAACTATTGCACTTGTGCCTTGGGTGTACTTTCCTGTATTCCTTGTAGCTAGCTGTGAATTCTCTTCACAGAAATATGGGAAGTGAGGATAATGATAATGTGGTAGCCCTTCCAATGACAAGAGTTTTGTGGTTGTTGACAGGATGGGGCTGAAGGGGAACATCACTTTAAAAGCTTTGCCATCCCTGACATCTGTTCGAACCCTTTCATATCATTATTTCCCAGGTTTACTTTTCCACTGCTTCAGGTGTATTGATCACATGGTGCTTCTTTTATATCAGAGAATTCTGTAGGTGGGTACTTAAAATGAGTCATGAATTCTTACTATTACTATTTGAGAATTGGTATGACAGCACATAAAGAATGGTATGCCAGTCAGCATTCATCGTTTTGTTATAATGTGTAGAGCTAACAGTCCAATGATCGACATTTACGTAGTCATCAGAAGAAATACACGAGTCCGACAACGCAGCACAAGTCACTTCTAATGCCATTATCATTAAATAAAGGTGAGGGATTGGTACAACCCTGCTAGATTAGTGTAATTTTTTTCTAGCTCCTAGATGTTGTAATTTACCCTTATGTGTGGATTTATTCAGATATGCAAAATACAACGTCGCACATTGATTTAAGTCGTGTAATATAAGTGATCACACCCATTGCCTCGCACCGGCTATGCTTAGCCGCCGCCATTTTTATTTCAGGCGATTGTCCTGCCCTCTTTTGTAAAGCGTTCGTAATCGACAAGAATAAAGCCATTTTGTGTGACAGCTCTGGCGAAGTTAATTTATTAATGGATCGAACTTACTTAAAGTGGCTTGTAAAATACTAAGAATGTAACTGAGGGATAATAATTGCATTGTGTAGTGTTAAATTAATCGTCTTCAGGCACCTAGGACAAATTTAAGTTGTCAGAACGTGCAATAGCGTAAGTATCGGGGAGGCGGGTCTAAGACCTACATATTGTTGTTTACAAACTATTATGGAGAAAACTAGCAAAATGACACCGTTTCGTTTACTTAGTACAGCTGTCTTGTATAAAAGTACGTAGTTAAAGTGTATTGTGTACATGTTCAGATATTTGAGGTTGATCTTGAAATTCCATTGCTTTATAACGTTTACTACGAGTGTGGAAGCCTTTGTGCATGCAGTTGTAGCTGTATTGAACCTAGCACTTGCAGTGGATGTGTCATAGCCATTGCTGTAAACCGAACAGTATTCGGATGATAGTGTTAGGATTCAAATGAGGAACGTATTATTGCGTACCATTGAAGTGTAAGTAATACTGTGAAGCACTTCTCAGGAATTACTGCAATTTATTTTCATTGTGGGGTGTCTTATTGTAATGAGTCGTATATGGTCACCAAGAATTGCGTTCAGTATTTTATTTTTTTGTAACCTTCTTGAAACATTTTATCCACTGCAGTTTAGGTGAATCCCAACTTTCTTGATTATCTCTTACAACAAATGAAATTGAACACTTTTGGACATTTTTGTATGTTATTATAATATTAAAATTTAATATTTGTAAACTTCTGTGACAAGTTCACATAGAAGATGGAGGTAGTAGGTTCATCTGACATCTTTTTTAAATTTCTAACCTCAAATATTGCAGATTTGTTATATGCTGTGTATAAGAAGTGCTTATAGGGAATGCACAATGGGGTGTTTAGTCATGCACATTTCATCTGCAGAACTGTACAGTTTTGATAAAGTGTGGTATTTTCATCTGCACTGAAATTTGCCAGAACATTGTAAATTTAGTTTCTGTCAGTGCAGTATAAACTCTGCTTCTTATGAAGTTCAAAGGAGATAGTACTTTTTTTTTTTTAACTGGAAATTAGAATGTAATCTGAAACACTGAGCCCAGAGGTGTATGTCTTGTATTTTACATAATTCCCAGATGTTTTGAATATTTGATAAAGTACAAGGAAAAAGCTTTCTGGTGGTGGGACAATTAGGTATTCCAAGTTGTACTTGCAGTAAATTATGAATTTGGAAAGGGTGTATACTCCTTGGGAGAACACATTTTTCCGCTCTTGTTTATACTTATGTCTTATTATATATCAAACTCAGTATCTTGGGAAATTGTAACATCAAAATGTAACATGACTGGTGAATGAATAATTGGAAAGGATTTAAAAGGAAGTAATTGTGTCCTAATTGAGGCACTGTCTCTTATCCCTGAAGCAACTGTGGAAAACCATGAAAATTGTCAGTATAACTTGTGTGTTGGCTGTGAGTTTAACTGAACACATCCCAAAAATCAGATTTAGAGCATAAATGAAAATGGTAAAAGCAAATGTTTCTCTCTGTAATGTCCCATTATGTTTTATTTATAACTGGGCCATATGACAAGTGATAGAAGAATCTATATTTCTGTACATTGAAGATGGAAACTTAATCACTGTCATGAGAACCCCATGTCTCATGAATGAAATAATACTTCATTAGTGTCTTCAGCAGTGAAGATGTAGGCTGCATTTTTTTTTCTGCAGTGCCTGAACATCCAGCTGCACAACCTAATGTCACAGAAGACAGTGTTCACATGTCTCACTCATCTTCCTTTGTCTCCCAAACCCTTTATAATAGGTTAGAAATACATGCTATTCACATTGTTGACACCAACTTCTGACTGTTGCAGACAGTTGAATACTTTCTGGTGAAGGAAGTGAACTATGTGGTTACAGACAGGTCACTTTATACAAGCACGAGTGTAGGTGCTGGTTGTGGCTCTGTAAGTGGTAACACACCAAAATGCACTCTGCTGTCGTCCACTTCTACTCCCCTGGGTGGTCAGTATTCCGAGTCTCCAGCCACGCTTGATTCACCAGGAGACGGGCTGAGAGGGGGAAGGAGATCCGTAAGTTGCTTGTCAGCACTCTGCTTTGAGATGACTTTATTTAGGATGCTGCTTACTCTTCCAACAAACAGTTATGCTCATCTGATCACTGAAGCAGTCTTACCTTCCTGTATACTTACTTCAGGTACCATGTGGTATATAATATGTGTACATAAACTTGTTATTTAATACCATTATGTGTCGCTTAACACTGGGGATACATTTCGAGAAATACATCTTTAGGCAATTTTGTCATCGTGCGAACGCCATAGAGTGTACATACACAAACCTAGATAGTATAGTCTACTGCACACCTAGTCCGTGTGGCATAGCCTATTGCTCCTAGGCTACAAACCTGTAGAACATGTTACTGTACTGAATACTGTTGGCAGTTGTAACACAGGGACCACCATTGTATATGCGGTCTGTCGTAGACCAAAACATTGTTACGTGGTGCATGACCAGAATGCCTTGAATG
>JGI20166J26741_11679252_pt1 | contig 10998 bp, 9 predicted proteins | sample TergutCu122P5_FD_26741 | JGI IMG/M metagenome (IMG submission 26741) | reverse complement strand
AGCATCACCAGGCGCGTCATGTAGTAGGCCGTCACGACGGCGCCCAGCAGGGCCAGGCCGCCCATCACCGGCGAGACGCCGAAAGCTGCCCCGATGATGTGGTCCTTGCTGTAGTAGCCGGACGTCAGCGGGAAGCCGATCAGCGCCAGGGTGCCGCAGGCGAACGTCAGGAACGTCCACGGCATCGCCTTGCGCAACGCGCCGAAATGCGCCATGTCGACGTCGTCGTCCATGCCGTGCATCACGGCGCCGGCGCCGAGGAACAGGTTTGCCTTGAACGCGCCGTGCGTCAGCAGGTGGAAGATCGCGAAGACGGCACCGGCCGGGCCCAGCCCGGCGGCCAGCATCATGTAGCCGATCTGGCTCATCGTCGACCCGGCCAGCACCTTCTTGATGTCGCGCTTGGCCGTGCCGATCCACGCTCCGATTAGCAGCGTCACCACGCCGACGATCGCCACGGCCCACTGGGCCAGGTGGTTGGCGGCCAGGATGGGCTGGCTGCGCACCATCAGGTAGACGCCGGCCGTCACCATCGTGGCGGCGTGGATCAGGGCCGAGACGGGGGTCGGGCCCTCCATGGCGTCAAGCAGCCAGGCCTGCAGCGGGAACTGGGCCGACTTGCCGCAGGCCGCCAGCAGCAGGCAGAAGCCAACCAGCGTCATCTGCCACGTGGACGGCACCGGGCCCGGCCCGTTGGAGACGCCGGACGGCAGCATAAGCGTGCCGGTCCACGTCACCAGTAGGGCCATCGCGGCCAGCAGCCCCAGGTCGCCGATTCGGTTCATCAGGAAGGCCTTCTTGGCCGCCAGCGCCGCCGACTGCTTGTGCTGCCAGAATCCGATCAGCAGGTAGGACGCCAGGCCAACACCCTCCCAGCCGACGAACAGCAGCGCGTAGTTGCCGGCCAGCACCAGCAGCAGCATCGAGCCGGCGAAGATGTTCAGGTAGCCGAAGAAGCGCCGGCGCCCGGGGTCGTGCGCCATGTACGCGACGGCGTAGATGAAGATCAGCGAGCCGACGCCAGTCACGAGCAGCGCGAACGCCAGGCTCAGGTGGTCGACCGTCAGCGAGGCCGCGATCTTCAGCGAGCCAGCCTGTATCCAGGTGAACCAGGGCACCTCGTAGGACGTGACGTACTGCACACCCAGCGGGCGCGGGGCCATCTGCACCAGCATCGCCACCGCCAGCCCGAAGGGCACGGCCAGCCCGGCGACGCCCAGCCAGTGCCCCCAGCGGTCGGCCGACTTGCCGAGCAGCAGCAAGACGGCGGCCACTCCGAACGGTATGACGATCAGCAGCCAGGCCAACCCGACGGGACCCAAGGATGTGTCGATCATCGCCTCACCGCCTCAACCAGCTCGACGCGTCGACGGAGGCGCTGTGCACCGACCGGACGATGGTGATGATGATGGCCAGCCCGACGACCACCTCGGCGGCGGCCACCACCATGACGAAGAACGCCATGACCTGGCCGGTGACGTCGCTGGTGCCGTTCGAGAAAGTGACGAGCGCCAGGTTCGCGGCGTTGAGCATCAGCTCGATCGACATGAACACCAGCAGCGCGTTGCGGCGCGTCAGGAATCCGGCGACTCCGATTGCGAACAGCACGGCCGACAGAATCAGGTAGTAGTTCGGGTCCATCACGCCTCCCCTCGTCTCGGGCGGTGCGGCCGGCCGGCCGGCGCCTTGGACGCCGGGACGGCTTCGATCTCGACGGTGGCGTCGTCGGGCACCTCGGCCAGCAGCGGGGGACGCCCGGTGAGGGCTGCCTGTTCGCCGGCCAGACGGTTGTGCAGCGACTGCGCCGGCCCCTTCAGCGCGGGGCTGCCGACCACGGCCTGGCCGCGGGCCTCCAGCGCCGCCGGCACCGAGCCGGGCGCGGTGACGCCACCCGGCAGCAGCGCCGGATACGTCGCCGCGTTGTGGCGCGCGTAGACGCCCGGCGACGGTTCCGGCGCCAGCAGCACGCCGTCTGAAGCGTATTCGCGCAGCTTCCGCTCGACGCGTTCGCGCTGGCGCTCCTTGGGCCTCAGCTTGTCGGCGTGGGCCAGCACCATCGCCGCCAGCGCCGCCGTGATGACCAGCGCGGACGCCGCCTCGAACGCCACGGCGTAGCGGCCGAAGATGGCGAGCGCGACGGCCTGGGCGTTGCCGCCCGCGTCGTTGTTCGTGCCGGCCATGCTGCCCGTGTTCCCGACGATGCCGTGCAGCACCGTGAAGCCGAGCAGCCCGGCGATGCCGATGGCCGCGACGATCGCGGCGCCACGCTGGCCCTTTATCGTCTCGCCCATCTGCTCGGCCGTGTCGACGCCGATCAGCATCATCGTGAACAGGAACAGCATCATCACCGAACCGGTGTAGACGATCAGCTGGGCGACGAACAGGAACGGCGCGTTCAGGCTGGCATACAGCACGCCGAGAGCCACCATGACGCCGGCCAGGCACAGCGCCGCGTGCACGGCCTTGCGGGCGAACACCATGGCCAGCGCCAGCACCACCATGATGGGCGCGCAAATCCAGAACGTGACGGCGGTGAGCGCGATCTGCGGGATCATGACGCACCCCCTCCGGCCGGTACACGCCGGTCGACGTCGTCGTCCGCCGGCAACCCGGCGTAGTAGTCGTGCTCAGAGCCGAGCATGCGCGGATGCGGCGGGGCGGCCATTCCCGGGGCCAGCGGCGCCAGCAGCTCGTCCTTCGTGTAGATCAGCGACGCCCGCGTGCGGTCGGCCAGCTTGAACTCGTTCGTCATGGTCAGCGCCCGCGTCGGGCAGGCCTCGATGCAAAGCCCGCAGAAGACGCACCGCAGATAGTTGATCTGGTACACGCGTCCGTAGCGCTCGCCGGGCGAGTAGCGGTCGGCGTCGGTGTTGGCGCCGGCCTCGACGTAGATGGCGTCGGACGGGCAGGCCCAGGCGCACAGCTCGCAGCCGACGCACTTCTCCAGCCCGTCCGGCCAGCGGTTCAGCTGGTGACGGCCGTGGAAGCGCGGCATCGTCACCTTCTCGGCGCCCTTCTTGTGGGGGTAGCCCTGGGTGAACGTCGGGCGGAACATCGTCTTGAACGTGATCCAGAATCCTGTCCAGGCGCCCATCACTCCACCTCCTCGTCCACCAGGCGGCGGGCGTTCTGCTGGCCCTCGAGGTCGAGCGCCGCCGGCACGATCCCAGCCAGTTCGGGCAGTTGGGTGCCGGGCTTGGGCGGCACCGGGTAGCCGCCGGCATAGGCGTCGAATGGGCCTTCGTCGCCGGCCTGGTGGTGGGCGCGGGCATGTTCGGCGGAACTGCGCCGCTCGACGGCCACGACGGCGACCAGCACCACCGCGGCCAGGATGGCAGCCGCCCCGATCAGCACGAACATCGACAGGTTACCGGCCATCGCCTTGTGCAGCACGGCGATCAGCAGTATCCAGCCCAGGTTGGCGGGTATCAGCACCTTCCATCCCAACGACATGAAGTGGTCGTAGCGGAAGCGCGGCAACGCGGCCCGGGCCCATACGATGATGAAGATCAGCACCTGAACCTTCAGCAGGAACCATATGGGCGTGAACCACCCCTGGTCGAGCATGCCGCCCCACAGGATGTTGAAAGGCCACGGCGCCCGGTACCCGCCCAGGTACAGGGTGGTGGCGACGGCCGAGACGGTGGCGACGTTGATGTACTCGGCCAGGAAGTAGATGGCGTAGCGGAAGCCCGAATAGTCGGTGATGTGCCCGCTCAGCAGCTCGGACTCGCATTCGGCCAGGTCGAACGGCAGCCGGTTCGTCTCGCCGAGCATCGAGATGAAGTACGTGACGAAGCTCGGCAGCAGGATCAACCCGTACCACCCCGGCACCGGCAGGCTGAGGCTGCCCAGCTTCATCGTGGCCGCCTGGGCCGTCACGACGTCGTTAGTCGACAGCGACCCGGCGTACATGGCCACAGCCACGATGGCCAGCCCCATCGCTATCTCGTAGCTGATCAGCTGGGCGGTGGCGCGCATGCCGCCGAACAGCGAATAGGTGCCGGAACCGGACCACCCGGCCAGAACCAGGCCGTAGATGCCGAGCCCGGCTATGGCCATGATGAAGATCACCGACACCGGGAAGTCGGCGATCTGCAGGCGCGTCGACACCCCGAACATGTTCACCTGGCCGCCCACCGGTATCACCGTCCACATCGTGAACGCCGCCACCGCAGTCAGGAACGGCGCCAGGTTGAAGACGATGCCGTCGGTCTTGGCCGGCCGGAAGTCCTCCTTGAACAGCAGCTTGACGCCGTCGCCCATCGCCTGGCCCAAGCCCAGCGGCCCGTTCATGACAGGGCCCATCCGGTTCTGCATCTTACCGAGCACGCGGCGCTCGAACCAGACGTTGAAAATCGTCCAGCCCATCAGGCCGGCGAACACCACGACGATCTTGATGAGGCTGATCCACCAGGGGTCGTTCATCGTTCACCTCCTTGCCAAGCGAACGTGGCGGACGTCGCGGCCATCGCAGCCATCGCGGCCGGGGCCACCTTCACCACGGTGCCGGTTGGCCATGGCGCGTCAGGCAGGCAGACGACGCCGGACGCCACGGTCGCGGCCGGCACCAGGGGCAACTGCGCTACCCTGCCGTTCGGGCCGGTGATCACCACCTCGGTGCTCATGCCGAGCCCGGCCGCTTGCACCACGTCAAGTCCTGCCACGGCGACGGCGGGCCGGGGCTTCAGCATCGTGTCGCCGTCCAGGCAGCGCGAGCCGGCTAGCAGCGAACGCCAGGTGGTGACGACGGCCATGCCGGCGGGCACCTTGGCGGGCGCCGGCGCCTGGCGCGGCGCCGCGGGTGCGGCTGCCGGCAGCCCGGCCCAGACGCCCAGCACCCGGCCGATCATCTGCTGGGTGTGTGCGAGACTGTCGAGCCCGATGTCGCGCCCCATGCGACGGGCCAGCTCGGCCAGCACCCGGCGATCCGTCATCGGTTGAGAGGGCAGAACCGGCGCCACTGGGCGCTTCTCGCCCGTCCAGCCAAGGAATGTGCCCGCCTGTTCGGCCAGCAGCGCCACCGGCAGCACCACGTCGGCCAGTGACGTCACGGTGGTGAACCTCTGCTCGAGGCTGACCACGAACGTGGCGTTCTGCAGACCCTGCATCGCCAGCGCCGCATCGTCCAGGTCGCCGACGTCGACTCCGCCGATCAGCAGGCCCAAGTCGCCCCGGGCGGCCGTCGCCCAGATCTCGGGGGCCGTCAAGCCCGACCCGGTGGGCAGGGCCTCGACGTTCCAGGCCGCCGCCAGCGCCCGGCGGGCGGCCTCGTCCGACCCGCCCCAGCCGGGCAGGCAGCCGACCATCGCCGCGCCGATTTCGCCGGCCCGGCGCGGCACCCACGCCAGGCGCGCGCCCCGCTCGGCCACGATCGCCTCCACCGACGGCAGCAGGCCTGGCACCTGCGAGGCCCGCTCGCCGACCAGCACGATCGTGTCGGCGTCCATCTTCAGCCCGCTGAGCACGCCCGCCTCGCCGCCGGGGCCGGCCGTCGCCAGCCTGGCGCCCAGCTTGTGCGCGCCCGGGGTGAGCAAGGGGGCAACCGTCGTGACGACGGTGCCGCCGCGGCGCGTGGCCTTACGCAGCCGCAGGAAGATCATTGGGCACTCGTCCTCGGGCTCCAACGCCACGAGCACCACGTGTTTCGCGGCCCCGAGGTCGGCGTAGGTGATCGACGACGTGCCCCGGCTGCGGCGCGTCAGGAATGCGGCCTCCTCGACGCTGGCACCCGGCGCCCGCTCGCCGGTTGCCACGGTGCGGGTGCGGGCGTCGACGGAATCGGTGCCCAGCGCCAGGCGCGCGAACCGGGCGTACGCCAGCGCGTTCTCCATGGTCAGGCGCCCACCCGGCAGCACGCCGACGGCGCCCGTCAGGTCGGCCAGGCCGGCGGCGGCTGCTGCCAGCGCCTCGGGCCAGGAGGCGGCCCTCAAGGTGCCGTTTTCGCGCACCAGCGGTGTGGTCAGGCGGTCTTTGACGCGGAAGCCGAAGCGTCCCTTGTCGCAGTTCCATTCCTCGTTGACGGCCATGTCGGTGGCGGCCAGGCGCCGGCGGATCTCGCCGCCCCGCTGGTCGACGCGGAGCGCGCAGCCCGCCGCGCAGTTGTCGCAGGTGGTGGTGGCCGAGGCCAGGTCGAACGGCCGCGCCTGGAAGCGGTAATCGGACGACGTCAGCGCCCCGACCGGGCAGATCTGCGCCAGGTTGCCGGTGAAGTAGCTGACCACCTTCTGGCCGGGGGCCACGCCGATCTGCGACCCGGCGCCGCGATCGGTGAGCGCCAGCAGCGGGTCGCCGCTGATCTGCTCGCCGAAGCGGGTGCAGCGCTGGCACAGCACGCAGCGCTCACGGTCGAGCAACAGCACCTCGTTCAGGGCCAGCGGCTTGGGGAACGTGCGCTTGACGCCGTCGTAGCGCGACTCGCCCCGCCCGCTCGACGTCGCCTGGTTCTGTAGCGGACATTCGCCGCCCTTGTCGCACATCGGGCAGTCCAGCGGATGGTTTATCAGCAGGAACTCGAGGATGCCCTGCTGGGCGGCGTGGGCGACGTCGGAGGTGGCCCCCGTCTTGACGATCATGCCGTCGGCGGCGTCTAGCGCGCAGGCCGGCTGCGGCTTCATGGGACGGCCGTTGCCGGCGTCCGGCACCTCGACCATGCAGGCGCGGCAGGCCGCCACCGGTTCCAGCAGCGGGTGGTCGCAGAAGCGCGGAATCGCCACGCCGGCCTCTTCGGCCGCCCGTATCACCTTCGTGCCCTTCGGCACGGTCACACTGAGGTTGTCGATGAACACCTTGACGTCTGTCATGCCGCCCCTCGCTTCGGACGGGCCGGGGCCGGGACGGGTGGAATGGCCGGAGCGGGAACAGTCACCGGGGCGGACGCCGTCAACTGGATGACGGGAGGACGCGGGGCGTCGCCCCACAGCGCCGAACGGCCGTAGGGGAACAGCTCCCAGGCGGGCGTGTGGTAGCCGGCCTCGAACTCGTCGCGGAAGTGCTTGACGGCGCTGGTGACGCAGCCCACCGCGCCGTCGGCCAGCGTGCAGAAGCTCATGCCGCCCATCTGGGTGCAGATGGATTCAAGCTTTTCGACGTCGCCGGGCTGCCCCTGCCCCGCTTCGAGACGGGCAAGCACCTGCACCAGCCAATAGTTGCCCTCGCGGCACGGGGTGCACTTGCCGCACGACTCGTGCTGGTAGAACTGCGCCCACCGCAGCGTCGTGCGCACCACGGACGTGGTCTCGTCGAACACCTGGAGTGCCTTGGTGCCCAGTATCGAACCGGCCGCCGCCACCGACTCGTAGTCCAGCGGGACGTCCAGCTGCTCCGGGGTGAAGATCGGCGTCGACGAGCCGCCAGGGGTGAAGAACTTGAGAGTATGCCCGGCTCGCATGCCCCCGGCGAGGCCGAGCAGTGTGCGCGTCGTCGTGCCGAGCGGCGCCTCGTACTGGCCCGGGTGCGCGACGTGCCCCGACAGCGAGTACAGCGTGGCGCCCTTGGACTTCTCGGTGCCCATCGAGGCGTACCACGCCGCCCCGTTCGCCAGGATGGCCGGCACCGAGGCGATCGACTCCGCGTTGTTCACCACCGTCGGGCTGGCGTACAGGCCGGCGACGGCCGGGAACGGCGGCCGCAGCCTGGGCTGGCCGCGCCGTCCCTCGAGCGAGTCGAGCAGGGCAGTCTCCTCGCCGCAGATGTACGCGCCGGCGCCGGCGTGCACCACGATGTCGCAGTCGAAGCCCGTGCCCATGATGCCCTTGCCCAGCAGGCCTTGGCCGTACGCCTCCTTGACGGCGCCCCGCAACCGCCTGATCACGTGCGCCACCTCGCCGCGCACGTACAGGAACGCCTTGTGGGCGCCCACCGCGTAGCAGGCGATGATCGAGCCCTCGACCACCAGGTGGGGCGACGCCATCAGCAGCGGCATGTCCTTGCATGTGCCGGGCTCGGACTCGTCGCAGTTGACAACCAGGTACTTGGGGTTCGGGTTGTCCTGCGGTATGAAGCTCCACTTCGTGCCGGTCGGGAACCCGGCGCCGCCGCGCCCGCGCAGGCCGGAATCGATGACGGCTTTCGTGACGTCGCCCGGGGCCATCGCCAGGGCGTTCTTCAGGCCCTCGTAGCCGCCGTGGGTGATGTAAGTGCCCAGCCGCCACGAGCCGGGGACGTCCCAGGTGCGGCTGAGAATGGGGGTCAGGGTGTCGGTCACGGCTTCGCCCCCTTGGCCTTCGGGGCCGCCCAGCGGTTGGCCTTGGCCACCTTCAGCCCGGCCAGCGACGCCGCCCCGGCCGCCGGACCCTCATCGCTCAACCCGTCGTCGAAGCCCGCCAGCATGCGTTCGTTCGCCCGCCACCCGGGCAGCGCCGGGCCGCGCGTCGAGCGCACCTCACGGCCGGCCGCCAGGTCGTTGATGACCTCGACGGCATGGCCCGGCGTCATGTTGTCCATGAACTCCCAGTCGACCATCATCACAGGCGCGTAGTCGCAGGCGGCGTTGCATTCGACGGCCTCCAAAGAGAACTTGCCGTCCGGGGTGGTCCCGCCGTCCCCGATGCCCAGATGACGCTCGACCGCGGCCATGATCTCGTCGCCCCCCATGACGGCGCACAGGGCCGTGCGGCACACGCCGATGTGGTGCTCGCCGCCGCGGTGGCGGCGGAACTGGGTGTAGAAGGTGGCGACGCCGACGACGGCGTTGACCGGGATGTGCAGGATGTCGGCACAGGCCCGCACCCCGGCCGGGCTGATGCGGCCGTCCACCGACTGGACGAGGTGCAGCATGGGGATCAGCGCCGAGCGGGCCTGCGGGTAGCGTCCGGCCAGTTCGCGCAGCTCGTCCAACGTCTTGGCGCCGATGGCCGTGGACTCGTCGTCCCAGTCGATGCCGCTGGAACTGAAGTCGTGGTGCAGGACGTGGTCGGTGGGATCGCTCACCTGTCGACACCCCCCATCACCGTGTCGAGGCTGCCCAGCGCCACGACGGCGTCGGACAGCATGCCGCCCTCGCACACCATGGGGACGGCCTGCAGGTGGTTGAAGCCGGGGTCACGAAGGTGCACGCGGTACGGCCGGGTGCCACCGTCCGAAACGACGTGGACGCCGAGCTCGCCGCCTGGCGCCTCGACCACCTGGTACACCTGGCCGGGCGGCACCGGAAAGCCCTGGGTCGACCGCTTGAAGTGGTGGATCAGGCCCTCCATCGACTCGCCCATGATGTGGCGCACGTGGCCCAGCGAGTTGCCCTGGCCGTCGGCTGCCACCGTCAGGTCGGACGTGGCGCCGAGCCGGGCGTCCTCGATGCGATAGGGCTGGCCGGTCGTGGCCTCCAGCTTGACGACGCACTGCTCGAGGATCTTGACCGACTCCTCCATCTCGGCCAGCCGGATGGCCCAGCGCGCATACGAATCGCACGTGTCGGCCGTGCAGACGTCGAAGTCGTACGTCTCGTAGCCGCAGTACGGCTGCGTCTTGCGCAGATCCCAGGGGTAGCCGGTTGCCCTGATGACCGGGCCCGACATGCCGAGGCTCATGCACCCCGCCAGGTCGAGATAGCCGACGCCCTGCAACCGCGCCTTGAAGATGGGGTTCTCGAGCGTGAACTGGCCGATCTCGGGCAGGTTGCGGCGCAGCTGCTTGATCAGCTCGCGCAGCCGGTCGAGACCGTTGACGGCCAGGTCGACGGCGACGCCGCCCGGCCGGATATAGGCGTTGTTCATGCGCAGCCCGGTGACCGACTCGGTGAACTCCAGCACCCGCTCGCGTTCGCGCAGGCACACCTCTTGCACCGACGTGGCGCCGAGCTCCAGCCCGCAGGCCCCGACGGCCGTCAGGTGCGACGCGATGCGGTTGACCTCCATCATCATGACGCGCAGCTGGTTGGCCCGTTCGGGCATCTCGGCCGTTATGCCCAGCAGCTTGTCGACGGCCAACGAGTAGCACGCCTCGGTGGCGATGCCGGCCACGTAGTTGGCCCGCGTCACGAACACGCTGCCCTGCGTCCACGACCGGTACTCCATCGTCTTCTCGATGCCCGTGTGCAGGAAGCCGATGCCCGGCCGCGCGCTGACCACCGTCTCGCCGTCCAGCTCCAGCACCAGCCTCAGCACGCCGTGCGTCGACGGATGCTGCGGGCCCATGTTGACGACGATGGTGTCGGCGGCCTTCTCGCGCTGGTTTGCCACGACCTGGTCCCAGTCGGCGCCTGACACCATGAACTCTTCGTCGTGCATGTCGCCGGCGACGGTGTCGGTGAAGGGGATGCTCATCGGGCATAGCTCCTTCGCTGGTCGACGGGCTGCGTGGCTGCGCCCTTGAACGTGACGTCGATGCCGCCGAGCGGGTAGTCCTTGCGGCCCGGCCAGCCCACCCAGTCGTCCGGCATCAGGATGCGCGTCAGCCCCGGATGCCCGTCGAAGACGATGCCGTACATGTCGTAGGTTTCGCGCTCGTGCCAGTTGGCCATCGGCCAGGTGCGGGTGACGGACGGCACGTGCGGGTCGGCGTCGGACACCGCCACCTCCAGGCGCAGGCGCCGGTTGTGCGTGATGCTCAGCAGGTGGTAGACGGCGTGCAGCTCGGCGCCCGGCTGCGCCGGGTAGTGCACACCGGACACCGACGAGCACACCTCGAACCGCATGTACGGATCATCCCGCAGCAGCTGGGCGACGGCCGTCAGCCACTCTCGCCGCACGCGCAGAGTCAGTTCGTCGCGGTCGACGAAGCGGGCCGCAACCGCGTCCGGCAGGTTGGCCGCGATGGTCTCGTCCACCATGGCGAACCAGCCGTCCAGCGGCGGGGCGACCTGGCCCGGCATTTCGTACCGCCGGTCGAGGTCGCCGAACCCGGAGACGTCCGGGCTGCTGTCACCCCACATGCCCTTCTGAGTGCCGACGACGGCAGATACGGCGGGAACGGGCTTGACCAGATCGCCGCCCGGCTCGTCCTCCAGTGCCCGCGTCGCCTCAAACATGGCTCACCCGCCCGGTGATCGCGCCGGCCGGT
>JGI20166J26741_11679030_pt1 | contig 10999 bp, 12 predicted proteins | sample TergutCu122P5_FD_26741 | JGI IMG/M metagenome (IMG submission 26741) | reverse complement strand
GAAAATGAAAGAAAAATTACGGGATTATTGTATAAGGCATTGCTTAATGAAAATATATCAACCCCAATTGATTTTCTTGCTATAGATTATGATAAATATAAAGTATTAAAAAACAAAACGGCAGGTAATATTTATAAAACAATAGAACAGGAAGGAAGGATATTGTATGGCGGATGATTGTAAGGCTTGGATTGATAGAGCAAAAAGCAGTCTGGCAATATCAAAACAATGATAAACAAACGGATGGCTTGAAAAAGTCATCCGTTTGTTTATTTTTCCCTTGACTGAGTAGTGATTACACTAATTTCATCTCTTTCAACGCATCGTTCATGGAGCGAACGGCAGCAGCGCTTTTTTCAAACAGGGCTTTCTCTTCCTCATTTAAATTTAAGTCGATAATGCTTTCTGCACCGTCTTTACCAATCACTACAGGAACGCCGATGCAGATGTCTTTTTGTCCGTATTCACCGTCTAAATAAACGCAGCAGGGCAAAATACGCTTTTCGTCGTTCAAAATAGATTTTACAAGGAAAGCTGCCGATGCACCCGGAGCCATCCATGCCGAAGTGCCCAAAAGTTTGGTGAGCGTAGCGCCGCCTACCATCGTGTCGGCTACCGCCTTGTCGAGAGTTTCTGCCGACAGCAACGCGCTTACGGGAACGCCCTTGCAGTTTGCAAAGCGTTTCAGCGGAATCATTGTCGTGTCGCCATGTCCGCCGATAACCATACCGTCAACATTATTGCCGTTGGTTTTGAGAGCCTGACTCAGGTAATAGACAAAACGTGAGCTGTCTAAAGCGCCTCCCATCCCGATAATGCGGTTTTTGGGCAATTTGGCTGTTTTGTGCGTCAAATAGGTCATCGTATCCATCGGGTTGCTGATAATCACTAAAATAGCATTTGGAGAATAGTTGATAACGCTGCTCACCACAGAATTTACAATTCCTGCATTCACGCCGATGAGTTCTTCGCGTGTCATTCCGGGCTTGCGTGGAATGCCCGACGTAATGAGAACCACATCCGAATTAGCCGTTTGGCTATAGTCATTTGTTACGCCTGTAACTTTTGTTGCAAATCCAAGAGTAGGTTGGGTTTGCATAATATCCATCGCTTTTCCTTCAGCCAAGCCTTCTTTAATATCGAGCAACACTACTTCGCTCGCCATTTGGTTAACGGTAAGAACATTAGCGCACGTAGCGCCTACATTGCCCGCTCCAATAACTGTTACTTTTGACATAATTATTTGATTTATAAATTAATAGATTAGTTAGACAATTGTCTTTTTGAATTCTCAAAGGTACGCTATGTTTTTTAATTAAGGAAAAATTTCCGTAATTCTTTTCGCTAAAAAAACTAAATAGATGAGATCATGGCAACATTTTCTAAAACAGATGTTCTCCGTTTGTGAAAATCTGTTCCGTTACCTTACTTTCCACCTGCCCATCATGAAATACAGTCGAAATTTTGTCGCCCGGTTGAAGCTGTTTGCTGCCTGTTGCACGTTTTCCGTTATGATAAGTAAGCGTATACCCCTTTTGAAGCAGTGTTTGCGGATTGATATACTGAAACTTTTGCTCTATCTTTTGAAGAGAATTAGCATGTGCGTATATATGCCATTTCGTTTTGTCGGCAAGCACTTTTTTATTGTTTAAATTCTGTATATGAGCATGTTGAATAGTTTGTAAAGCGGTATATTTCAGATTCATTATCAAGGTTGCCAGCTGCACTCGCTGATGAGTCGTTTTTCCGGTTAACAGTTGAGGAAAACGATATGCCACTGTGTTCAACCGTTGCAATTCGTTTTGCTGCCATGACTTCAGACAGTCATGCAACTCTTCCGTCGCATCTGTCAGCAGCGAATACGCCTGATACATACCGTCAATCAAATATTCGGCAACGGCAGTCGGTGTTTTCAGACTCTCATAAGCCACCAAATCGAGAACGGTTTCGTCGCGTTGATGACCGATTCCGGTAAGGATTGGCAGCGGGAATTGTGCACAATGCGCCGCCAGCAAATAACGGTCGAAACAACTCAAATCGGCTGTCGCTCCGCCGCCACGGATAATCGCCACCGCATCAAACTGATCTTTTGCAGAAAATACTGCATCAAGCGCTTCAATGACAGATTGTTCCGCCTTATCGCCCTGCATCGCCGCAGGAAACAGTTTGGTATAAAAGCAAAATTGGTATGAATTTTGAGCGAGCTGGTGTAGAAAATCGCCGTACCCGGCAGCCGTTTCCGACGAGATGATAGCAATGCGTTGAGGTAACAGGGCAAACTCCAACTCCTTATTCATAGTGGCAATGCCTTCGTTTTCAAGCTGTTGAAAAATCTGTTGTCGCCGTAGCGCTACTTCGCCGATGGTATAAGTGGGGTCAATGTCCGAAATGGTAAGGCTAAGCCCGTAAACTTCGTGAAATTCAATTGTGCAGGCAACCAAAATTTTCATTCCTGCTGTCAATGAATTGCCGACACATTGTTCAAAATAAGGCTTTAAAATGCGATACACATTCGCCCAGATAGCAGCTTTCATCTTGGCAACAATCGTATCGCCCTTTTCATCCTTTTCCACCAATTCCAAATAGCAATGCCCGCTTGCATTTTCGCGCACTTCGCTTATTTCGGCGCGCACCCACACCGTGCCCTGAAACGCATTCGTAAGAACCTCCCGTATGCGTTCATTCAATTCCTGTAACGAACAACTTTGTAAGGACATTTTTTTTTTGAATTATTTTTCGTCCTTTATTTATAAGACGATATTTTTGCAATACACTCTTAGGCTTATCGGGTATTGTCATTTCAATAAGATTATCTGCATAATTCCTAAGTCTCTGAATAAGTACATTGTAGTATTCCCACAAGTTTTCCTGTTCCTGCATACGAAACGTATATCTTGTTTGAGCATTGGAATAGGAAACACCCGGAATTTCGAGATAATCAATCCAGAACGAACTAAATATTTTTCTTATAGAATCCTCTTTCCCAAGTGTTAGTAATCCGCCATACGTCAATATTCCATTTTTTATAATGCCTAATTTTTCACAAAAATCTTCATCAGATAAATCATTATAAGGCAATTGGGGATTTTGATTTTTCACTCTGTTGCGATATGTCATTAGTGATCCCGCATTCAAGTCCCTGAAATCCAATCCATCAACAGTCAAGTCAGAACGCACGCCAAATGACTGATCGCGAAACAAAGCATTTATTTCCGAATCGGTTGCACGCTGGTCGCCGCTGCCCATGCGAACAAAAGTGTTGGATAATGTATTGAAATATACCGGTTTTTGCTCCGAAGAAGGAATAAAAAATACCAGAATCGTTTTTCCGTCAATACTGTATTTTCTCTGCTCGGGGTTTATCAACACATCAAATTTGCTTTTACTTCGAAGAACGGTAGTGAAATCCTGTTCCAGTTTTTCAGGATTTTCAACACCCTGTATCTCAAACTTTTTCCCTTTTTGCACAATACCCAAGACTATCCATCCACCTGACGCATTGAAGAAGGACGAAACTGTTTCCCATATATTTTTGGGGAGATTGGAGCGGGCTTCTTTAACTTCAAAATCATCCCATTCTATGTCGGATAAACGATTGAGTAATTCTTCTTTATTCATTGATTTCTAATACACCTTTTCAGCTACGCGTTTCACACTTTTGGTTGCCATCATTGTGTAAAAGTGAATGCTCGGAACGCCTCTTTTTTTCAAATCAAGCGCTTGCATCGTGCACCACTCCACACCCGTTTCCACAGCCTCTGCGTCAGTTTTGCATTTTCCCAGTTCAACAGCCAGCGGTTGCGGAATGTCCACATGGAATATTTTGGGTAAAACCGTCAGTTGGTTCATCAACGTGATGGGTTTAATGCCCGGAATAATCGGCACCGAAATGCCTTCTTGCCGGCAACGTTCTACAAAAGCAAAATAGGTTTCATTGTCGAAAAACATCTGGGTAACAACATAAGAAGCTCCCTGTTTTACCTTCTCTTTCAACCAAAAAATATCGGAATCCAAATTGGGAGCTTCCTCGTGTTTTTCGGGATAACCGGCAACTCCATACGAAAATTTGCCCTGTTTTTCCATCGAAGAGTTGTCTAAAAATTTTCCGGCATTGAAATCATTTATTTGCTGCTGAAGGTCAATGGCATGGGCATGTCCGTCTTCTGTAGAGTTGAACGATTTTTCATGTTTTGCTTTATCGCCCCGCAACACCAGCAAATCATGGATGCCCAGAAACTGCAAATCAATCAGCGCATATTCCGTTTCGCTCTTTGTAAAGCCGCTACAGATAATGTGCGGCACAACAGTTATTTTATAGCGGTTTTGAATAGCCGCCGCAATAGCCACTGTTCCGGGGCGATGACGTTCCGACACTTGCCGATACAGGTTGTTGTCTGTCGCTTTGAAAACCAGCTCGCTCCGATGTGTGGTGATATTGATGTATTTAGGATCAAAAGGGCGCAACATATCAATAGTCTGATACACACGTTCAATGCTATTCCCTTTGAGAGGGGGTAAGATTTCAAAAGAAAATGCAGTAGTTTTACTGCTGTTAATCAGTTCAATGACGTTCATAGTGTTTTATCTAAAAATGAACGTGCAAGTTACGCATTTTTTAGCTATTTCACAACTCCGCTGGCGCTCGTCAATGCTACATTAATTTCGCCCACTCTGATTTTGGAAACAATGCGCACCGGTATTTTCGCAGCATCATTCGAGAGCCACATGGTTATCCGTTCATCGCCTTTAAAGACATTTCCTTTGATAGTGCTTACCGAAAATTTGGAACAAAAGTACGATTTTCCTGTGTCATCAGTAGCCGTTTCATTGCCAAGAAATCGAATCTGAATGTTATACAGTCCGCCATCTACAATTGTATTGAGATAATAGGTATCATTTCTCTGCATTTTCGTAAAATCATATTCCCGAAAATAATAAGCTGCCGACAGCATATCGCAATAGCCTTGCACATTGTTAAATACCCCTTCCGAATTTTTCCCTGAACCTCTGACAATTTTGTAATTTACCACGCCTGTCGCCTGATTAAATTTGAGCGTTTCTTTAGCCGAATACGAACCTTCATGCGCCTCTCTCTCCGCCGTGACGGGCAGCAGTGTAGAACGGTTGATGGTTGATTCAAAATATTCACGCAGTTTGAAAAAGAAGTCGTAACGCTTGTAACTTTCTCCCTCGGCACGTAAAGTGATGTATCTATTATCTTGATTTGGAAGCGCTTCCAACGAAATAGAAGCAGCTGCAACCCACACCAATCCCCAATGATAATAAGCTTTATATATCAATGTTTCTCCCGGAGCATACGATTTTTGAGCCGAAGAAGAAAAAACAAGTACAAAGCAAGTGAAAAAAATGGATATGATTCTTGTCAAATAACAGCGTGAAAATCGGAAGGAAATAATCATAAGTGTTTGTTTTTGAGAGTGTACAGAAGCATAGCTCATAAAAAAGAAAGGGTTGTCTCACGACAACCACAATCAATTATTAACCTTAAAATCTAATACCATGAAAAACACGATGCAAAGGTAATATATCCAACAATAGATTCCCAAATATTTTGATATTATTTTTAATAATTTAATATCTATTCAGAGTCTGAAAAGATGAAAAATGAAGCAAATATCTCATAATATACTTATTTTCAAATAATTATATTTTCTATACATGGGGAGGGAGCACTGCTATTGCCCGTTGCATCCGTTGTAATGTTTCGTTCTTGCCGAGAATCGCCGTCAGGTCGAAAATATGAGGTCCTATTGATGCGCCTACCAGCGCCAGCCTGAAGGCATTCATCACCTCGCCGACCTTGTATTCTTTATCAGCAATCCATTGCATAACAGCATCTTCTGCAGCCGCTTTATCTGTTTCAAAGAAATTCATCTGTTCAATGAGATGCATCATTTCAGTCAGTTGTTGAGGTGTATTTTCTTTCCATCGCTTTTGAACCGCCTTTTCGTCATACGCAGTCGGGGCAACAAAAAAGTATGAAGTTGTATCCCACAGTTCTTTTGCAAAGTAAATTCGTTCGCGCATCATTGTAACTGCTTTTGTTATGACGGCATCGTTTGCCGTTACGCCTTTTGCGCTTAAAACAGGCTTGAAGGCGGCTACAAGTTCTTCAACGGGGCGTTTTTGCAAATAAATATGATTAAACCAGCGTGCCTTTTCAAAATCGAATTTTGCGCCGCTTTTGCTGCACCGCTCCAGCGAGAAGCGGTCAATGAGTTCCTGCATGGAAAAAATTTCCTGATCGGTGTCGGTATGCCAGCCCAGCAGCGCCAGAAAATTGACCACTGCTTCAGGATAATATCCCATTTCCCTGTAACCGCTCACCGTATCGCCTGTTTCAGGATCTTTCCATTCGAGCGGAAAAACGGGAAAGCCCAGCCGGTCGCCGTCGCGCTTGCTCAATTTACCGTTTCCGTCGGGTTTGAGCAACAACGGTAAATGAGCAAATTCCGGTATGGTGGCTTCCCATCCGAAAGCGCGATAGAGCAGCACATGCAGTGGCGCCGACGGCAACCACTCTTCGCCTCGAATCACATGCGAGATCTCCATCAGATGATCGTCCACCACATTTGCCAAATGATAAGTCGGCAGGTTATCGACCGATTTGTATAACACCTTATCGTCGAGTATAGAAGAGTTGACTGCCACATCGCCTCGAATCACATCCTGCACATGCACCTCTTCGTCAGGCTCTATTTTGATGCGTACCACATATTGCTCGCCGGCGTTCAGTCGCTGCTTAACCTCTTCCGGTGAAAGAGTGAGCGAATTTTTCATCAGCCCCCGCGTGGAAGCGTCATACTGAAAGTTTTTTATCATATTCCGTTTGGCTTCCAGTTCGGCAGCAGTGTCGAATGCATAATAGGCTTTTCCGGCGTTCAACAATTGCGTTATATGCTCGTTGTAAATGTCCTGGCGTTCGCTTTGACGGTATGGCGCATGGGGTCCACCCTCCCTTACACCTTCATCAACCTTAATGCCGACCCATTGCAGCGCTTCATTGATATACTCTTCGGCTCCCGGAACAAAACGCGCCGAATCAGTATCTTCAATGCGCAACAAAAACTTACCATTGTGTTGTTTTGCAAACAAATAGCTATACAAAGCTGTACGCACACCGCCTATATGGAGAGGTCCCGTGGGGCTGGGAGCAAATCTAACTCTAACTTCCATCAAAAAAATATATTAACAGGTAAATAATCTTCAGAAACTACGCTCTGCAAAGATAAAAAAAAGAGTTGACCTGCAAAAGGCAACTCTTCTAAATAACAAATCCGTGTGATTCGGAAGGGAGTCGAACCCTTGACCCACAGCTTAGAAGGCTGTTGCTCTATCCAACTGAGCTACCGAACCGCTATCTGTTTTTGAGAGTGCAAAATTAGCTATTTCTTGGGAGATGTGCAAGGGGTGAAGGCTTCATACAATCTCTTCCGGAGGAGGTGTCCTGGAGAGAGGCATTTAAAATGCCTTTCATAAAGATATCTATCAGTTGTTGTCTGTTTTCTTGCATTTTAAGTCTTACTTTATTGCGGAAATAGTAGGGTGTTTCAATGCCTTTTAACGCATAATGAAAAAGTTGCGCAGAGAGTTCCGGATCTTTTATTTGAAAATAACCTTTAGCCCGTCCTTCTTCAAAAATGGACTGGAGCATATCCATGTCATTCACGTCAAAACGGCGGCGTGCCTTTTCCACTTCGTAAATATCACGAAAGAAATCTGATTGAAGAGAGCCGTTACGTGAAATTAATTCTTTCACAGCATCCAGTCGCGTAAAGATGTACTCTATGAGCTTTTTGTCCGGCGGTAAATGGCAAGTAGCAACCCGTTGCAACTTTTCGTTCAGTATGTTCAACTCCTGTTCAATAACGGCAAGATAAATCTGTTCCTTATTGCTAAAATAGGTATAGAGCGTTCTTCTGCCTTTGTTTGAAGCTGCCGCAATATCGTTCATCGTGGTGTTTTCTTTTCCCCACTTGGCAAAAAGCAAGCGGGCCACGTCAATCAACATAGCTCTTGTTTTCTGTCCTGTGAATGAAGCAATAGAAGTCATGTTCCAAAAGAAGAATGTGTATCTACGTGCAAAGATAATTCATTATTTTGAGAAATCGATAAAAAGAGAGAATAGTTTCAATTCAAACACAAAAAATCCTTTGCTGCTTCGTAAAAAAGTTGTATCTTTGCAGCCGCTTTTATTCACTAATAAAAAACAATTAATTCAGTATGAATCATTACGAAACCGTTTTCATTTTAACTCCCGTTTTGTCTGATGTACAGATGAAGGAGACGGTTGAAAAATTCAAAAATCTCTTGGTACAAGAGGGGGCGGAGATTACAAATGAAGAAGAATGGGGCTTGCGCAAGATGGCTTATCCCATTCAGAAAAAGTCCACAGGCTTTTATGCCTTGCTGCAATTCAAAGGAGAACCTTCTTTGGTTGAAAAATTAGAGGTGCAATATCGCCGCGACGAGCGCGTGATTCGTTTCCTGACGTTCCGTCTGGACAAATATGCGCTGGAATACGCTGAAAAGAGAAAGAGTTTGAAATCAACTAAAAAGGAGGCATAATCATGGCAACAAACAATCCTGAAATTAGATATTTAAATCCACCGACCGTCGATACGAAAAAGAAAAAATATTGCCGTTTCAAAAAGAGCGGCATCAAATATATCGACTATAAGGATCCGGAATTTTTAAAGAAATTCCTGAACGAGCAGGGAAAGATTCTCCCTCGCCGTCTTACCGGCACTTCGTTGAAATTTCAGCGCAAAGTAGCTCAGGCAGTGAAACGGGCGCGCCATTTGGCATTGCTTCCCTTTGTAACAGACATGATGAAATAAAAAAGGAGGAACGAATATATGGAACTGATTTTATTGGAAGACATCCTTAATTTGGGATATAAGGACGACATCGTTAAAGTGAAAGACGGATATGGTCGCAACTATTTGATTCCTCAACACAAAGCGGTGATTGCTTCGCCTTCGGCAAAGAAAGTGCTGGCTGAGAATCTGAAACAACGCGCACATAAGTTGGAACGGATTAAAACCGAAGCAGAAGAATTGGCTAATAAACTGAAAGATGTAGCGCTGACCATTGGTGCAAAAACCAGTTCGACAGGTAAAGTCTTTGGGTCGGTAAACAACATCCAAATTGCCGAAGCGCTGGAAAAATTAGGCTATACTGTTGACCGTAAGACAATTCTTATCAAAGAACCTGTGAAAGAGATCGGACAGTATAAAGCCACATTGAAACTGCACAAAGAGATAAGCGTAGAAATTCCTTTTGAAGTAATTTCAGAATAAGGAACGTGTTACGTTTAGGTGAAAAGCGCCTCCATAAAATCATGGAGGCGTTTTTGTGTGGTAAATAGTTTCAAGAAAGGAAAAAACAAATGCCTTTCAAGAACTTTAACACGAAGTAACTTGCAAATAGAGATTAAAGTAATAATTTTGTAAAACTATTCAAAGAATAAAAACAATGAAACTACTATATAAAAATCAGAAAATAAAAATTCTGAGCTTAGGGCTGATGTTAGCCTGCATGGCTACGCTGGGTGTTATTGTGCAAAGTTGCAATAATGAAATGGATGGGTTGCAGAGTGTGACTGTTGATAGCAAAAAGGCAAATGCGATTGCAGCCCAATACTTGGAATTGCAAGGCAATCAATATGTATTCAATCTTTCAGAAGAACAAGCTCTATCATTAGGAATCAGTAAAACTGACTATGATAAAATACAAGTAGAGGTTGTTAAAACCAATGCTTTTATTATTGATTGCCAAGCAAAGGGCATTAAAGTAGATGTTAATGATCCACAAAAGAATAAAATTAATAGTACAATTCCTCGCTTGAAAAGTGATGATGAACTAATAACTCCTGGTTGTTATTTTGAAATGCCGGAAACTGGGGCAGGCGGAGGATGTACAATGTATGTGCCACTTGGGGCAAGGCAAGTTCAAATCACAGTGACGACACCATGCCCCGTTAGTGGCTGTAGCGGTACAGTTTCTTGTGGGGGAGTAACAACCGCATATGCAATAACAGGGGTACCAATATTCTCATCTTTTATTTCAGCTTGTAGTTTTTCAACCACTGTTAATTTAGTAGCGAGCAATACATATGTAACGGTTACTGGGAATACCCCTTGTAGTGGTGGTGGTACAGTGTCTGTAGTATTTTTAACTCCAAAATAACTATGAATGCACAAAAGATCATAATGCTTGTGTTTTTCATTACAACTATGTTTTTATACTCTTGTGTCACAACAAGTGAGAAGAATTCGGTTGAAAAAAATGATATGGAAAAGCAAGCACGTTCATTATTTATGACTGATAGTAGCTTACTTTCAGCGAAGGATAGATTACTTCTTCGGCAACTTGCAACAGTATCTTATGAAAATTGTGTAATTAGAAATGACAGATTTGTGATAACTATTAGTAAGAAAGAATGGATAAAACAAGGATTACCGGAGATATATTATGATATATTGCAGAAAGATATAGGTGACTTAAATAATTATGTTGATACCGTATCCTGTCCTAAACAACTTTTTTTTGATTCCTATTTAAAAAATCAGAAAGAATATCTGGCAAGGAAAAAATCTCAGAAATAATGAAATAGTTTTATGCCTGTTTGGGCGGAGGCAGCTTCGCCCAAACATTTGCTAAAAAAAGTTATACAAATGACAAAGAGTAAATATAAGCGTATAGTGTTGATACTGAGGATTTGCAATATTTTATTAACTGTTATATTTCTGGCGTTCCTTGCGTGGATGTATTGGTGGAATCCGTCAACAAGGAACATACCTTACCCAAAAACAGACAGTGAAATGCAACAATTTTCACTTTTGATAAATAAGAAGAATCATTTAATGTTCAATTTGTTGACAGTGAATTTGGTGTTAATTCTGACACTCGGTTTAATTAATTGGATTTTCCGAAAAAGCGCTTTAAAACGAGAATTGTTTGGAACGCTAATCCT
>JGI20166J26741_11678806_pt1 | contig 11000 bp, 8 predicted proteins | sample TergutCu122P5_FD_26741 | JGI IMG/M metagenome (IMG submission 26741) | reverse complement strand
TGGAGCACATCATGCACAATGTGGTGTGCTGAACCATGACTAATCTTTAAACATGCTGCAATATCATTCAGTGTCACTCGGCGGTTTTCCATCACTATGGTTTCAACTGCTGCAATGTTCTGTGAAGTCACAACTCGTTGTGCCTGACCTGAACGAGGAGCATCTTCACTGAAGTCACACCATTTGCGAACTTTCTACTCCAATCGTAGACTTGCTGCTGTGACATACATGCATCACCGTACTGAACCTTCATTTTTCGATGAATTTCAATACGTTTCACGCCTTCACTACGCAAAAACCGAATAACACAACGCTGTTCTTCCCTGGTGCAAGTCTCAAGTGGAAAAGCCGTCTTTATACTGATACTGTGATGGTGTTCGTGCATCTGCATTAAAATTTATCTTTCCTCCATTGGAGGGTTAGAAATACGAGTGACGCAGATGTCTGTTATATTCACCTAATTCTTTTTTCTTTCTTTACCAACATACCGATTTTGAGGGTTCGTATAAGGAACTGGACTAAAACTATGCATGCGAATCTCGTTGTTGCTTACGGGCCGGAACGGATCACGAGATCTGACAGTGGGATGCACGATTTGAAACTTTTACGGAAAGGAATTGTTGAGCGTATGATGCGTGTGCTGGGGAAGTCTAAACTGAAGGTGGATTCGCTCTGGCCATGTTTCAGGGGTGGAGATTGGGGAGTGAAGTACTTTTGAAACAGGGGAAGCTCAATTTTACCTTTCGAAACAAGTTCAATATTCTTCCGTGTGGTCTTCTAGCAGGCAGTACCACATTCTAAAAAATGTGCGTTTTTTAAAGATTTACTGGCTACACTGATTAGTGGTTACGGAAACCGAAAAGCGCAATAATAATAATAATAATAATAATATCAATAATAATAGTAGTAGTAATAATAATAAACAGATTACACTGGTTATTTTAAACTGTACTTTGCTGCATGGTCAAAATGATGGACTGTTCTTTAGCCCCATTTAATGGTTCGTTGTAAGAATATTTATTTAAGAATGTTATTTAAAGACGCCTACATTGCTTGATAAAAATTGTTATATGATTTGGAACACATGTACTAAAGAAATTCTCATTAAATAAAGTCACGTTTCTTTCAATTTTCTGCCACCCGAATCAAATGTCTTCCGCAAATGCATTATGATAATTCACAATTTTTGAGCCGTGGACCAAAAAGGATATTATAAATGTCGCTAGTCGTGGAAAAAACGGAGGACGAAAACTAACCTGCCGAGACAATATGGTCATTAACCCTTATATGAGTGTAGGCCGAATCCCGCTTCACGACATAATCACCATAATCCGTGTGGCTAGTAAGGCTCTTAAAAAAGCGCATTTTTTAGAATGTATTATTGTCTACTAGAAGGCCACACGGAAGAATTATGCACTTGTTTCGAAAGCTAAAATTGAGTCGCACCTGTTCCAACAGTACTTCACTTCCCACACCCCACTCCTGAAATAAGGCGAGAGTCAAATTACCCTACCACAGACATCCCAACACACGCACCATACGCTCAACAATTTCTTTCGGTAAATGATTCAAATCGTGTAGCCAAAACGTCACATCTCGTGGCCCGCTACGGCCGCAAAACAACAACGTAATTCACATGCCTATTTTTAGTCCCATTCGAACACGAACCCTTGTAAATCAGAAAATCAGTAAACAAAAAAACAAGGAAAAATGACAGAAATATCTGCGTCACTCCCATTTCTAACACTGCCAACGGAGCGAAATTAAAATCTGAAACATATAATTAAATAATGGATGTGTTAGTGCATGATTTGTTTGTGAGTAAAAAACTCAAATTCAAAAAGAAAAAATTATATGCGGACACTGGGACTTTTTAAAAACTGAATCGTTTATTTAGAATTCGTCCTTACATTGTTCGTCACATTTTTACAATCGTTAGTTCAAGTTATGTCTGGATGCTGATGCGCCTTCCACCTAGCTCGACGCAGGAAGTCCATATAGTCTTGAAGGGAGAGACGTTTCTACATTTGCATCCGGGACGCCACCAGGTGTGCCACTAGCCATAGGATTGCAGCCTGCTTTTTAGGGGACCCAAAGTGGAAGGTATGTCGGATGGTCCACTTGGCCGGTATGAGGTGGGAGTCCGTGGGGAGCAGTGCTGCTATCCGTGCTCTTGTCCAGTTCCATAAAAGGTCCTTCGCCGCATTCTGTAATTCGGCGTTGAAGTGAATCGGTTTTCCGTCTTTGGGTCATCGTTCTGCGTTGGATAGCCGCGAGAAATACGTTTGTGGGTACTATCTACTGGATCAGCGTACCATACTGACTTCAATTATTCGGATACACAAGCCTTGAGCAAGGTGGTCCATACATGCGGCCCTGTTACGGATGGATGTTTTTGGATGATTCGGATGTCCTTTGTCCCTCCTTCGACGATGACCATTGCGTGTAGCACTCCATACGGGCGTCGCGTGGATTTTTAGGTGAATCACTACGGCCAGGTGGGGTGCCCGACAAATAACACTTCTACATCTATGAAGATGTTATCCATCACTCTCGTGCGTTGAGCATCAATATGCGACTCACGAGGACCGTCCTGAATTTCACTCCAATGTCCGGTAGTGACAAACGAAGGTATTATTTGGGCGTTGGAGGGTGGTACTGGTACGCGAAAAATGGCGCACTGGCAGATGACTTTGTCCACTGTAGCGTATGCGCTTTGAGAGGTGGAAGGATCTGCGATACATACCAAATCTTTGCTAACAGGCATGTTTGCACACATTGCACTCTCTGGGGGTGACGTAAGACCCCCGCGTATGCGTTCTGCATTTGCGCTCTCACCGCCCGTGTGACGCATGCCCAGCTTTCCTTCGTGAAGACTTCAATAGTGCTCCGGAAGGTGGCAGAGTGTATTTTGACATGTGTACAGGACAGCATTCCGAAAACCGTTGCCGTCGCCTTCCATCTTCCGAAAGCGGGTGCTTTGGATTTCTTAGGGTAAAAGCGTGTCCCATTGCTTTCTCATATAGCCGTACGACGTTGCGTATGATGTTCAAGTCTGCTGGCGAAAAACGAAAACTAATACATCTCAATTCGCTACCACCGTTGTGCGTCGCGCTCGATGTCCTATTGTAATTCCTGACATGCTGTCTACTAGCAAGCGTAGTAGGGGTGGAGACACAAGGAGTATAGCAGCTTACTCAGCGGGTAACCATGCCGGACTCTGCTCCTGATTGGGATGTTCCCTGCCATGCTTCAATTTATCTGTACGGTGGATGTGGTGTTCTTGTATAAGTTCATTATAAGCTGGATGAACCACGGGCTTATACCATAGCTTTGGAGGATTAGTGACATTCTATCGAAGGCGTCCTGAAAGACCAGGTCAGTTCACATAGAGGGGTGTATTATTTTTTATTTACTATTTATTTACACTGCATGCTCAATTACTATATAGTATTACTACATGCAATGTTGGTACATATCTTTACAGTTCTCTACCTTTTCTATTTATAGGGTGGTTCCTTATTACCCTATTCTATTTGTAGTCTGGTTACTTATTGTCCTCTCCTTTATACAATACTATATTGTCCGTGAATTGTTTAAAGTTTTTGTAATATTTTAGAACATGTTTGTTCTTACTAACTGGCAATTGTTCTGATCTGGTTATCAATAATTTTAGTCTATCCCTCTCCCGTTCTTCGAGGTTGCAGCTGTATATTATATGATCCACCAATTGTTCTCCTTTGTTATAGCAGCACTTTGGGTTTTCAATTATATTGTAATTGTGTAGGTATGCTTTTATAGTGCCAAGCCCGGTTACTAAGGCAGTAAAGTTAGGGGTTGGGTTAATTCGCTACTTCAGTTGTCCACTATGATGGGGAAGAAGGATTTTGTTGTAACCCTTTTTGTTGTCATTTTCCATTCATTTTGCCACTGTTTGAGACATTGTTCCTTTAGCTCACTGGATACTGTACTTTTCGGGACTCTATTGTAGCACTCCTAGATGTTCTTCCTTCTAGATGCTTCCTCTGCCAGGCGATCTGCTAGCTCGTTCCCGCTCTGCCACGCGTGTGCCTTGATCCAGCTGAATTCTACCTTCCATTTGTGTCATTCCATGTCTAGAACCTCATTCCTGATTTGGTCTATTAGATGTGTAAGTCGTTTGTGGTTTTGTAGCGATTTTAGAGTTATTCTGCTGTCTGTGTATACTAGCAGTTTTTTCTTCTTCTTTCAGATGTTCTACGTATTCCAATGCTTTAAAATTGCCATCTGTTCGGCTTGTTTGTTAGTGCATCGTTCATTTAGGCTATATTTCAATGTTCTCTTTAGGCTGCTGCCTGAGAGAACAGCTATTCCTGAACCTACAACCACTTAATTCTTGCTATCATCTGTGTAAGCGTGAATGTAGTGTATGCTATCTTCGTGGCCATCAATTATTCTGTGTTTAGCCGGATGTATCCAGTTTTTAACTTCCATTTCCCTAACAGCAATCCCTCACCTTTAGTAATTCAATAGTATTTGGTTGCTTCTTCGCTTTTTGATGTTTATTGGCATTAAGCCCGTAATTATACATAAAGTGTCGTTCGAAACGGTGGAGTAGGCTTTCGTTATCCTGATGTTTATTAGTCTCTGTATTCTTACTAATTTGGCTTTGTAGCAAGACTAATTGAGCACACATTTCCAAACCAGTGCTCGGTAAAGTATCAAAGGTAGTATTGCTACAATGTAAATAGTCTTCAACGCTTTATGTTTCAACCCCACGTTACCTTCGCTAATTCCCAAGTGAAAATATATGTTTCGTGGACTTTTCTACTATGTAAGTTACATGTTCTCTAAGAGTAAATTTACTATCAAAAATAATTCCAAGGTATTTAAGCTGTTAACTTGTTTGAGTGTTTTTTGTTAACATAAATTTCTACCTCCTTTTTTCCTTTTGTTTTCCTTCGGGACATAAGCATAACTTTTGATTTGTTTTCGTTACATTTCAGTTTCTTATTTTGGGCACAATCCTGTATTTTCCTCAGTTCCAAATTCATGTATTACTCAGCCTCTGCTACTGTCTCTCCTCTGGTCAGTATTATTAAATCGTCTGGAAAGGCTATTGCTTCTGATCGGCTTGTAAGTTCCAAAGTCAAGAGGGAGTTGTATAGTAAATTCCAGATACCTTGTCTACAGCAGTATCCTTGCGGGCAGCTCTTTGTTATTCTTCTCTCTCTTGATAGTGGTCTTTACCGCTGTCCTGTTGCTGAAGTATTCATTGCTGAGTTTGTACAAGTTAATTGGACAGTTGAAATCTCTCAAGCCATGTAGGTGCCTGGCCACCATGCTGAATCGAAGGCTCCTTGGACGTCTGGGACGGTCATTATCACCAGACCTCTGTTCTCCAGTACAGGTTCAATGAATAATTTTGCTTCCATTTTTGCGCCAATCGTATTTTTTTGTTGTGTGGATCCGAACTGTCTATCTGTCAAAAGTTCGTATTTTTTATAGGTGATGAATAATTCTGTTAATAAGGAGTTTCTCCGGTATCTTGCCACTCATATTTAATAGGCTAATTGGGCGGTATTTGGACGAGTCCAAGCTGTGATCTTTCGCGGGTTTTGTAACTGGGATAACATTAGCTATCTTACAACTTTTTGGAAAGAATCCTCGTTTAACACTGTTTGTATAGACGTGATTATTCTGGGGAACATATGGAACGTACGTTAAGTTGAACTGACGTGATCGACGCACTACTGTATGGGAGTGATAGCCATTTTGGTTTTGTATATTGATGTTCCAATGGTGAATGTGTACAGGGAGCCTGCATGTGCAATTTTGGCATTTTTAAATTTATGAGATTCAGATTGTGTACCTGTGAACTGTTGTTTGTGAATGGTACTCGTGGCCGTTGTCTTTGGTATTCAAAGTATCATTGTTTGGACTATGCTTATTCTTGGAAGAATATATGTATGTGTTGAACTGCAACTGTAAGTGTTACTTAGTCATTGGTCGTACGACACATGTTCTTACATCCCCACTGGGGTCTGATGTCTCAGGCCCAGCTGTCCAAAGGGTCAATGGCGATATTAGAGTGCGGTTTGCCATCTAGTTCAGTTTACCCTTCATAGGGTTACGATCCTGCGGGCTAAATTGCCATCACGCGTTAACGCGCTCGGCTACCTCCGGGTGCGGCAAAACCACCACCCTTTCGCAACAACCATCCGTGTAAGCAGAGCTAGCAAGCCACAATCCTCGGAATATTAATGACCTATAATTCATGTTTTAACTTCAAATTAAGCGAAAGTATTGGTATCTTTGGTTAATACACACGCAGGGTGAATGATTGTAATGAATGAAAGACAGAGAAATGCCTCAAATGCACAAATATGGGGAAAGTAAAACGACTCGAATTATGATGGCAACTGCACGTCACATGACTTCGGAAATTTCAGGCCGCTTAATTTTTGTTGAATAGATGGTACCTAGCACACCAATGTCACAGAGGTCTACATAAACATATATCTAACACAGCTATGTAACACAGATCTGCATACACATCTACCTAACACACCAATGTCACACAGGTCTGCATACACATGTACCTAACACAGCTATGTCACTCAGGTACGCATAAACAAGTACCTAACACAGCTGTCACAAAGGTTTCCATACTCATGTAACTAACACAGGTATGTCACACAGGTCTGCATACACATGTACCTAAAACAGCAATGTCACGCAGGTCTTCATGCACAAGAACATAACACAACAATGTCACACGGGTCTGCAAACACAAGAACCTAAAACAGCTACGTCACACAGGTTTGCATACACATGTTCCTAACACACCAATGTCACACAGGTCTGCATACACATGTACCTAACACAGAGTTTTCCAAACTTTTGAACGTCTTATTTTCTATAACATAATTACCGTAATTACGTAAAACTACTAACGCTGCATGCCATGCACAGAGAATAGTAAAGACACTACTCCACGCATTTTTAAAAGCGGCACCAGTAGGCGATAAGCAATCAGCTTTATGCCCAGTCGCTTTGGAAAATGCTCCGTGGTACTCAAAGCATAGGGAAATGGACAGGATGCATTATGCAATGCGATCCTGTTCTGGGCCGAGGTTTTGCAGTCTATAAGGTGCGAGGTACACTAGCGTGGTAGAGCCTGGGGCCCTAGGAACGTCGCTACATAATGAGTACAGTGTTGACTGATGTAAATCATAAAATTATAAACTTCCCTCTGAATCTTGCACCAATATTTTGCTAGTCACTAACTGTAATACATCTCATCAATAATGCACATTAACGAATAAGCTTAAACTCCAATTTCTTAGTTTTACCCTTCTTGTGCTTGCCGCCTTCAGACAGCACAGAAATCTCTTCTTACAATCTCCACTTTGACGCCTTTATCCCTACACGCGTCGGCCGCCTTCAGTTTTCACGGAAGTCCGTTCTCCTAAACTCCATATTCCCTAAACCAGACTTTTCATAACAATGTGTTCTCCAGGTCTCCATATTCCAAACCCAGAATCTCCATGCAGGATTTAAAACGAGTTAAAATTTTTTAATTATTAGGTGAAATTTATCACCTTCGTAAGATAACTATATTAAGTGTAATGATCTTAACAGCCACAATTAATATGGTCAGTTTATGACTATATATACATTGTTGTTCTTAGGCTTTCTCCATGCAAACATGCAGTTTTCATTAACTTTATTCTCGAAATTGTGTTATATGGAGGAAAATATGCACTTTTGTACACGGTTTGGAGTAATGCAGATCGCCATTGGGAAGGAGAGGAGAAACGGAAAGGAAAACGAAAAGGAAGAATGAAAGATATGAAAGAAAAAATTATCCCTTGCCTTTCAGCTGGTCTTTTCCGCTAGTAATTTTAAGTTACATTACACAAGCATCAACCAATTTCCCATTAGACGGGTCGCGCCATATTCACGAAATAATTCAGTCACAGAAATGAGTGCATTAGGCACCACAAATAATTATGCCAAAGATGTACGTCGCAGTGACCGCGCGGTCTAAGGCGTAGGTCTGCGGCTGCTCGCCTCCTGAAACTGTGGATTCGAATCCAACCGGGGGCATGGACGTTTGTAGTGATTGTTGTGTGAACGTCCAAAGGTGTCCTATCGTTGTGAGTGATCTGGAAACCTCAAGAAAAAAGTGGCCATACTCCGCGTTGGGCAGCAGCGCCATAATAATAAAAAAGTACTATAATTTACATCAAGTCTCAGAAAGCATTAAAATACATGCAGCAATGAATCAATGTTCATTGTCCCTACCCTCAGTGGCTTTCGTTAGGTTGACTCCACGGACACAAGTCCCACGGATGGCTGGGATAAAATTCCGAGAGGCTGCCTATTCTCTGTCTACTGTTGTATGCAACCCCTCCAACTTCTGGCCAAGGTGAAGCTCTTGTCGCTCATAAAGATTGTCACTACCAACATTTATCCGAAAATAATCGTCAGGCGAATGTAGAACATAAGGCTGAGGGCGTCGAAAGGTTGAGAGTAACATTTCGATAAATATACGAAGTGAGATAATGCTCCCTCAGTCATAGCCTAATTAACGAGCTTATTCCCCAAAAGGCCTGGTCCATTTTCGACAAGAACTGAATTTTATTACACAAGACTGAAGGATAAGCACATGTGTATAAGGAGAAAAAGGAAAAATTATCTAACCTACAGTGCCAGAACTAACCGATATTTGAACACAACAGTTGAACCCAGTAACAGAGGTCAGCATCACTCACGTTATCCCACAGATGACTGAGTACATTCCAAAATGGACATACGTGTTGTTAAATATAAGCTCTTTAATTGTGGAAGTGCATGGATCAGGCGGTTAGTCGCCGGCTCTACACCGCGGAAGCCCGGTTTCACACCCAGGTCAGATTTTCTCCGAGTAACTCTGTTTCTACCCCGTCAGTATCATTTCATCAATGCTCAATACGCATTTATTGTCACCGACACTATATGCAAAGATAACTGGCAGAATAATTTAAATAAATAAAAAACTTAAAACAGAGGAACTTACAATAATTCCCAGATATCTGAGTCACTTCGACACGGAACTATTAGATGCAAGAACGTGAATCCACTTACCTGAAACAAGGAACATGAAGGTAACTCACAATAATGAAATGTAATAATTTACATTATTCTGTAATAAATTAACACACCACTGTTAAACCTGACCGCAGTAATTATGGAGGCATATCGCTGTTGTCAAACATATACAGAATTTCATTCTTCCCCCACGGCAAACTCCGTAAGAGGACAAAATTCTTAAGGATAAAAATGTAGATCTTGTTTTACCCAACTAGAGATCAGATATTCTGAGTTCGTAAAATACTAGGAAAAAATAATACGAAAATGCACTGTGAAGTTCGTATACGGGAAAATTAGACTACATTTTCTACGGAGAATGGCATGAAACAAGTACATAACCCATCTCCCTGACTTCGAAATTTCACTATAAAATATGCCCTAAGGAAGGCCCAAGAAAGCTGTGACGTACTGAAATTGAACGGAACACAACAGCTTATGGTTTAAACTGATAAATTTAATTTAATGGGTGAAAACAAAAACAAAGGGCACATAGCGTTCTATCGTAGGTGCTACGATTGGTACATTGGCAAGTCAGAGAAAGCTGGGTGTTAAGTTCACGACAAGCCGCCAGAGGCAGGACAATTATAAACGTTTAACAATGAGGTTAAAGTTAGAATATTTGGGAACGACAGTAACACATCAAGTTAAATTCAAGAGATATTAAGAGCAGATTAAATTAAGGGAATGACTGCCACCATTCAGTTCATAATCTTTTTGTCTTGCCGTTTAAATGTAAATTTTAATGTAACAGACTACAGTCCCACTTTTGTTGTGTGGGTGTGAAACTTGGTCTTTCGCCCTAAGGAAAGAACACAGACTGTGGGTGCCCAAAACAAATATACTGATGGGAACAAACTTAAGAGGAAGGGATGGATGGGAAAAAATGCTTATCTATAATGAGGAGCTTCATGATCTGTAAGCGTCAAATAATATCGGGATTAATCAAATCCTCAGAGACGGTCGTGCATGTGGCACGCATAGGGGAAACGGGAAATGCATATAGGTTGTTGGTGGAAAAACGTGAAGGAAACGGACTACTTAGAAGTGGGCGTAGATGGGAGGATATATTAAAACGTATCATCAAGATAGGATGGGAGGCTGTCGACTGGACTCATCTGGCTCAGGAGAGGAACCGCAGCCGGATCCTCTCAAAACGCTAATATGCAAACGCGTTCCACAAAATGCGAGGAATTTCTTGAGTATCCAACTTTTACCTACTAAAGAGGGACTCTGCTCCGCGGAACTGGCTATTTACGAAATCATAACGAACAACTATTACGATCTTGGTAGTACACGAAAAAGGATCATTCAAACATTCGCCCGCATGCGCACTATATTCAACCGACGAGTGCTGAAGTAGATGGGCCCCAAATTAGCTAAGCCACCGTACTGTTGAGGGAGTCTAGAAATGTGTTAAGTCTGTGCGTTAACTGTTATTTATGGTTATTGGAGGAGGGAGGTTTTTTCCTCAGCATCACGTCCAGATCGTTCATGAACCGGGGGCTCTGGCTCTGAAAGCAAAGCAATTCAAGTTTGTAGCTAACATTTAACCTCTAGCTGACACAGACGTCAAAAACGCGTTAAGCTTTACGCTTATGCCTATGTCGTCACCGTTCGGTGACTATACGTGACAAAAAATAACTGTCCTTAAAAAATTAAGCCTGTCCAGAGAACATAATATAACAGTGTAACTTTTCAGTTTTCAACAACAGAACTATCACAGAATACCCGACAAACACGAATACTACAAAATTAACCCCGTACCCTTACCACTACGCACCATACCCGTGGACGTCGAAACGATGTGCAAAAAAATGTGGCAAAATTTCTGAATATGATTCAAATTCTCAATCCAAACGTTTCTTTCATTACAAGAGTAAACT
>JGI20166J26741_11678584_pt1 | contig 11001 bp, 7 predicted proteins | sample TergutCu122P5_FD_26741 | JGI IMG/M metagenome (IMG submission 26741) | reverse complement strand
CGTGGATCTTGTCGTCGACCAGGTGGTGCAGCTTCAGCATGTACATGTAGCCGACGCCGACGCGCTGCGGGTACGGCTCGCCGGAGCGGCCGTCGAACAGACGCGCCTTGCCGTCGCCGTCGACCATGCGGGCGCCGTCGCGATTCGGCAACCCGGAGCGCAGCAGGCCGCCGATCTCCGCCTCGTTCGCCCCGTCGAATACCGGCGTGGCCACATGGGTCCCCGCCTCGGCGTGGCCCATACCGACGGCGCGCAGGCGGTTCGCCCAGGCCTCGTCGATGCCCTCGATGTCCCAGCCGGAATGCGCGATCCAGCCGAGGTGGGTCTCCAGCACCTGGCCGACGTTCATCCGGCTCGGCACGCCCAGCGGGTTCAGCACGATGTCGACCGGCGTCCCGTCCTCGAGGAACGGCATGTCCTCGATCGGCAGGATCTTCGAGATGACGCCCTTGTTCCCGTGGCGCCCGGCGAGCTTGTCGCCCTCCTGCACCTTCCGCTTGCTTGCCACGTACACCCGCACCAGCTGGTTCACGCCGGGGGCCAGCTCGTCGGAGTCCTCGCGGTCGAACACCCGCACCCCGATCACCGTGCCGGACTCGCCGTGCGGCACCTTCATCGAGGTGTCTCGCACCTCGCGCGCCTTCTCCCCGAAGATCGCCCGCAGCAGCCGCTCCTCCGGCGTCAGCTCGGTCTCGCCCTTCGGGGTGACCTTGCCGACGAGGATGTCGCCCGTGGTGACCTCCGCCCCGATGCGCACGATGCCGCGATCGTCGAGGTTCGCCAGCATGTCATCGCCGATGTTCGGGATGTCGCGCGTGATCTCCTCGGCGCCGAGCTTGGTGTCGCGGGCGTCGACCTCGTGCTCCTCGATATGGATCGACGTGAGGATGTCCTCCGCGACGATCCGCTGGGACAGCACGATGGCGTCCTCGTAGTTCATGCCCTCCCACGGCATGAACGCGACCAGCAGGTTACGTCCGAGCGCGAGCTCTCCCTTGTCGGTGCAGGGGCCGTCGGCCAGGGGCTGCCCCGCCTCGACGTGCTGCCCCACGACGACCATGGGCCGCTGATTGACGCACGTTCCGGCGTTCGAGCGATAGAACTTGTCAAGCTTGTGGACGACATAGGTGCCGTCGTCGTACGCCATCGCGACGTAGTCCGCCGTGACGTCCTGCACCGTGCCCGGCTTGTCCGCCAGCAGCACGTCGCCCACGTCGACGGCGGCGCGGTACTCCATCCCGGTGCCGACCAGCGGCGCCTCGTTGCGGATCAACGGCACCGCCTGACGCTGCATGTTCGCGCCCATCAGCGCGCGGGAGGCGTCGTCGTGCTCCAGGAACGGGATCAGCGCCGTGCCGACCGACACCATTTGGCGCGGCGAGACGTCCATGTAGTCGACCTCGCGCGGGGGCACCTCGTCGGCGTCGCCGTGCTTCACCCGGACGAGCACGCGATCCTCCACGAAGTGGTTGTCCGCCGTCAGCGGAGCGTTCGCCTGGGCGATGATGTAGCGGTCCTCGGTGTCGGCCGTCAGGTACTCGATCTCGTCGGTGACCCGGCCGTCGACCACCTTGCGGTACGGCGTCTCGATGAAGCCGAACGCGTTCACACGGGCGAAGCTCGCGAGGTTGCCGATCAGGCCGATGTTCGGGCCTTCGGGCGTCTCGATGGGGCACATGCGGCCGTAATGGGACGGGTGGACGTCGCGGACCTCCATGCCGGCGCGGTCGCGGGACAGGCCGCCCGGGCCCAGCGCCGACAGGCGCCGCTTGTGCGTCAGCTCGGCCAGCGGGTTGTTCTGGTCCATGAATTGCGACAGCTGGCTCGTGCCGAAAAACTCCTTGATCGCGGCCGTCACGGGACGGATGTTGATCAGGGTCTGCGGCGTGATCGCCTCGATGTCCTGCGTCGTCATGCGGTCCCGGACGACGCGCTCCATCCGCGACAGCCCGGTGCGCAGCTGGTTCTGGATCAGCTCGCCCACGGTGCGCAGACGCCGGTTCCCGAAGTGGTCGATGTCGTCCGGCTCAACGGGCAGGCCGTTGGCCTGCTCGGTCTTGCCCTCGTGCAGCGCGCAGATGTAGTGGATCGCCGCGACGATGTCCTCCTGCGTCAGCACCTGACGGTCGTACGCCAGGTTCAGCCCCAGCTTCTTGTTGATCTTGTAGCGGCCGACCCGCGCCAGGTCGTAGCGCTTCGGGTTGAAGTAGTAGTTCTGCAGCAGGGCCCAGGCGGCTTCCTTCGCCGGCGGCTCCCCCGGGCGCATCTTGCGGTAGATGTCGAACAGCGCGTCGTCCTGCGTCGTGAGGTGGTCGCGCTCCAGCGTGAGGCGCATCGACTCCCACATCCCGAACTCCTCGGAGATCCGGTCGGGGGCCCAGCCGAGCGCCTTGAGCAGCATCGTCACGTTCATCTTGCGCTTGCGGTCCAGCCGGACGCCGACCATGTCGCGCTTGTCGATCTCCAGCTCCAGCCAGGCGCCGCGGCTCGGGATCACCTTGCAGGTGTAGATGTCCTTGTCGGAGGTCTTGTCCGGGGTGATCTCGAAGTAGACGCCCGGGGAGCGGACCAGCTGCGAGACGACGACGCGCTCGGTGCCGCTGATCACGAACGTGCCCTTCGGGGTCATCAGCGGGAAGTCGCCGATGAACACCGTCTGGCTCTTGATCTCGCCGGTCTCGTTATTCATGAACTCGGCCGTGACGTACAGCGGCGCCGCATACGTCTGGTCGCGGTCCTTGCACTCCTCGATGGAGTGCTTGGGTTCCTCGAAGCGGTGATCGCGGAAGCTGAGCGACATCGTGCCGCCGAAATCCTCGATCGGCGAGATCTCCTCGAACACCTCCGTGAGCCCCGCCTTGGCGTTCACGTCCGTGCGACCCTCGGCCGTCGCGGTCGCGAGGCGCTGCTTCCAGGCCGGCGCTCCGATGAGCCAGTCGAACGACTCCCGCTGGACGTCGAGGAGGTTCGGCACCTCGATCGGCTCGGCGATCTTCGCGAACGACCATCGCCCGGTCGGGGAACCTACGTTGGTGTTCAGTACAGTTGAAGTGGTCTTGGACGCAGCGCGCGAAGCAGCCAAGGTACGTTCCTTCCGAACAAACCCACCAGGTCTCTCGCCGGAGCGGACAGCCCGCGAGCCTTCGGGCACGGACCGCCCTGAGACGATGGAGACAACCCAGTTTACGGCACGGTGCGACGGAATGCAAGTGCGCACGCGCACGACCTTCAACGATGACCTGGCTAGGCATCCAGCGACCGCGCGGCACCCTTGCCCATCATCGTGACCCCCACCCCGGAGGAACACGCCTCCCGGGCGACACCTCTGCATTGTAGTCGGACTCACGCGATTCCAGGACGCCCGGGAAGCCCCGGGTGCGAATCGTGACCAGATTGTGACCTTCAGACGATGGCCTGGGTCACGGGCAGGCCCGAGTCGGCGCCGATGTCCGGGACGCTGGGAGCGCGGCCCGCGCCGACCGCGGCCGCACCGAGCACGGCGATCATCGCGCCGTTGTCGGTGCATAATCCGGGGCGCGGCCGGCGCAAGGTAAGGCCGGCGGCCTCGCAGCGCTCCTCCAGTAGCCCGCGCAACCGCGAGTTGGCGGCGACGCCGCCGCCGAGCAGCACGTCGTGGACGCCGTAGTGCAGCGCCGCGTCGATCGTCTTCGTGGTCAGGACGTCGGCGACAGCCTCCTGGAAGCTCGCGGCGACGTCGTCGATCGGGATGGGGGCTCCGTCACGCTGGCGGAGTTCGACCCAGCGCGCGACTGCCGTCTTCAGTCCGGAGAAGCTGAAATCGAAGCGATGCGCGATCAGGTCGCGGGGAGACGTCAGGCCGCGGGGGAACGCGATCGCCGTGGGGTCGCCTCGCTGGGCGGCCGCGTCGATCACCGGACCCCCGGGGTAGCCGAGGCCCAGCAGCCGGGACACCTTGTCGTAGGCCTCGCCGGCGGCGTCGTCGATCGTCGTACCGATCTCCGTGATGTCGCCCGTGATGTCGCGGACCAGCAGGAGGTTGGTGTGGCCGCCGCTCACCAGAAGGGCAAGGCAGGTCGGCGGCAGCGGCCCGTGCTCCAGCATGTCCACGGCGACGTGGCCGACGAGGTGGTTGACCCCGTACAGAGGCTTGCCGAGCGATGCCGCGAGGGCCTTCGCGGCGGCGAGTCCCACCACGACCGCCCCCATCAGCCCCGGGCCGGCCGTGACCGCGATCGCGTCGAGGTCGGCGAGCGTCACCCCCGCCTTGTCCAGCGCGCGGTGCAGCGTCGGGGTGAGCGCCTCCAGGTGCGCGCGGCTGGCCACCTCGGGCACGACACCACCGAACCGCGCATGGAGGTCCACCGACGAGGCAACCTCGTTCGACAGCAGCTCGGTGCCGCGGACGAGGCCGATCCCGGTCTCATCGCAACTCGATTCGATGCCCAACACCAGCGGTGCGCTCATGGGATCCGTCCTTCCGTGAGAGCGTCGGCGTCCGGCCTCCCGGACGTCTCGGGGGACGCGGCCGGGTGCAGCTCGGCCCACAGGGCGGCGCCGGCTGGCTCCGCCGGGGCCACGTCCGGCGTCGGGGCATCGAGGCGACCCGGGTTGCCCAGCGGACGGCTCATCACCACCGCGTCCTGGCCGTAGGCGTAGTAGTTCGTGCGAAGGTACAGGTCGGTGAAGCCGAGATCGGCATAGAGCGACCGGGCCGTGGCGTTGTCGTGACGCACCTCCAGCAGCACGCGGTCGGCGCCGCGCTCGCGCGCCCAAGCCAAACCGGCGGTGACCAGCATCGTCGCGAGGCCGAGGCCGCGCAGCCCGGGCGCCGTCATGACGCGGAACAGCTCGGCGTCCGCGCCGCCGAGGCGGAAGCACGCGGCCGCGACCAGCTCGTCGTAGATCGCGCACACGCCCGTATCCGGCCGCTGCGCCCGCACGGCGACCCAGACGGCGCGGTCGTCCCCCTCCAGCTCGGCGTGCCAACTCGGAGCGGACCACTGCTCGCCCGGGGGAAAGCAGGCGACATCCAGTCCGGCCAGACCCTCCAGGTCGGCCGTCACGCCTCGCCGGACCCGGATGGTGTCCCCGGCCACCGCGGGCAGACTCACGGCACCACCGTTTCGGGCAGACGCGTCCCGGCGGCGAGCACCGACTTGCGCGTGCCCGGCGATTCCGCGTCCGGCTTGCGCAGGTACAGCGGCTCGAGGCCCGCGTCGGCCAGGTCGTCCAGATGCGCGGCGAGCAGCCCCGCGTCGACGGTCGCGGGCGAGAACGACATCAGCCGCCCCCGCAGGACATCGGGGTAGAGCAGCGCCCCCGGACCGGTCACCGGCAGCGCCGGGAGATCGCGCGGCGCGGACACTACCGGCTCCCCCCGCCGGGCGCCCGCCGCGTCGTAGCGCGCCCAGTACAGCTCCTTGCGGCGCGCGTCGAGTGCGACCACGAACTCGTCCGGGATGTCCGTTCCCGCGCCGACCACGTCCCGCGCCACCACGTCCAGGCTGCACACGCCGGTGACGGGGACGCCGAGGGCGAAGCCGAGCGCCTGGGCCGTCACGATGCCGACGCGCAGGCCCGTGAACGGGCCCGGGCCGACGCCGACCCCGATGCGAGCGATATCCGACCAGGTGGCCGCGCCGTCGGACAGCAGGGCCGCGATCGTCGGCGTGAGTTGCTCCACATGGACGCGGGTGTCGCTGACCGTGCGAGTGGAGATGCCGTCCGGGCCGGCGAGGCCGACGCCGATGCCGGCGGCGGTGTCGATGCCGAGGGTGAGGTTGCGTGTCATCGCGTCCGGTCCTCCGTTCCCAGATCCTCCCCGGCCCAGCGCGGCCCCACGCCGACGAGGTAGACGGTGCGGGTCGCGTCCTCGGGGTCGCCACTGCGGACGATGGTCACGTCGAGCCGGGAGTCGGCGAGCTGCTCGACCAGCCCGGCTCCCCATTCGACGTAGGTCACGGCGCCGTCGGCGCTCGCGTCGAGGTCGAGGTCGTCGACCTCCGCGGCCGAGCCGAGTCGGTACGCGTCGGCGTGGACGAACGCGACGCCGCCGCTGCGTGATGGGTGGACGCGGGACAGGACGAACGTCGGGGACAGCACGGGCCGCTCCACCCCGAGACCCGCGGCGATGCCCTGCGCCAGCGTCGTCTTCCCGGCCCCGAGTTCGCCGTTCGCGACGACGAGGTCGCCCGCGCGCAGCCGGCCGGCCAGCGCGACACCCAGGTCGCACATCGCCTCGGCCGTCGGCGCCGACACCGGCGCGGCCAGGTCGAGGCCGAGGATGTAGCCGTGGGACACGGCGTGGTCCAGCGCGAACCCGTACCGGTCCCACCAGGCCAGCACGTCCGGGAGTTCCGCGCGGGCCATGACGAGCAGGCGGCGCACGCCCTCGTCGGCGGCGCGGCACACGGCGTGCCGCACGAGCCGGCCGGCCAGCCCGTGGTGGCGGAACGGAGGCGCGACGCTCACGCGCCGGAGCAGCGCGGCCGGACGTCCGGGCGCGTCGGCGGGCGCGACGCGGCGGACCATCAGGCACCCCGCGGGCTCCCCGTCCACCGTGGCGAGCAGACCCCAGTCCGGGGACGCGAGCCCCGCCGCGATGTCGTCCACGGTGTCGCCGAGCGCCTCGGCCGGTGGATCGACCACCGGGCGCGCCGCGAACGCCTCGTGGATCAGGCGGTGCAGCACGGGTGCGTCGGCCACGGTGGCCAGGCGGATCACGGGATCGGCGGATGTCACGGCGCACCAGTCTACGCAGGACGGTCGGGCAGTCCGGCGCGCTGCGCCCAGGCGAGCTCGGCCACCAGCGCGTGCCACCGCTCGATCTCGGGCAGGTCGGGCACCGCCACGACCGAGCCGGCCGTGGTCGTGACCAGCAGCGTGCCCGCGCCCTTCAGCTTCTGCCAGGCGCTGCGGGCGTGCTCGATCTCCTGCACATGGGAGAGAAGCACGTCGTGGGTGGTACGACGGACCAGGCCGCGGCGCACCCGCAGGCGGTACGTCGTGAGGACACACTCCTGCCCCACCCAGCGCACCAGCGGCACCACGACGAGACCGAGGGCGAGCAGGGCCGCCGCCACGGCCACGACGGGGACACCGATGGGACGCCACGCGGGCGGGAGCCAGCCGAGCGCCGTCCCCACGCCAGCCCCCAGCACCACGAACCACGCCGCCGGCCACACCAATGCCGACGCCGCCGGATGGCTCTCCACCACCACCGCCTCCGCGGGGCCCAGGTCAGCGATGCGCATCGGTGCCGTCCCGGCGCAGGTGCACCACGTCGCCCGCGCTGAACGCCCGCTCGGTCCCGTCGTCCCGGCGCAGCACCAGCCCGCCGTCCGCGTCCACGTCGGTCGCCGTGCCCTCGACCACCGCGTCACCCCGCAGCCGCACCCGCACGCGCCGGCCGAGCGTATCGCACGCCGCCCGGTAGTCGGCCCGGACGTCGGCGCCGGCCTCCCAGCGCTCCAGGACGCGCTGCAGGTTCGCGAGCACGCCCGCCGCCAGGTGGGTCAGGTCGACCTCCAGGCCCGCCAGGCGCAGCGATGTCGCTCCCGGCACAGGCAGCTCGTCACGCGCCAGCGCCACGTTGATGCCCGCCCCGACGACGACCGCCGCCGTCCCGGCCTGGGCGAGGATGCCGCACACCTTCGCGCCGTCCAGCAGCACGTCGTTCGGCCACTTCAGGCCGACCCGGGCGGGTCCCAGCTTGCGTAGCGCCTCGGCCACGGCGAGCCCGGTCAGCAGCGGCACCCACCCCCACTCCGATCGCGGACGCCCTGGACGCAGCAGCACCGACACGGCCAGGCCGGCCCCGGGCACGTCCGTCCACGACCGGTCCAGCCGCCCGTGCCCCCGCGTCTGGTGCGCGGCGAACAGCGCGAGCCCGGCCGGCTCCCCCGCCTCGGCCCGCGCCAGCACGTCGTCGTTGGTCGAGCCGGTCTGGGCCACGGCCTCACACCGCGTCCACCAGGTGTCAGGCCCGAGCAGGCACGCCAGACGGATCGGGTCGACGGGTGCGACGGCAGGCATGCGCCCCAGCCTAGCCAGCCATCGTCCCGGAACGCCTCGACGTTCGGGAAACGACGCACTCGCCGAGCAAGGGGCGGGCCCGCCAGTCCATGATGACCTCGTCCGGACAGTCGCGGGGGTTCGCGAATCACCCGCGGTAGTAGTCTCCGCCGGCGGCCTCGACGCCCTGGCCGAGGCAGGCCACCATCTCCTCGAAGTCGTGTTTCCGGAAGCGGTCCCGGGTGAGTTCCCACTGCGAGCCGCCGCGCCTCATGCCGGTGCGCGTGATCAAGTCGCGCTTCGGCTCGATCTTGATGGAGGGATTGTCGGCGTCCGGGCCGATGGTGACGCCGGGGTCGCCGGTGTGATACAGCATCACGGACTTGATGTCGCGGAACGCGATCGTGATGGGATGCGATCGGCGCTCGATCCTCACGCCCTCCAGGTTGACCGTCACCTTCTCGCGCCAGTACTGACGCAGGCCGTGGACGATCGCCACCGTGAGGATCACGCCGCTCGCCGCCAGCCCGATGAGCATCCACACACCCCCCGCCGACGACACGTCGACGTCGCCCTCCTCCATCCCGCCAAGGCCAAGCGCCAGCAACATGAAGATGCCTCCAGCCCACAGCATCACGAGGACGATCCGCCACGCCAGCGCCGACCGGGTGACCCACGACCGCTCGGGCGTGACCCCCATCCAGCCCGCGTCGCCGGGCGGGGAGACGCCGGCGTAGGCGTCGGACGCACGCCTCAGCAGCTCCAGGATCTGTTCGCGTTGCTCCTTGGTGAAACCGGGCATGTTCACGGCGATCGCAGGCCTGGGGCCCTGCACCCGGTCGGGACACACGGCCAGCACGACCCGGTCGTCCTCAAGCACCGAGTGCACCCAATCGACGTCGTCCAGGGCGGCGGACACCTGGGTACGTCCCTGCGTCATCGACACGCCTTGCGCGCCCACGGTGAGCGTGATCGGCCGGATCGCGAGCACGAAGGCGAGCCCGAGCAGCGCGTAGAACCCCGCCAGGTCCGCCAACTCGACCGGCAGCGATGACAGCTCGTCGCGGCCGAGGCCAATCGTGAGCGCCGTCGGCACGACGGCGACGATCACGAAACCACCCACCAAGTTCGGCGCGACCTCCCGCCGCCGGGCCGTCCCGACCCAGGTCTGGGACGCCAGCGACACCAGCAATCGCGCGCGCACGGCTGCGGTGTCGACCGACGGTTCATCCGGCACCGCCGGCCTGCTTTCATCGGAGTCCACATTGGCCAGGAAGCCATTGGCCACGCGTTCGAGAAGGCTTCCCTTCGAGAGACGCCTGGTCAGGGCGGCCTTCACGGCTTTCTGGGTGAGCCCGGACGGCACAACATGGAGCGAGACGGTGCCGGGCCGGCCGTCGACCTGCGGCGTCCCCTCGACGTACACGAGCGTGCCGGGACGGATGTCCAGGGTGACCGGCTGCACGTTCGGGTCGTGCTCGTCCTCCTCGTCGTCCGGGCAGATGTTCGCGGTGAACGTGCGCCGGCCGGGGGTGAGCCCGGCGGCCGCCACCCACATCGTGGGGTACGGCAGCGTGGCGATCCCGTTGTCCTCATCCTCATCGATCATCACGACCAGGGAATTCGCGTTGGTCCACGGGCGCAGCGGCGACGAGCCGTCTCTTGCCAGGCGCACCGCGAGCACGGCCTCCGGCACCTCCGCCGGCCACGACAACGGCGTGCCGGGCGGGCGGCGCCGCGTCCGGCGGATCGCGTCCGGCACCCAATCGGGCACCGATGCCTCCGCGATGGTGACCGTGGGGACGATCATGCCGGTCATCCGGGTGGCCCGCCTGCCAGGGTGGACGGGGAAACCCGATCGGATTGACTCGGCGACACGTCCCGCAACGCCCCAGACGTGCTCGTCGTCGTCAACTTCGCATCACCCGAATCCACGCTCACACTCGTCGGATTCCCCAACCACGGCGAAGACCCGTAGCCGGTCGACGTCGACAACGACGCCACACCCGTCCCCGCATCGAACGTCGCCGCCGTCGTCACCAGCCCCGCCTCACACACCCAACACCACCACCCATACACCCATCCTCACAACCCAGCAGCCGGCGGCCACGACCAAACCAGCCTACGACTCCACCGCTCACCCCACCGGTCATCGAGCGCGACACCCGACGGAAGGATCCGGATGGCCACAGACGGCTGTCGACCCGCCGCCCACGGCCTGGCTCTTGGCCTCAGATCAACCAGAACGACCATCCCGTGCCGAACCTCAAGTGGCACCGGGTCACGTGGTTCGTGGCCATCGGCCAATTTCATGCCAAGAACATGCCGACCGCCACTCAGGGAAGTCGCGACCGTCACTCGCGCCTTGGCCGTGGGCAGCGCCCCGATCAGGTCATGATCGAGCGTAAAGCGGATGGGGTGCCATGGCCACTCAACGGACCACGGTGACTGATAGGGGAACTGGACCCGCACAACAAGCAGACCATCCGGACGAACCGATTGGCGCCTGATGCGAGCCACGGCAAGGCGCGCCCAGAAGGGAACTCGTTCACTCACAGTGACGACTTGGGGAGCGGTACGGCCTTCATCGACGGATCCCAGTTGTTGTACACCGTGCGGGCGCGCGACACGCCGCCGACCACACCCGAGGCTGCATCCTTCGACACGTCCTCTCCTCACCTCTGGCTCGCCCATTCCAGCCTACGGCCCGGTGTCCAGCCGGCGCCCTTCAGTAGGGAGCGCGCCGATGACCAAGCTGCCGGTCACCGGCAACGCGGCCCTTCACGGCTCCGTGCGGTCATCGAGAGCGCGATGCAGGGCCGCCCCGATGTCCTCGCGTTGCGCTCGCGTGAAGCTCAGTAGGTCGATGACCAGAGCTGCGCGGGGAAGCACGCCTGTATCAGCGGGACCTGACTTGGGCCATTTAGTGCGTCTTTAGGCGGTTGAGCATGTCGGCGACGTCGTCGGGGATTGGGTCTTGGGCGGTGACGTCGGTGGTGCCGGCGC
>JGI20166J26741_11678473_pt1 | contig 11001 bp, 6 predicted proteins | sample TergutCu122P5_FD_26741 | JGI IMG/M metagenome (IMG submission 26741) | reverse complement strand
CAGGGAGCCACAATCAGTACTTAGCTAAAAATTACACACTTAGTTAAAAGTAGATACGTAGAGGCCGTACAGGACGTTGTCAGTGTTATGGCTGCATATTTTGACCTATGAGGCGTGTGTACGCACGCCTCACAGGTCACAATATACAGCCATAACACTGACAACGTCCTGTACGGCCTCTACGTATCTACTTTTAACCAAGTGTTTAATTTTTAGCTAAGTACTGATTGTGGCTCCCTGATGATGGTTTCCTCTAAACCGAAACATGTTGGAGCATGTTTACTTATTTTAAAATATTTTAATAACTCTACGTCTTTTAACGTTGTGTGCATCAGTTGGATATTAAAGTGCTGAATGTTACTGACCCACGGTATAACCATGAAGTTTATATCCGGGTAGTTAACTTAAAATTGTACTCATTCTGTACCCCGACAATGGATACAGACGAGTGGTCAGTCTCACGCTCCGGCTGCTTACACCCAGGAAAATGGCCCCCAGAGCCCCTTCAATAAGTGGTCATTATGATTAAATCAAAATCTGGGAGATAGGCGAGGTATAACACACACAGACGGGAAGAGACATGCATACGAACAGTTATTCGGTAAACTTCAGGGCATGAGATCACTAAGGACACCGAGAGAGATACTGAAATATATTATTAAAATAAATTCAATTAGCTCGGGGTAAAAACCAGTGGCTGTCTCTTGTAAACAAGATAATTAACGTTCCTGTTCCTTAGAAGCCGGTAATTATCTGAGTATCTGCCTGTTTTGAGGTGAATCACGATAAGTTAAAAATTGTTAATTTGGAGCCATAAATTATCCGCTAAATTTGATGACCTACAGCTTGTTTTGCCATGAGATGCGCATGTTCTTTGTCGATCACAGATACATTTTGCATAGTGGCACTCTCTCGCACAGTGTGGTAAATCTTTTTATTTCCATACGCAGCGCTTGATCTGCTGGTTTTCTGGTCATAATGAATGCACGTTGTCAAACGTTTGACACCTCAGCCGAACAGAAGGTCCATACAGCTAGATAAGCTGACGATGAATGATTGTCATATCTGTACCTTTAGCAAGCAAAAACCTAACCATGTCGTGAAAGTGTTCGCTGTGTGCAGCAAACCTGCTACATACCTACTACATGTATCAATGCGGCAGACTCGTGTAGTGCTCAAAATACAGACTTGCATTCAGGAAATATCTTCCTTTCATCTTTGTGACTAATGATCCCACTCTCTATAGCTGGCAGTGACAAGTACCAAGACGTCGAAATTACCGTGTTATTTTGTTCCATTTTAATTGCAGTTATAATTAGTGGGTATATACAAACCATAGCACAGTTAAATTATTGACATAGGCACTCATTATACAGCAATGTATAGACCGCAAAAGAAGAAAGAAAGCTGAAAATAGGTGTAAAAGAGATCCATTGCTACAGTCGAAGAGACAACGGATTTTCTTGTAAATATGAGCGGTTTTAACCATGGCGACGCTCTATGCAACAGTGATCACAATATGTAAGATTAGAAACATTTTATTTAAAACATGTAGTTAAGAAAGTGTAATATTTAGTCTATGTGAACCCTTTAAGAGGACAAAGAAAGATAAGTAAAGTGATTAAATGAGGAAAAATTATTACATCTTTTCTATCGAAGGCAAATAATAGCAGTCAAAATGGAATAAACTAATTTCTGGGGAAAAAAATATTGCAGTTGGACTGAATGATAATTATGGAGTAAGAGGAAAAGGACATTATAAAAATAAATAAAAATAACAAAAATGGATATAGTAACATTCTGTATCCTAGTGTTGTTGGATGTGTTGGTGTTATTATTTAATTTAAACTGGTCTGCTCCTCTGTTCTTATAACATCTACTGTCTAAAGCAATGGAAGTCAAGACAATAAATAATTCTGTTGCGTTTTTTACAAATGTACAATAAAAGTATTGTGTCTTGGTTTGAAGAGAGACCAAGACGTGGGATGGGGGGCGTGGAATGGATTGATCTGGCTCAGAATGAGGACAAGCGGTGGGCTGTTGTGGATGCTGTAATGAACATTCGGTTTCCATAAAATGCAGCAAATTTCTTGACTGTCTGTGAACCTTTTAGCTTCTAAAGAAGAACTCTGCGCCATGGAGTTATTTATTTATTTAGTTAGTTAGTTAGTTTGTTGTTAGTTAGTTTGTTTGTTTGTTTATTTGTTTGTTGGCTGGTTAGTTAGTTAGTTTGTTTGTTTGTTTGTTAGTTTTTAGTTAGTTAGTTAGTTAGTTAGTTAGTTAGTTAGTTAGTTAGTCGGTCAGTCAGTTAAAAGAGAGAATATCATTTATAAGTGCACAGAAACTAAGCGCTACGGAAAAAATTCGAATTTAGAGTGTTAAATTAAATGAACAATTTAAGACACGAAGTAATGAGAAACTTGGTGATGAAACACGTTCCCTGCTCTTATCAGAGAGAAAAAATCAATGACATCAGGTCTACGCTAGGCTGAAAACTTAAAGGCAAAGGTCTCCCCGTAACGTACTACGCTGACACAGAGAGGGAGTTGAGGTATAACTCTACGTATTCTTAACCTCGACGCTAGATGGGGTGGGTTGTCAACACGACGCTCCTGTTTGAAAACAGAGAAAATCTATTGCTAATCCTCAGGTTCGAGCCACGAAGAGCCCAGCCGTTAGCTAGTCGCTATACCGGCTCTGCTATTCCGGCCTCCAGGCTGAATGGGCAACATTGTTAAAAGACGAGAAATTTATAAGGAAATTTGGTGCAGTAAATTTTATACCATAACAGCAAGACTGAGTGGATTTGTGAGGACTTAAGGTGGGCTCAGCCAGCTCAAGTCGTGTAAGTAACCAGGTTTGATAATAAGGTTACTTAATTCTGGGGTCACCTGCCGGCAGAATAGTTTTCTTATCGATTACGGTAAATCCGTTACTTTTATAAAAATGTTTATCTTATCTGTATGAGTGTTATGATGAATGCAGGCCTATGCATAATATTTCGTAAATAGTACAAAAGTAATGCAAATCAGACATAAATTCGTCTGTATCTTAAGAATCAGACAAAACCACTGGTTCTATCAAATAATAAATGCACTTGTATTCGTATCATATATTACATTGCTTGTCACACAGAATAGCTTTATTCTTATGGACTGAGTCACACGGGAGCACGCGGTAGCGCAGTTGGTTCAGGTACTGAGCTACAAGTAGGTAGATCGCGGGTTCGATTGGAACTTTTCATTGACATAACCCTTCCGGCTGCACGGTGACCCTGGGGTCGACTCAGCCTCAAAAGAAATGAGTACCAGGAATATATTCTGGAGGTAAAGGAGGCCGGCAAGTAGGTCTGACAAACTTACCACCTTCATGTGCCGACTGTCTTTAAATTTGGGAGCCTCAACCTCCTGGAACCCTCAGGGCCTGTCCTTGTCTCTACGGGGATTGCTTTACCTGTCCCTGTACCTTACTGTGTCATATATACAGGCTGTCCATAATAGCTAATTTTGTTTTAAAACAAAATACGACTGCAAATTATGATTTTACAAGTTAATATAAAACATAACCGTCTACAGCAGCAAGCAGGGCGGATATACTACAACCACGGTGTAATTAAAAGTTTTCCAACTATTCAAAATTTAGATTCCTTTTCTCCCACAATGTGAAAATGCAGAAGAGTTTTAATAGCTGATTTTAGATACGCCTGGCTCGCATCCTGTGACGATGGTTTTTGCATCTATATCAATACAAAGCATTTCAAAATAGAAGTAAATTATTTCAGCGACGCAGCCGAAATTAACAGAATAGTAATTTAGATCGAAGTCTTTCGCTAAACTTAGTTCCCCCTAAAATTTAGCACAACAATAAAATAAAATGGTGTTAGGAAAGTTATTTTCATTGCCCGTAAGACAATATTTCATTACAAAGTGGCTGCACCAGACATTATCACTGTAACTAAACTTGCTCTTTTTATTGTGAGAAAACAATCATTTCGTCCAGTAGTCAATTGAATTTTCGTATGTAACCTTCTACTGTGTCAAATTCTTCCTGATAAATTGAAAGGAAGGCCTACTGGAGAAATTCTGGAACGGTAATTACAAGACAGGCCGATCCCGGAGGCCGTGCACGCTAAGGCGTATGTGTGCAGCCGCTCAATTAGTGGGATTGTGGTTTCGAATCCTGCTGAGGGCATGTACGTTCTTCTCTTGTGTTGCTGTATGCTTCTAAATAATGACCTCTGAGACTAGCTTATCACTCATTCAGAGAACTCCTGTTGGGTGTGTGTGATTGTGTATGATCTACTGACCTCAAAAATGAGGCGGCCTAGGCTCGAGTTGGGTTGTTGTGTCATAAATAAGAAAATGAAAGATAGGATGAATGGAAGCGAAGCGACAGGATACTTCCTGTATATACAGAGCTCAACGGCGACGAAAACTGGCACGTTGTCACAGGCAGTGTGAAAGAAAATTGTCTGACCAAGCAAGCTTTTGTTTCGAATAAGTACTTTGATAAAAAATGAAGATTTAATTATTAAATAAACATTAATTAATTTATTTGTGGGTATATATTATGAAAATTGCATTTATTTTTGTGTAAACATACTCCTTTTCAATGATTTCGCGACCTCTGAAATCTCTTCTACGTCACCTAACCACACACATGCACACTGTTCTTGATAGTAAGGATCTTTTGCCCTGCAAGTGTAGGAACCCTAAAAATGAATATTTCTCCATTTACGAATCCATTATCTCAAAAGTTTCTACAAGACATAATAATAATAATAATAAATTTTAAAACCAGAGAAATTTGTATCTCTAATAGTTACATCAGCTCCATTGGTCAGTAATCGTCACTTCATATCTCTCCACCTATCCATTCATCCATGTACATATCCACTCATTTACCTATCCACCTATCTAAGTTAAGTATCTCATCTCTCTGCGTTCCGTATATAACTTACATATCTAAAATTCCTACATAATCGACCTACCTTCTCGCCCAGACCACCTACTTACACGTATATATCCATGTAGCTATTCTCTCAGTCTCTACGTTATAACTATAAACTTACACAATTATAAGTATACAAGTATGTCTCCCTTTCCCTCCCCTCTTTTTTCTATGACCAATAAAACACACTCTTCCTTTATCCTTCTTCCATCCATTCACTATGGCCACGCTATCAAATTGCTTTATTCCACACGTTTCCTGTCACTCGTATAGTGATAATCTATGCCTTGTCACTAACATTTCACTGCTCATTCTATTTTCCCTTGCGTCACGAAGATAAATTCTTAAAGAATCTTGTGTTTCTCTCCTTACTTCGCCCGCAAATTTTCAGCCTGAAACTACCTGCAGAAGCATTAGGGACTTGTAAACCTAAGATTTTTAGAAACAGAGTTAGGAAAACAATTATAAACGGGGTGAAATTAAAGGAACAGACGTGCGGCGAAAATCATCTAAAAGTGCAGTGAAGTAAAGTGAGGTGAAGTGTAGTGATGTGAGGTGAAAAGGAGAGGTAGGAAATTTAAATGGATTTAAGCCATATGAGAGGGTAGTGAAGTGTAGTTGGGTAAAGTTTAAATGAGGGAAATTGAAGTGCCGATAAGGGTAGTGAAGTGGAATTAAGTGTAGTTGGGTGAAGTGTAGTGAAGTGTAGTGAAGATCTTAGTAACAGGGTGTGTAACAATAGTAGAAGATATAGAGATCATATGAAGTTTGCTGCTTATATGGCTTTTTCGTTTATCACATTCTTTCATGTTCTTTTGATTCCATTTTTTTTATCACTGTGTATATGGTTGTAAGTTTTGTATGCTTTTGTTTAATTTTGTAAATTATGTATTTTTATTGTTATGTTTATGTATTCTAATTTTTATATTCTGTTTTGTATATTCTGTTTTCATCGTGCCAACTGGCACTCTTCGTCTGTCCCGACTGAGGTTTTTCCATGCTTTTTCCTCAGTTGTAAGGCAAATACCAGGGTATAACTCGCAAAGACGGGGCACGGCCTGCACTCTTCCCAATTAGGTGATAATTTTTACGCAGTTAGTTCATCGTTAATTTTATTTTGACCACTCTGGGTCTTGAATCCCAGAAAGCCTTCCAACCAAAGTTGTTAATTGTGTTATTCTATGTAATGTTAGTGTGTAAATGTATACTGTACTACTGCCACCGCATGTCAACCCAGTTGCAGTCAGCAAATATATCATATCATATAATATTATATCATATCATTTCTCCTCCATATAATATTAGGATACGGACAAGTGGCGGGCTGTTGTAAATGCGGTAATGAACCTTCAGGTTCCATTAAATGCGAGAAATTTCTTGACTAGCTGAGAACAGGTTAGCTTCTCAAAAAGTACTCTGGTCCATGGAGTAAGCAAGTAAGTATAACATAACACGTTCAGCTATGCTGTAAAATGTAGGTTTATTTATTTCTTAGAATATATTTTTATTTTATATAATTATATGTAACATCTTATTTGTAATTCTTCGCACACAAATTGTTTCCTTATTATCTCTACTACTTATTCCAATATTAACTTAGTTATTTCTAGCCCAAAGTCTCTTTCTAAATAATTCAAATTTTGTCAACAAAACCTCCTCATGTATAACTTTTCAACTTCTTCACCGACACACTGTTACTCTCAGTCATTTGGGCAGAATTTATGATCCAATTTTGAGGCGCGTTCGCAACCGTCCCCTGTCTCTCCCTCTATCCGTTTGCACATAACAAATAAAGAAAACTCAGCGGATTTCCATACAGTTTTACGTGTATGATAAAGAATTTTAGAAAAATTCAGTCTTTTATATTTTTACTTAGATAGGCCACTTATAATGACCACCTCAGACGAAAGTCTACATGTCTTTCTGCTAGCATAAGCTGTCATATCCATGCTCCGTCAGAGCCGTTCATTCTCCAGTTCTGCGCACATGCACATTTTGGATTTCAAGGCCGTTGCAAAGAAACGGAAAAACCACAAGTTATCTGGAGCTGCAAATCTGTAGAGGATTTAAGGCGTTATAATACAATGGCATTTGTGTAGTGACAGCAGTTGCGCTATGCCTACATCTAATAATTTGTTTTATTCCTTCAGTAATATTTTCATCACAAATCTAATACCTTCTTCATCTTTTGAAAATAAGATTTGGTCCTCCGCAAACAGTAAGAACTGACGTGTTTTGTAACTAAGTACAGTACACATCCCAGAGCATTTCGTACAGCGCGCATTCAAAGTTTCTTCGAAATATACCTTAAATAATATGGCGTAAAACTTACGTCTTCGCCGGAGGTCTTCAGTGGACAATATTTCTACTGCATGCGTGCCTCTAATTTTCACAGGGCCTACACTGCACTAGCCCATTTCTAACCTACGTTCATATTTTCCATTTCTTGCCATACTTTTTCTTGGGTAACACTGGCACAAGAATTTTTCAAAGCCTACAAATCCATATGGACGTTTTAATTTTTGTATCATTAATTTCTGTCATTCACCGCACAAATAATATATTGCCTAAGCACGACTGTAGAGCTCTCAACAAATTTTTATTGTCACACAATTTAAACTTTACTGCGATAGTTTAAAGTGTCATAGTACACCTTGAATAGGTTTTTGGCTGACTGAAGTCAGCACACAAATTGAAGTACTTGAGTATTCTTCTAGTCTGAAGGAATAAATATTCTATCATTGATTGCAAGGCGCTGTGGTTATTGATACCAGCCATTCAGACCAAATGAAGAGCCCTAAACAAGAAATTAAAACAAAATGGAAGCGCTTTATTAGAAGACGGTGTCACTGCAAAAGTAAAATAGCGGATACAGATGATTTTGTAGCATTGGTCGAATGACACTGACAAAGTAAACCGAAACACTCGGTAAGCAACGTGTACCAATATCACTGTGTCAACCACAAATCCAGCATTGGATGGCTTGGGATTTAACTCGGTCCTCAGTAGTGACAGGCCATTGATCAACACTATGAGCCACAGCAAGGCATCTCAGCGGTCAAAATACCGAATTATATTGGCCAAAGGAGACTGCAATTGAAATGAAAAGATGTTTTCGTACTAATCCTTCGCGCTGACGACAAGGATAAAGATAATGGTAATGGGAATAAAAAGAGAAAAATACACAAATTATACTAATTAATCTCAAACTCATAACTTCACCAGTTTGCGGCAAGGACAGTGATATGCAAACTATAGGCCACGGACAAATTTCAAGGGTTCCGCAAGCATATTTCATGAATAATGAAATTGGTAAATATTATTTGATTTTTTTTCTATCCTCCTCTTTTTCTCTCTCAGTCTGACCTCTTCTGTCTACTCACTGTAGGTGTAGAGGGTTATTGTTTCACCTGATCACACTCAATGACACACGCACGCACACACACACACACACACTCGGTAGGACTCCTCTAGGCGAGAGATCGGACGTAGCAGAGAATTCTACCTGACAAAACACAACATTCACAACAGAGAGACACACATCATGTCCCCGGCAAGCCAGAGGCCTCAGACCCACGCCTTACGTCGCGCGGATACCGGGATCTTCATTTATTAATTGTAATTATGTTTTTTTTATTTTCCTGCTCATGTTCACGAATCACTGGCGCTGGTTCCATTTTCAATGAAAATGTCCAACAAAAAAAATTTATTTTTAATAAATGAGGGAAAATAGTTTATTTTTCAAAACTACATGTTTTTTAAAAGTTTTATTACATTTTCTGCCCAAAATGTACACTTCCACTTGTCAGTATTGCCGCAAATATTCGGATCAATATCAACTCTTCAACAGATACTATAAGAGTTTTAAGATAACTGGACTAGCTACTGTCTATATTAATTAGGTTTGCTTCAGCAGACATATCTCAGTTGTTAACGCCATGGCATTGGATAGTCTGCGGCTGCAGCAGCTATCTGCTAGTGGCTAATGGTCTTTCCTTCCTAATAACACCAACATTTCAAATCCATCAGTAGTAATCCCTCACGTAAGTCGCGTGGACAGCTAGGAAATTGATGAGATGTAATTAAGTGACATACATTAGGTGGAGGGGGGGGGTACAACGGAGACGAGCAAACCTCCTTCGTTGACCTGCAATCCATGTCTCATTCTTTGCAAAAAAAACTATCCATTTTTAGATAAACCTTTCCATCCAATTCCAAAATGTACATTTTCACATTTCTCTCAGGTTCAGTCTTTGTGTAGTGGCTGGTTTAACAGAGAGATGAAGTACTTGACTCGCGCTTCGGAGAAACTCTTAATTCGCAGCCGGGGTTTCTCTTGGCTTGCCTCAATCAAATTCCAGGCCGTTGCCTTGAAAGACGTCGTTATTTGTTCGTCAGTCCTCCAAAGTTATAAAATATGTAATCCAGGAGTGCATAAATTTTTCAAAAATTTAGGAGACACTCAAAATCCCAGAAGCCCCAAGGGTAAGATAAAGCAAGTTTCATACTGAGAACCCAGAAGCGTTAGGTGCCACCATAAAAAATGTTGTCGCTACTGTGATCCTGCGCCAGGGATTTGTTCACACTTGAAATAATCCTTCTCTCATCTCATTACCGCTAGCACACCGTCTTTATAAAACCACAAACCATTTTTATTATTGGAGAAAATACATTACTGCAATGTAACAATATCACGCAGACGACTTATAATATAGGATTGTCATTCTTTTCATAAGTGAAGCATTTTTTCCTGAGACGCTAACAGGTCTATATCGTATTTTACGCTCGTGTGACCGTGCATCGTAACAAATTTCTTCATAATAAAACCAAATAGATGCACTAATTTCGCAAATTTATTCTGGCAAGAAACTCTACATGTTTCTGACAGTTCCTCTGTCCATCATCAGGAGTTTATTCACTGCACATTCAGCAATGGTATATGTCACACAGGTTTGTAGACAGCTTTCGAGGAGGACCAGGTCCTGCTCGAAAGCTGTCTACAAACCTGTATGACATGTACCATTGCTGAGTGTACAGTGAATAAACTCCTGATAATGGACAGAGGAACTGTCCGAAACATGTAGAGTTTCATGCCAGAATAAATTTGCGAAATTAGTGCATCTGTTTGGTTTTATTATAAAGAAAAAAGGTCAATATCGTGTTAACAGTGACAGGATGAGGAAAGAGTAAGGAAATACATAAGACTGGCCAATAAAAATATTCACCTTAGCCTGTTAATTGACACATTAGACGAAAATAGCCCTCTTAATTCAGACATCCACCCTACGTAATAAAAGTCTTTTTTCACGTCCAATGATACAAAGAAGTAACAAATGCTAGGTGTCCAGAAAAAGAGCTCAGTCAGCCACAAGTGAATGTTAAGGCCACAGAAGTGTGTAAAATCACAAATAATTAAAACACACTATCTTACTTGGTATTTTTTGCCGTTCACAGTGATATATTCACGAACATCTCTTTCCAGATAACTGAGAATCTTATTACGTGAAAGCGCAGTTAGTTACTCTTAGTTATTAAAAGCAAAGCTATCTATGTGTATCTTTGTGTCAGTGTGTACTCCACGTCAACTTTTGAACCGTACGGCCGATTTTTTCAAAACGTGGTGTCTCTTATAGGCCGTAATTTGTGATTTCCTTTATTCAGTTACAAGAACACAGAGAACGCACGAGAGAGACAAGGTTCCGCTTTTTTTACGTCGTCAGATGATGCAAAGCAAGATATAAATTAATAAATAACACATTACTAATTTGTGGAGTGTACAATAACATGGCAATTGTGCAAAATATTGTTTGGTTTCGGATTGCTGACCTTAGATAAGTAATGATATTTGATATTTCATACTACAATAAAATACAAGCGTCCTTAAATAATTCGTGTAAAACTTTACGTATGTAAGTTAACAATTACAAACATGCTGGCGATGAGAACATCTGACTGTATAACTTAATGTTTCTCTGACCGTGCATCATGAATTGACCATACAAAACTACCAACGTGATGCACTGAATATTATTTATTCGTCAAATATTATTA
>JGI20166J26741_11678251_pt1 | contig 11003 bp, 11 predicted proteins | sample TergutCu122P5_FD_26741 | JGI IMG/M metagenome (IMG submission 26741) | reverse complement strand
TTTTTTGGGTGATTCTTTGGGCGCTTTTTATTTTGGCGTTGATTTTATTGGGAACCGCTGCTGCTATTTTGCCCATTAGGTTGGCAACTTTATGTTCAACAGTTGCGGCTTCTTTTTTAACTGCGTTTATTACTTTGGGTACTGCTGCTTTGGCTCTGTCGTAAAGTTTTCCTAAGGAGAGCATGGTGGCCTCCTTTCTTTGCTATCTATTTTCGGGTACACTTTCGATTTGTTTTAGCTGTTCCGGTGTGAATCGGGTCTGTGCCAGTTGTTTTTCGGTAAACCGGCTGCGGTATAAATCCGTGTCTGTAAATATTGCTCCGGTCAGGTCGGCGCCGGTGAAGTCTGCGCCCATGATGACAGCGCCGGTGAGGTTGGCGCCGGTCAGATTGCTGTCCCGAAAGCTGGCTCCGGTGTAGCCTGCTTGTTGCCGGAGGCTGGCTCTGCTTTTCCCGGTGTAGGCAACGCTGTATTGGAGCTTGGCTTCGGTTAGATCAGCCTGGTCAAAATTGGCGTCGTTAAGCATGGCCACCATGAGATTGACTCTTGGCATAGCGCAGTTTTTGCATTTGGCGCCGGTTAGGATACTGTTTATTAGATTGGTTTGTTCCAGCCGGCTGTGGCGCAGGTCTGCGTAGCGCAGGTCTGTTTGGGGACAATGCAGGTTGCTCAGGTCCAGGTCCCGCAGGTCCTGGAGATTATGGGTTCTGTTTTGCTGCAGTTGACGGATGATTTTTAATGGTTCTTTGCGCTTTGCCTCGCTGTGGATGACAGCGCAGGGTTCAAAGTATGGTCCGGTTTGAATATGAAATTGGTCCGCTTTGGCGATGGCTTGGTATTCTTCTGTTTCCAGGGCGTCAAGAAGGCTGTAACGCATTAGCTGGACAACATATTGGTGAAAATAGATTAGTTGGGCCAGCATAATTTTTTCCAGGTCCGGTTCGAATATTTTGAGGATGTATTGCCGGTATATTTTGTCCAGTTGTTGCCACATGGTTTGGTAGTACCGGTAGATAAAGGAGCAGTCCTGTTCACCGACTTGAACGCCTTCTTTATAGTAGCCTTCCGGTCCGTAGGCTACAACGGCATAGGTATAGTTACGCTGCAGCATGTTGGTTAGGAGTAGATGGTAGATCAGGTATCCGGTTATTTGCTGGCTCCGGCCGGTTTTAATACAAATCTGTTTGAATGTGTCCAGAAAGGCTTGTTTTAGCTGGTCCTTGTTTTGCTGAAAGCCATGTTCCAGGTTGTCTAAGGCTTGCTCTAAAGCTGGCTGGACATCATTTTGTTTAAATTTTTCGATGGCTGTTGCAGCGGCTATTTTCGCCATGGCGATTACCTGCTTTCCGGTTTTTCTGCGCTTGTCTGCCGGGCTGTTTTGATAGTGGCAAGCATTTGCCGAATAATGGGCTGCCATTGTTTTTTCTGGTAGATGCTGCAGTTGAATGTGCCCATGAGCAACTGATTTTGGTGTTCCATAAAAAACATGAGGTTAAAGAGATCACCGTCTATTACGGGCAGGTCAAAGGAGAAATAGCTGATCTCTTTTTCGGCTGCCGGAATGGTTTGGATGTTTGCTATGGTGACGGCTGGATACAACCGCTTCATTTGCCGGGCCATGAGCTTGGCTGCTTCGGATATTTCGGCGTTGGTTATTTCCCCCACGTTTACCAGGCTAAAAGTTAGGTTGACGGTTGTGTCTTCATTGGTGTAGATATAGTCTGGTTTGTCTGGGCCGGGATATTTATTTTCGGCCTGCTCCCGGTCCATGATTGCAAATTCGGCGGGCAGCTGCATGGTGATGGCGCCGTCCAAAAGTTCCTTTTCATCTATAGCCATTTTTTCGTATTTGACAATAATAAAGCCGTTATTTATGTCGTTTTCTATTTGATAAAGATCTGTCTGTTGATTCTGCGCCTCTTTGACTTTTTTGATAATCATTTCACCATAGCTTGTTTCCATTTTATCGCCTCCTTGGTTGGTTAGCTTTTGATGTGCAGAATGTCGTCCACGATGATACCTGAGGAGCCGACGGCCAAGGTTATTCTTTCTTTGGCTGTTAGGTCTACGGTTTGGCCTTCACCCGTCATTCGCGGCCCGGCTTTCAGGTTAATGTCTTGATTGCTGCTGATGGTTACGCCTGTTTGATTGTCCATTTTCAGGTACAGTTGATTTTCTGTAGCGCTGAAGGTTAATTCTTGGGGGGTCAGTTTCATTTCCTGGCCCTGAATGGCACCGTAATATTTATCGGCTGGAATTTGGGCTTTGGGGTTGGTGAGCCCATCTTGCCGGTTTACTGTGCTGACGTAGGCGGCTGCCTCGTCTGCTGTGGGCAGATACAGTTGGACGCTGTCTCCCGGTTGGGGCATGCTATACCAACCGGTTGAGCCTTGGGCTGTATAGGGTGTGGCAAAAGGATACCAAGCTGCCTCTGCCGGGTCCTGGCTGGGGTCTATGGTCAGGTGGAGTTTCAGTTTGTCCTTGGCTACGGCAATAACCGCTCCCTCAATAGACGCGCCTTTGAGTTCAAGGTTATGAATGATGGTTTGTGTTAACCAGCCGGCAGGATTAAGTCTATAGCTATGGGTCAAAAGGCCTTTTTTGAGCTCGGTTATTTTTTGGGCTACCACCAGAGGTATTTGTTGGTAGGTTATTTGATCGCCCAGTTGGTAATCCTGACTGCTTTCCATTTGGTAAGTCAGGGCTTGAGACTCCGGCTGATGTTCATAGTTTTCCTGCCGGCGCAGGTAAGCGGTCAAATCTTTGGCCAGGCTATAATTCGTTGTATTTTCGGTGTAGTTATCTCCCACCGGAAGCCCAATATAAATCTGGGGTTTAGCAGACAGGTGGTTAGGGTGGATCAGGGCGCCTTTCCGGGAAGCGATTCTTCTTAAAAAGGTCCAATCGGTTTCCTGGTATTGGATCAGAGCGCAGTTTTGCTTGGTTTCCGGGGCGGCGGTGTCAATAATATCGCCATTGTATTCCTGAATAATGGTGCGGCAAAGGTTGGTAAGGGTGTTGTTGGGATTCTGAAAGCTTCTGCTTTTGCGCCGGATGTCCATAAGAACAGAGCTGCTTTTGAGAATGATGGCAATATGGGCTACCGCACGGATGTGTTTAATGGTAACGTGCATGGGGATACCGGTAAAGATTATTTTTTCCGTCTCGTCTGTCTTGATCTTGATCGTTATATTGGTTTGGTTGGTTAGTTCGTAAACGGCGGTTTTATTTTCCTCCTCCAGAAGGCCGGTAATATAGGCAACGGCATGGCGGCTAAAATTTTGGGTTATTTTTAGCTCGGTAAGTTGCTGCAGTTTTACCGGCAGCTCCAGAATTAGGTCTTGATAGGTTTGCTGGTTTTGCCGCATGTCTGTGATCCTCCCTCTCTGTAATCCTCCCTTAATGAGCAAAGGCTTTTTTGCTTTGGTTAGTCCTCTGTTTGCTGCAAGTTTACCGGAATAAACTGAATCCCGGTCAGGCCTTTGCGCAGTATATTTTCTGCCAGATGTAGCGATACGACAAGGTATTGTTGTTGTTCAAAGGCGACTCTGAATATATATTTGTTGTTTGTTTGGTCTTGCTTGAGCGTCAGGTTTTCATAGTGCATTTGCGGTTCAATGACCAAACAGTCTTGTTGTTCTATGTTGATCCGCCAGTATACTTTTTGCTGCTTTTGGCTTTGGTCGGTGATGAAGACGGGCACGGCGGTCAGGTTGTCTGCGTAGATATCCAGCATATCTTTGAATATTTCTGACACATAAAAGCCATAGTGAAACATCTTTTTAATGATTAGATAATCCACAAAAGTTGTATCCGGCTGAAAATCGGCGTAAACCAGGCTGGCTTGGGCCGTCTCTAGATCCAGCGCCGACTTGTCCGGTTGAAGCGGGTTGTGAACGCGCTTGTCCGGTATAATAAGAAAGTATTTCATTGGAGCACCTGTTTTTTATACCTTTCTTACTTAATTGATCTTTACGTCTTCGCCGCAGATATTGATTTCATCGTCTATTTTTATTTCACTGGTTTTACATTTCAGGCTGATGCTTTGAGCAGCTAATATTTTGATCGTGTCTTCGGCTTCCAATGTGAGTCCTTTGTCCGTTCTGAATAGGATCGGTTCGGTGCTGATAATTTCAATGCCGGATTGCTCGTTAAGCCGGATATAGGTATGCTTGGCCTCGCCTGTTTTGGGGTCTACGCCGTTGATACAGGTGATCTGTATTTCGCCGGGACTGAATTTAAGTTCTTTGCCGTTCGCGGTGCGAAAGTATTTTATGTCGGGGTTGTCTATCCTATCGCCGCTGTTATTTTGCACCCGCAGGGAATTTATGCCCATACCCTGGCTTTCTTCCTGGGTGGGAAAGTGGATGAGCGCTGTGTCCCCCGGTTCGGGCATGCAGTACCAGCCACTATTGCCTGCGGCGGTATAGGGAGTGGTATAGGGAAACTCCCAAGCGGTAGCCGGGTCTTGGGCTTGGTCTATTTCCAGTTGCACTTTTATTTTGTCCCGGATTGCTTCCAGCACAGTTCCTTGCAGGGTAAGACCGGTGATCTGCCGGTTATATAACCGGTCTTGGCTTAATCCCTGTTCAGTCGATAGGGCGTAGCGAAACCGTAAGATGCCGTTTACCAGTTCTGCTGTTTTGCTTTTAATGTAAAGCCGGATATTTTGAAAGGTGGCTATGTCGCCTATTTCATAATCCGTCTCTGTCTCGACATGAAATTCTATGGCGTCCGGTTCGCTAAGGGCGGGGTTGGTGTTTCGGGATGATTGCAGGTATTGGGCAATATTTTTGGTTATGTAGTAGTCGTAGCTTTCTAGAGCGCCTATTTCTTCCCCTGCGGCGAGCCCACAGTATATTTTAGGTCCTTGATGCATAATGGAGGGCAAGAGCCCCATATTGGCATGGGAGGCTATCCGTTTAAAGAAGACCCAATCGGTTTCTTGATATTGCAGGATTAGCCGGCTAATGGTTTTCCCCGCAAAAGCGTTATCCAGTATGTCTCCGTCGGGATATTTGTAGATTATATCCTGGAGCATTTGTTCGTAGGTCATGTTCCGGTCTTGAAAGGACCGGCTGGTTTTTTTGAGGTCGGTTTTAAAGGAGTTGGATATTGCTTTTAGGCGCAGCTGATAAACACCGCTGACTACGTCGATATTAATTTGCTTGATCATGCCTTGGAAAATGATTCTGGATTTGTCTTCTTCCTGAACGAATAGGATTAATTGTTCTTCCCGCAATGGCCCTTTTATGTAGTCGTCTTTGTATTGCTCGGCTATGATGGCGATTAGATGCAGATAAGTATGTTCGTTGATACGGCGCTGTATTTTCAGGTCTTTAATATATTGGATATTTTCCAGGTTGGTGGTTAGGTGTAAATAGGTTATGGCAGACATATAATCACCTCTTACTTTGTTTTTTATTCCCGCTGGCCTGATTGCTCAATGGAGATAATACCACCGCTTACGCAGGGCACGATACTGATGTTCAGCAGTGCCGGTGTTCCTCTGAGCTGATAGTCTTTATTGCTGTTGATCCAGTTTAAAACGATAGTCGGGATACAGGGCGCCGGAGGAGCGCCCTTTTTTACACACATACCAAAGGACATGATGTTGACGTTGCCTACGTTATCTGCAATGGTGGCTCCATTTTGCCCCTGGACGCTGGCGCCGTGACTTTGCGGCACCTGCAGTTGGCTGGTCGCCGTGCCCTGAGTGCAGCTTAAAGTGGCCCCTGCTCTGACTTTGTAGATACTCTGAGACATTTTGGCAACCTCCAACAAGTTTAGGTTTGTTCTTCCCAGTTAAAATTTTCGCCGCAGCATTCCTTAAACAGCAGTTTAGTTTGGCCCAGTTCGATAATGTCGTTTGCGGTTAATTTTTGCCGTGCATAGACCGGTTTCTGCTTGAGATAAACCAGGCTCCTTGATTGGCCGGGCAACAAGCTTGTTTCTTTTTCCTGTGGCTCGTAGACAATGGCGGCGTGGCGATATTTGTCCACGCTTCGTTCACCAAGGATTTGAATATCCATCCCGTCGCCGCTGCCGATATAGTTTCTGCCGGGATAGATTCGATAATCCCGGCCTTTATTTACGCCTTCGATACATAACAGCCAGCCGCAAACCCATTTTTCCGGCGGCAGAGTGAGCTCGGCGATGATTTGGTCCTCGGTTTTTGGCATTCCCCTTCTGTCGACGCCGCTGACATAGAGTCCGCAAACCGGGCAGATATCACCGTGGGTGTCCCCGTTGAACAGGTGCTTGTTAGCGCACTCTTTCAAAGGCATAAGGTTAGCTCCTTTCATAAATGAATCAATAATAATTTGACATGTTTCTTCTAAAACTGGCTGATTCCTCCTATATATTTAACAAAATATTGAAAAACTTTCGACAAATGTCGATATATTGTTTAATCAGAATATTGTTCCCATACAACAGTTCAGATTAAGTCAGTGCAAAAGTTTAAATGCTCAATATTTTATGGGATCAAAACAGGCCCCGAGCTGATTGACCCGCGGCCTGAACAGGTTGAAAAGTTATTGTCCGGAACGTTTAAATACTGCATCAAAACTAATGGACAACATGCTTTTTGGTTAAAGAACGAAAATACTCGCCCGAAATCTTTTCCTCAGTCAGCAAAATGCCTACCACCTGATTGATCACTCCGCTGACGCGCCGCAAAAAATCACGCACGGCCTTTTCCTGGTTCCTGATAATCTCAGTCAAAGCCCGGTAGCGGATATCCGCCGGCAGAATATCCGGGTCCACCACCCCAAGTTCGGACATGCCGCAGCGGATAATCTGCCCCGCCATACGCAGGGCTTGCTCAAAGTCATTGCCGGCGCCGGTGCTGCGGCCGTTTAAAACCAGCTCCTCGGCGATCGAACCGGCCAGCAGTACCTGAATCTGGTTCTCTAGATATTCCCTGGTGTGCAGATAAGTGTCGTCTTCCGGGGCCTGGCGCATATAACCGAGAGCCTGGCCACGGGGCGTAATGGTCAGCATGGAAACCGAGCCCGGCCTGATTTTTTCACTCAACAGGGCGTGGCCCACCTCATGTACCGCCACCCGTTCCAATTCGTTCTGCGATGGACGGCGATCCAGCTTTTCACCCATCATCACCTTGTCAATAGCTTCCATAAAGTGGGCCTGGCTGATTTCGCTCCCCCCTTCGCGCATGGCTAAAATGGCGCCCTCATTAGCCAGGCTTTCCAAATGGGCTCCGCTGAAGCCAAAGGTCTCTCTGGCTAAGTGTTCCAGGGCGACATCTTCGGCCAGCGGTTTATTGCGAAAGTGCAGCTTGAGGATTTCCAAGCGACCGGCCTTGTCCGGCAATTCCACCCTCACCTGACGGTCAAAACGGCCTGGCCGCAAAAGAGCCGGATCGAGCATATCCACCCGGTTAGTGGCCGCCACCACCAGCACCAGCACCCGGTCATTGGTTTTCATGCCGTCTAACTCCACCAATAACTGGTTCAGTGTCTGGTCATATTCATGATGGCTGGTATGCTGACCTCTTTTAGCGCCCAAGATATCGATTTCATCGATGAAAATTAGAGCGCTGCTCTTTTTTTGTTTCAGGGCGTTGCTCCTGGCCGTCTGGAAAAGCTGTCTGACCCGTTGGGCGCCGACGCCGGCGTACATTTCAATAAACTCGGAACCGCTGCAAGCCACAAACACCGAATCTGTATACCCGGCCGCGGCTTTGGCCAGCAGTGTTTTTCCCGTACCGGGCGGACCGGTCAGCAGGATCCCCTTGATCGGTCTGATCCCCAGCTTGATAATGGTTTCCTGATCCTTAATAAAATCAAGGGCTTCTTTAAGCTCGCTAATAGCGGTGGCTTGACCGCCGATATCACTAAAAGCAACGCCCGTGCCGGAGGCCGCCGGTTCGGTATGGAAATTTTTCCCCGGCATGATGCGGGACCGGAACAGGTAAAACAGCATTCCGGCCGCCAGCCCCATAAATAAAAGGGGCAAAATATCATAGCCGGACACCCACAGAAATATGAACAGCGCTAATCCCACGCCCAGGCCAATCTCTTTCAGCATTGTTTTACCTCCCTCCCGATCCGGCGTTACCCGGCCCGGCGCCGGATAACGGTCTGGGTATTACTTCATACAAATAATGCTGGCCATGACTCATCTGCCAATAGATATTGTTTTCATCAACATATACTTTGGACTCCACGCCGGCACGTTCGGCCAGTTTACTCAGTTCGCCGGCCATCTCCCGGAAATTGCCCCGGACTAAGGCTTCATAAACAGCGAAATGGCCCTGATAATACTGTTCGGTCAGCTGTTCGTCCCGCTGATCCGCTAACTTAATCCTGTACTGTTTGCCGCCCATTACTTCTTTTACCGCGTCATCAATCTGGCGGTAAGCCAGCATCAGGTTCCCGGTCTTTTTCATGGCCACCGAAACCTGGTATTGGCCGGCGCCGGAATCTTCAATGGTATAGCCGGTCACCAGCTTGTTGGCGTCCAGCTCTTTTTTCAGCGGCTCTTCAAAACTTAAACTTTTATAAAGCCAATGGGACCCAAAAAAGGCTGCCAGTGCAATTACCAGCGCCAGCGCGACCACAGGTATTTTAATGCCCTGCCACTGCATCTGCTCATCCCTTTCCGCTTATGTAAGGATGCAAAGTTACAGAAAAGAGTTTCCGGACCACAATAAAGGGACATACAATGAATAATTGCATGTCCCGGTCAATAAACCTGCAGGGAAATGTCGCCAACAACCTCCCGGGCTGTTACCGGATCATTCCTTAAAGAGAGAGCCTGCTTTATGGAAATAATCCATACCGGACCACAGGGTAAAAAAAACCGCCGTCCCCATGGCTAAGTTGGCAAAGTTAATATTAACCAGGTTAAAGGACAGATCGGGAAGGAGCATCGCCACAATGGCAACAATTTGCGTAATGGTCTTAATTTTCCCCAATTTGCTGGCGGGCAGAATAACGCCCTTGGCCGCCGCCAGAGAGCGGAGACCGGTCACGGCAAACTCACGGCCGACAATCAGCACAGCCACCCAACCGGACAGGCGATCCAGCTCCACCAAAGCAATCAAAGCAGCGGAAATCAACAGTTTATCCGCCAGCGGGTCCAAAAGTTTGCCAAGACTGGTAATCTGCTGCTTTCTGCGGGCAATGTAACCATCCAGCCCGTCGGTGCAGGCCGCCAGAATAAATACGCCGGCGGCAATATAATCGCCCATCGGCAAACGGAAGGTGCTTACAACCAGCAGGGCGGGTACCATTAAAATGCGTAGTAAAGTCAGTTGGTTGGGCAGATTCATTACAGTTGGACTCCCGTCAAATCATACTCGCCGGCATCAAGCACTTTAACCGTTACAAATTCGCCGGGCGCAACTTCCTCTGCCGCGGCAAAAAAAACCTTACCGTCTGTTTCCGGAGCGTCGCCTTCCCAACGGCCCCAATAGAGGCTTTGCTCGTCGTCCCAGCCTTCCGCCAGCACCGTCAGTTCCCGCCCCAGCAGCCCCTTATTCAGTTCCCGGGAAATTTTCTGTTGCAGCGCCATCGCTCTGCTTACCCGCTCCGCAATAATCGACTCGTCAATCTGCTCCGGTAAAGCCGCCGCCCCGGTGCCCTCTTCCGCCGAAAAGCCGAAAACACCGGCCCGTTCAAATTTGGCCAAGCTCATAAAGTCCAGCAACTCTTCAAATTCAGCTTCGGTTTCCCCCGGAAACCCCACCAGAAAAGTTGTGCGCAGCACTAAACCGGGCAAAGACCGGCGCAAATTTCCCACTAGTTCTAACAACTCCGGGCCGGAACCTTTTCTGTTCATCAGCCGCAAGATGCGCTGATTGGCATGCTGCAGAGGCAAGTCCAGGTAACGGCAGATTTTCTCCCCATCCGCCATTACGGCAATTAATTCCTCCGTCAGAGAATCAGGATGGCAGTATAACAGCCTGATCCAACGGCACTGCTCAATTTGCTCCAACCGGGTCAGTAAATCGGCCAGTTTATACCGGCCATACAGATCAATCCCATAGCGGGTGGTTTCCTGAGCCATCAGGTTCAGTTCCCGCACCCCCTGAGCGCACAAGGTCCTGGCTTCCGCAATAATTTCTGCCTGAGGCCGGCTGCGGTAAGGACCGCGGATACCGGGAATGGCACAGTAGGTACAGTGGTTATCGCAACCATCGGCAATCTTTAGATAAGCGCTATAGCCGGGCGTAGTCAAAACCCTTGCCCCTGAGCTTGGATATTCGTAACCGGCAGCCAACACCGCCATTGGTCTTTCCCCGGCCAAAACCTGATGCGCCACAGCAACAATTTCCGGTACCAAGCCGGTACCCATGACGCCGTCAATTTCCGGCATTTCGGCAAGTAGTTCCCTGCCGTACCGCTGGGCCAGACAGCCGGCCACCAATATCTTTACGCGCCGGCCGGTTTTCTTTAACCGGGCCGCCTCCAGAATGGCGGCGATGGACTCTTCTTTAGCGGCAGTGATAAAACCGCAGGTATTGAGGACAATAAGATCCGCTTCTTCCGGCAGGTTGGTCAAATTATACCCCGCCCGGCGCAGACAACCCAGCATAATTTCCGTATCCACTCTGTTTTTAGCGCAGCCCAGACTGATAAAACCAATGTTATATGCCATCAACGACACCTTTTCTTCAGCTAAAGTCAATACACAAAAAGCGCGCCAATGATTATTGACGCACATTTTAATCAGGTATTCCCTCCGCCTTCTCCCGCCGTAAAGGTTCGATCCAAAGGTTTACTCTCCGTACTTAAAAAACCGTAAACATAACCGTTGACTGTTACCTGCACGGCGCCCGGGTCACCCAGCCGCACAAAAACGCTGTTATTGCCCCGGAACTCTTTCTTAGCCCCCGGCGGCACTTCCCCCTCAAAGGCCTTAGTGTCGTCCACCACGATCCGCATCCAACAGTTCCTGTCGGTAACAGCCAGTTTCACGTTAACCCCCTGCTGCGCCGGCTCCGGCGGCTTTGGCGCCGCCGGTTGCTGCTCCTG
>JGI20166J26741_11678029_pt1 | contig 11004 bp, 7 predicted proteins | sample TergutCu122P5_FD_26741 | JGI IMG/M metagenome (IMG submission 26741) | reverse complement strand
AGGCTACTGTTCATTGTTTTATATATGCTCCGCTAGGGTTCGGGAATGATCGACGTGTTTCTCGAGCGTTCCAGTGGTTCACGTATCATCCGCTAGGGTTGTTGATCTTTCGGGACTCTAAAGCAGGAATGGTTCCTTCTACATTAGGGATGTGCCGCTATATTTCGCATGGCGAAATAGTGTGTCGCGGACCAAAAAATTTGAGTACCCCTGGTTTAGACCGTGGTGTTATCGGAACTAGCAGGGCGTCACATCATCATCATCATCATCATCATCATCATCATCATCGTCATCATCACCACCCCCACCACTATCATCATCATCACCACCACCACCATCATCATCATCATCAGAAGCAAACATTCTAGTGACAGCTGATGTTGACAGTGACACAGTGATGCGTGAGTGTTGCGTTGGAAGTGTTCTGAAACAGTCTGTGCCGCTAGGTGTGTGCACTGATTTGAATCTGCTTTGCGCTGAAGAAGAATGTGTGTAACTGCGTGTTGCAGAAGCAAGCCTGAAGACGAGGGTCGCTCCTGCCCTCGAAACGTGGTGCCGTAGAAGTGTGTTGATTATAATAAATGCGACAGTGGAAGAAGCTGGTGAAGTTAAGAGTTTGGCTGATCGGTGCGACGGGCACTTGGGCCCTTAGTGAGTGGATATGGAGCGACAGCAAGCCGGCGGACGGTCCAAAATGCTGCAGGGTTTTTGTTTAGTGCTGCATGTTTCGTTCAAGATGGACTGACACACTGCAGTGCGTAACCCAGGTGGCTGTTGTGGCGGTAGCAGTCGACACAGACGTTTCTGACCAACTGCGTCTTGACGGTGATGTATCATATTCAGTTGGACGCTAAAGTGCCGCACTGCACCGCCACATTTCAGAGGAACTGCTGTCTGCGTGTAGTGGAGGTAGAGCTCCATGCATTCTTGACCTCGGTGTGTGGTCATCAGCACGCCACGGTTGCAGTAAGCACGGTAGCCGGTGTGAACGCTGAGAAGTGAACATTTCCTTGCACGTGCCTGGAATGTAACCGCTGGTTGTCGGTCGCCCAGCCCGCCGCCTAGTCGCTTTAGTTGGGCCCTGCAAATGTGCTTTACACAAGACGAAGTCTGCGTTGATTTCTGTAGCTCTCAAGTTGAAATGCGTCGCGGTGAGTCGTCCCTTCTGCCACCGTACGTGGTCAGACGCAAGTACGCCCCACATGTGAAAGTCTTACCGGTCCACACAGGCTTGTATAATTAACTGTGACGATTTGAATTTTGTATATACAAATATGGATAAGTCGTAGCCACGACAGCCGGGAAAGCGTAGTTTGCGTGGCGACTCGTTACGGCCTGGACGATTCGGAATTTGGACCCCAGTGGGGGCGAGATTTTCCGTACCCGTCCAGACTAGCCCGTGAGCCCACACAGCCTCCCGTAAAATGGGTAAAGCGGCCGGAGCGTGGCTTTAATCACTCGCCCCGATATAGCGCCGAGGTTAAAGAAAGACCTTCATGGCCTGTTGCAAAGCGAAATTTTTGCTATCGTAACGAAATGAGACGTGACCTTGAATATGTTACTAAACAATGAAAATAACATCGTCACAGATGCCATCGGCCTGTCATTGCAGTATGTACTGTCGTACACTGTATGTGGGGCTCTTCAGTGTCAACTGCAGTGAGAACACACATTCTTCTGTACTGCTATCCACTGATTCTGCACATAATTCCCGTCAAAGTTGGTGTGACTGACGTCACCACAACGCCATCGTGTTGAAATTTGTGGACGCCAAAATTTTTCTTCAGCCCAGGAATCGGATGATAATTGTTCGGTGGCAAACTTTCATGATACGAATTCAAAGATCTTAAAAAGTAAAAGTAGTAGATTCTCTGATGCGATGATATCGATATGTATATAGGTGACAAATGTGTGCCAGACGGTGCACATTAGACCTCGCTTGGTCACTACTGATAATTAGGCAAATGTCACACCGTGGCACCAAGCATTGTATTTCAGCGTGGAGAAAATCCCTGTCAAGTATACGTTGCAAGGAGGTCACAACTTGCTTCGCGTCGTCGTCTGTTGTACATCGCCAGGCAGTCAGATGCCTTTCATGGGTACAAATTATCGAAGAGTTTAAAAGTGAAATTATCTGTGTGCACCCCGTGAAGTTGCACAGGGGTGTACAGGTGTCACTGCTAGGTCTTAACGTCGACCTAGGTGGAGCTGAGTGTTCAGCTGCAGGCTCCGGCCGCTTTGCCTGCGGGAAAGTTTTCCTCTACCCATTGATTAGGTGGCTGGGTGGGCCCCAGATCCACTTAAGGGGTCGAAAGTGATAGCAATCGCTGGTTGCGAGATCGGAATGTTAGGGCAGGTCTTATTAACCACCACGGTAGCGCTGTACCAAGTCATGAGACCGGTTGGTAGTATGGGACCCAGAGATTTCCGTCTCTCTGGACTGCTTAAGAAGAACCTGGATTGCAGGCGATTTGCAGCGGACGCCTACGTGAAGCAAGCTGTCATCTGCTGTCCACAGATACTTGGGTTTAATTTATTGAACGACTGGACACAAACCTTGGTGCCACGAAGGTACCAGTGCTTAAATGTGTGTAGGTCCGATCAGCTACACAGTGCCATGTATTGATCAAAATGAGAACCGTATTCTCGGCATTGTAGTGTTCCTCGACTTTTTTTAAATTTCCGTATGCATGTCACAGTCAACGTAGGTTCTTTAGTAACGAAATAACAGTTTATGTCAACTTTATTTATCGACCGAGCCTTGATATTTTCAGTACTCTTGGGCTATGGTAAGCTACATTTACCGCGCCTATACCACATTGGTATTTAACCGGGAACTGCACTTTTAAGGAACACGTCGCTGCCGGCAGCTACCATGGCTGTCGCGTATGAGTGGTGTGTCAATCAGAAGTTCAGAGACCAGTCTGTGCGTCCAAATACAGTATATATTTTGCAACTTGCTATAGTGTTTTTCACAACCTGTTCCTCCACTCGGACACGCCACTCCCCGTCCCTCCACTTTCGATTGGCCAAGGCTTCTCTTTAGCCGAACCTTTACCTGTATAAATACTCTAGCAATCGCATCCCCTCCTGAAACTCGAGTCCCTGGGCATTCATGTCCAGGAGGTCACGTAACTGCGTTCAGGCAGTCGTGACCAGGACCCCACCAAGAACCGCCATCCCGCCCCCCACTACATTGTATCAGTGGCGCGAGGGCATGAGTTGTCGAAGGTTCAATCAATCACCAAACTCTGCGGCCTGCGAGTGTCGGTGGAGTCGCAGGTGGCTCCAAAGGGGCGCCTGCAATGCAAGCGCTGCCAGCGCTTTGGACACACGCAGCGAAAATGCGGATACTCCCCCCGGTGCGTCGCGTGTGGGGGCTCCTACGTCTCCGGTGGGTGCTCTACCGCGCGGGAGAAGCCTCAGTGCTGTTGCTGCAGGGGTAACCACACCGCGAAATATCGCGGCTGTATTAAGTGGAAAAGGACGAAGGCGGCCCTTGCAAAGGAAGCGCCCGTGCGTGTCCGAAAGAGCGCCGCCACAGGCCACACCGCCGCTCCGAAAGCTCAGCGGGCAGGGCCCTCTGCCGAGCAGATGAACCTGGGCGAGGGGTGGAATCTTCTCGTTCGAGGGGAGCGTGACGTCAAGGCCACCACCACTCCACCGCTAATCCAAATCCCTCTCCTCAGCCGGTCACGGAGGCGCCCGAGGAGCCTGAAGTGACCGCCACCACTAAGACAGCCAGGCCTAAGAAGCCTAAGCCGAAGTCTACAGCAGCCACTAAGCCGGCTGCTGGGAAGTCCAAAAAGAAAGCAGCCGCGAGTGTCAAAACTGCGGCCGCAAAACACACAACCATCGACCTGGTAGTCCCCACCCACAGCACCACCTCCCCACTCCAGGAAATCTTTGATTTACTCGATCGCCTCCCCCTACAAACATGTGTGGAGCTGACTTGTAGTCTCCTCACGTCCACCTCCTCCCTCCCCACAGGAGCAGGCCAACCGCGGGCTCTCTTGAAGACCGTAATTCTCTTCGTGGCCGAATATGGCAGCACACCCTAGAAGGACGGAACAAAGTAAAGATCTGCGCCTCGCCTGCTGGAATGCTGACGGAGTGCGCGGCAGAAAGCTTGAACTGGAGCATTTTCTCAGCCATCACGGTGTCGAAATGTGTCTCTAAAGTGAAGACCCTTAACCCTGGTCAAGCGTTCCGGCTTGCCAATTATGTCTGCCACCGCACAGACAGATTGACAGCGGGGGCGGCACAGTCATCCTGGACCGCCGTGGTATAGTTCGCCGCTCACTGCCCGTTCCGGGCTTGACCCACTTGGAGGCTGCTGCCGTTCAAGTCACATAGGCTGGCAGACCGGTGAAAATCCTTGCTGCTTACCTTTCGCCTTCCCGCCCACTGATCGGAGCGGACCTGACCGCCTGTTTCGGCGGGGGTTACCGGTCTTATTGGCCAGCGATCTCAACGCCAAACACGTGGATTGGAACTCGCGGCTGAACACGAGACGGGGGAAACTCCTACGTGATTATGCCGACGAGAACTCCTATCTGATCTTTGGACCGGACACGCCAACCAACAACCATACAACATCTCCGCTACTCCCAATGTCGTGGATATCGTGATGGTGATGGAGCTCTCGTTCCCGGTTTGTCTGACTCCTTGCTTTGCACTAAGCTCGGACCACTTCCCGGTACTCGTTGACATTGTGTCGCTCATTCTTTGAGCACCCACCGGATCGCCCTGATTTCTGGCGCACTGACTGTGCCAACTTCCAAACTCACTTCGAAGATCAAATTCCTTTAGACCCGGAATTGCAAAACGGTATGGTAATCGACACGTGAGTTCAGAATTTCTCCGGCGCCTTCTTGAAGGCTCTGGCTGCTACTACTCCCAAGTGTCGCCCGCGTGACGACCCACGGTTTCCGATACCAGCTGGCATTCAGGATGGGATACGCCTGAAGAGCCGGCTGCGGAGGCAGTGGGAGAACAGGGACCCCGCTCTGAAAGCCGAGGTAAATCGCCTTAAGAGGTAGGTGACCCGCCGACTGAATGAGTGGAGGAACGACCAGTGGGGTACGACATTCGAATTCCTCGATCCCGGGGACCACTCGATGTGGCGGATGACCAAACGGGTGCTGAGAATTCCTACTCCGTCTCCTCCCCTGATTACCCCGGGGGGAATCCCTCTGTCAGACTCTCAGAAAGCCGAAGCGCTTGCCGATAATCTGGAGACTCAGTTTCAGCCGGTGACCAATCCTTCCGTCCCGGCAGTTATTGAAGTGGTCAGCGTGGCGCGGAGGTCTTCCATCATGACCACTGCCAGCAAACCCAATTTAACCAACCCTGAAGAGGTCCAGGAAGCCGTCAGGGGTCTCAAGATCAGCAAGGTTCGGGACCCGAACGCTTTCCCGAGCAGGGTCTTGAGGCATATCCCACAGCGATCGGTATCCCTCCTGGTCAAGGTTTTCAACGCGATCCACCTCACCGACCACTTCCCTACAGTGCAGAAGCACGCACGAGTGATCTCTATACTCAAACCGGGGAAGGATCAAGCACTGCCCTCATCCTAAGTGCCCACTATTCTTTTGGACAAGTTTGATAAGTATTTGAAAAGATCCTGTTAGCTAGGAAGTAAGCGAGCGCAGACTGATGCGAGATTAGCAGTTTGGGTTTCACCCAGACATAGCACGTCCTTGCAGCTGGCCCGCCTCGTCGAAAGAATTACCTGTAACTTCGGCGAAAAGAAGCCAACAGGTGCATTCTTCCTCGACGTGGCCAAAGCCTTCGATAGCTGCTGGATCGATGGCCTCCTCTACAAGCTAACGCTCCTAAACGTCCCGTCCTTTATAGTCCATACAATCTCATACCTCGGCGGTAGGACATTCGAAGCGTCCCTCCAAACGGTCACGTTATCTCGTCGAGGCATGCGGCTATGATTTCTCAGCGTGAATTGATTCCCCGTGTGCTCATCAGTCTGTCTGTCAATGACATGGCCCTCTCTCTCACCACGTCGAGTTAGCCCGCTACGCGAACTACACGGCCATCATAGCCACGTCCCGCAATCCGACGCTGCTCGTTAACTACCTGAAGCCATATCTCAACGACCTTCAACAGTGGTTAAATGAATGGAGAATTGTCTTTAAGAGCACCGCGATAATCTTCGCGCGTGCCGGACGGCGCTTCATCCAGCCCCGACCGGTAACACTCTTCGGGGAACCAATAAAATGGGTCGACACCACTCGCTATCTGGGCGTCACCCTAGATACGTTTCTCACCTGGTAGCCTCACATCGATCAGGTTAGAAAGAAGACTGTTCAAAGGATTGACATCCTGGGTCCCCTCCTGAAAAGGAAGAGTGATCTCTCCGTCAGGAACTGAGTCCTGCTATATAAGCAGCTCATCCGCCCCATGATGGATTACGCGTGCCCCGCATGGAGGTCCGTTGCTCGCCCCCATGTTCGGAGGCTACAGGTGTTACAATCCAAGTGTCTTCGCCTTGCTCTTGGTGCCCCCTAGCACGTAAGTAACAGGAAGATACACGAGGATCTGCGTGTTCCGCTCTTTGCCGTCCACATCAGAGCTCTGACCGCGAGATTTGACTCAAAGTTAGCTGATGTGGGGAACCCCCTAGTACGGGAACTCGGCAGATACTTACGCTGACCGAGGTTTGACCCCGTCGCCTGACGCGAAAGCCAAGGGCGGCAGGGTCCAGCAAGCCAGTCGAGGCCATCGCCCGCGATGACCAAGTCGACTAAACGAACCGCGTTCGGCGCTGATCAGCCGAGCGCATTTCGGTTATCCTGACTTAGTTTTTCCGTGATTTTCCTGAGTTGTAAGGCAAATGCAAGGGTACACGATGCAAAGTCGGGGCACGGCCCGCACTCCCCTCCCCCAGGCGCGGCGGCTTCACCTAAGTGCCTGAAAAAAGTTGGAAACCTCCAGTTTGTTGACTATAGTGGGGACTGGAGAACTGCTGTTGGTAGGAGAAACCGTGCACACGTGCTGAAAACATCTAGCATTTCGAGAAGCGTGTACTGAGTTCGCGCACTGGGCGAATGCTGTCAGGATGGGAAGTAGCAACTCCTCATTCGCCATATCTTTCTGGTGTGCATCTTTCGCCTTCCCAGCGGGAATCATCTTTGTGTCAATTGACTGTACGTCACCAGACCAGTCGATTGGTAGTGTACTGGTAACTAAGCTCTATATGTTCTAATTATTCTTTAGTACAACACACATAAATGGTGTGCGAAAATGCAGTGTTCCTGAATGTTACAGCAGAGGTGAATGTAGTTATGAAGTTTAAAGGGTTAATGTTTTTTTAAGAATGGTCGGATTGCTTACGCATTGATATATTCAAAAGTCTGTTGGCAGCCTTTTGTTTATCCTACAATGCAATGCCGTTAAAAGTGCGCGTGCCAGCGCAAAGGAGTCGCTGCGCTGCTGTGTGCAGTCCAGAAATTTCCTGCTATCTTTCTCGTTTGGATAATTCAGACCTCTCCTGCGCTCACGATAAATCAGTTTGAATGATATATCTTACTAATAAATTTAAAGGTCACTGCTTTCACAGCAGTGAACTTTCCTAACCGAGTTTCGTTGTTGATACGCAGTGTTCAATTATAGCCATATTGTCACTGCTGCACCACATACGCAACTGTCTGATCTATTTAAGCTCTTGCAAAGTATGAAAGCTTCTTTGTTACGTTTCTGAGTTATATCAGTCCCAGGTGTTGGGGTGTTGGTGGTTTCCCGACTCTCCCAGTAGCTTCATGCCATCCCCTAAACGCCACGTATCTGTGCTTTGCCCTCACTTCTTGGTTTCTGCTGGCTGTTAACACCTGTCATGTGCGTTTGTTTTTTAGTGTCGTCTGAGTTACACATCTTTCCTTTGCGCTAGCGTCTTTTTGGTATATGTTAAATGACTGCCCATCTGCTGTGTTCCCCACTTGTTGCTGTTGGCTTGTCCCATGCGCCCAGACTTATTTAAATATCATTTCTTCCCGGAATCTGCCCTGTGCACCGAGTTCTGCTACGTCATCAGTTCTGCTCCACCAGAACTTTTTGGTGTCGGCTAGTGTTACGCTTCTCTCCTTTAGCAACATTATACACCTGTCCATGTTCTCATTTCTTATTCATACCAACCGAATTTTGTAAATCTGGCCTTGCGCTGTCTTCTGTTTTGTGTGAAGATTCTTATGAGTGAAGTTCTCTTGTTCCCCAAGTCGAGTTTCCGCTCAGACGTCTAAGTTGCTGTGGGGCTTATCGCACTGCAGCGACTTTTGCCCTGATAATTGAAGCGTAAATTTGATTTTAAATGTGATGTTTGTTGGTAAGCCTGCGTGACTGCAGTGAGGCATTCAAGAGTGCCAATAGAACAGCTCGCTGCTTGGTTAATTCAGCGTTTCTCTGCTTGCTGCATTGTTTTCCAGCCGTCATAAGTTACACGTCGAATGGAGGTCCACAGTGAAGTATATTTTTGAATCGTTTGGATTCATGAGGCTCGAAATGTTCCGGCCCGTTTAAGTCATCTTCAGATACTTAAAAAAATGTTAATGGCGGTATCTTGTGGTAGTGTTGTACAATGCTTAGGAAAACCTCCTCAGTAGAATGTATTCGATAAGTTGGCGGTATGTATATGTATGTAAATATAAAGGTACTGTGATGATAATTGTTGGAGACCGCGTCATAGTTGGACGGTATTTTGTTTATTGCCACAGTTACCGCATTCCTTCACTATTATCGGTGTGTAATGTAAGGTTCCGTCTTCCCACCAGCATGCACTCTCCATTTCGCCATCTCCCGTGTGAATGCTACGCGATATACGTCGCTCACTGTTCCGATTCTTGGCAACCGTAAAATGCAAGAATTGTTCTTAAAGCGGCAAGAAAGTCCCAGAGTTTACCATAAAACCTACTTTCCTATTGAATAGATTTGTATTTGTGCTTATTTGTTAGTAGTACTATTGTCATTACATCTTATTTGAGTAAAGAATTTACTTCTTAAATAATGATTCTTACTGCATTGGATTTGTCTGTTTTATTGGATCTAAACTCAAATTTTTGCCTCGGTGCTGTGTTTATAATTGTCCAGCCATAAGCAATGTTTCGTGTAATAAACGAATAATTATGGTAGAATTTATTTATGTTTATTATCCGTCTGCATACCGAATTTTACTTGGCTAACTTAGCGGTTCATCTAACCGACAGTTAAAGCTAAAGCCACCAGCTTGTTATTCCGCATTTTCCAAAATATTGCTTTAAATATGAAAGCATTTCCTAGGAATATTTCCGTGATCGTTTCGCCGTGTAAATGTCAGTGACGCTAGTGGCGGACCCACGTCATAAGCTTGCGCGTCCGCCGTGTTATTGCTTTCCTTTTGTTAGGAATTTGGACACACTGCTTGTGGACGCCCTCAAATGGAGAAATGTTCATATTAGCTTTTATAAAAGTCGGTCAGCCTCGTATTAACAAACAGAGTTGGTGGTTTCAAGAGTGTAACTTCTTTTTTTGAGAAGGAAATTGACGTAGAATATGTAATGTCATATAATTTTGATTTTGGAGTATTTAGTGAGAAGTCAAACTATTCAGCGTCAGTTTGTTACGGATATTTGTTTTGTTGTTGTTGTTGTTGTTGTTGTTGATGATGTACAATTCCTTCACGCCTACTTGATTAATTTTGTTTTTTAAGAAAATCGCCCGTTTTAGAGTGACTTTTCAGAGGTATCGGGCTTACTACGAGTCAACTTTATTCGGAGGGTTTGCAATATCCGGCACCACTCCATTCCCAGAAAAGCGGTTTCGTGCCTTTCCAAAACAGTCGAGAATTCTAAAGCTGCCAAACGTGTCCTATGATCTAAATGTATGTTGCCAGATGTGCAGTTCCGTACTGCATTTGAAGGCAGCTTTGTTTACTAGATACACAGGCAGCTGAAGACGTATGATTATTGTGCTTGTGTAAGACGGTACTGCAGTTGGCTGACTGTGCTCACTGTTGTGGAATTCCTAGTTTTCTTCACTGGAAAGGCTGTTGTGTGTGAAGAGAGCTGAAGGAAGTACTGATGTATTAGCTAATGCATTCCCTTCGCAAAACTTTAGGGCAAAAAATTGTGGATGATGCGGTGGCTGGGACATGTAGCATGCATGGGAGCAGTGAGAGATGCAGATAGAATGTAAGGGTGAAAGAATGAAGGCAGACTAGCTGTAAATGGGAGTTGAACATAAAATAACCGTTCCAGAGATACCTTACTTGATCGACTACTGAGTTTTCACAAAGGACAATGTTGCTTTCGAAGCATTACCGACACCAAGGAAACTTATTTTGACGTATCCTGTTTCAAACACTGTAGCTATTCTCATTGGCTCAACAAAATATTGTTAAGTATTCACCGTAAATATAATAAAATTGTTGCAAATCGGGTGAGTTCAAATCATTTCCGATCGTTCCTCGTTATACGTCCTTTGGCAATGTGACAGGCTGAAACAGAAGATTTGGGAACGCCAGTTCAAATCAAAATTGCGTGCAGGAAGAAATTAATAGCAAACCGAATTATGGGGATCCGTTGTTCCTTTCGGTTCAGTATCGCTTGGCACTTCCACCCCACCCCCTCCAAAAAAAATTAAAATTTCCAACGAAATGTAATGTTACATATTTTTATATGGGCAAGGGAATTTGTCCTTCACATTAAGGGACGAAGATGGACCAAGGGTATTCGAAAACAGGGCCTTGAGTACGTAAGGGGAAGTTGGAGTAGGTTACATAATTAGTAGCGTGACTTGTACTTCTGCCCAGTATTATTAGCGTAATGAATGGGCGGGGCGAGTTGGCCGGATGGGAGAAGAGAACAGTACTGACGCTGTTTGTTGGTAGGCGTAGATGAAGGCAAAATATTAGAACGTTCATTAACCCTTAGGCTACTAATGTCATATATATATGGAGCTCCTAGTAAAGCCAGAAATGCTAACGTCGTATATATATGGACCTACGTTTGGCAACACTGA
>JGI20166J26741_11677918_pt1 | contig 11005 bp, 2 predicted proteins | sample TergutCu122P5_FD_26741 | JGI IMG/M metagenome (IMG submission 26741) | reverse complement strand
CTAGTAGCAATCAGTGCAACTTACACCACTCTCCACACACTGGGCACCTAGAAAAAAAATAAAAAAAAGGGTACAATCTTTTTCGGACACGGTGTACATTTAGGTCAACAACAATACAATAGGAAAACACTGTTACGTTTCCAAAGCGAACGCGCCGCAATGTTACGTTACGTGTACCCAACCGATCTGGTATTTTTATCGTATCATTCAGTGCTGTCTCATTCTGGTAAAGACATCTTCTAGCCTTTGTAAAATTTACTATGATGACAGACTTCTGGCATGTGGCGCCTTGTAGCCAAGTTTGGTACGTAAGTACCAACGTTTCGAAGAAACTCTTGCCTCTGTCTTCAGGTTCTTCTACCTGAAAATGAAGACTGCCCCTCCTCACATTTCACAATACCGTAGCGCTAATATGGGGTAGGGTTGTTCATGCGTGTTTCATAAATCTTACCACAGACTCATGGATATGAACATGAACTTTGGAGTATGATAATTTATTCTTCGGTCAATGTGGAATTCTGAAAAAAAAAGTAGCCTGTAATTTTGATAAACAACGGTAGAGATATTTGAAGTAGCTGCAGTGTCGCTCCTCCTCTTTCCAACGGTGTCTGCAAGAGTCAGGGATACGAATAAACAGTCGCAAGCTCTGATGTTTTCACAGCGGTGTGAATATTCTAGTCTTTTGGGGTGTCACGCCGTGTCTACTGGTAGCTGTTTACAAGTCGACACGGCGCAGCATCAAGAAGCGTTTTGACTGACAGCAGTGTGTGCGGTTGAATTGCTTCGATGATGTCACAGCATGACCGCCGAACGCGTAAATCTGAGTGCTAATTGGGCACCGCTTTGTCACACGCTTCCGCGCAGTGCTGCAGGCTGGATGTCACGTGCTGCGGAAATCAGCGGAACATTCCTTACGTGACTCAGAACTCATTAGTTGCCAGACAGTCAAGATTTCTTCATATTATTTCTTTTTGCTGTCTTCGTCGCCAAAGCCCTTATCACGCTGTTATGTTGTGTATCAGCTTACTGTGACAAACGTAGCCAGATTTCAAACTCATATGGCGGTGAATGGGATGTGGCCCCTTGTAAGCCCAATATACATATACGCACCGGCGTTTCGAAGCAACCTGTTACCTCCTATCCTGAATATACAGCCAGAATTTTTCTCCGAAACTGCCAATCTGTCACACTACACAGCGTCACATGCGAGAAGACAAACTTTTAATTTACATTTTTCTTTTACTGCTACTGATATTTATACCAATCTCAGTACTTCTACTACATAAACGTTGCTTCGTATATTATGTGACGACATTTACCAACTCTGACGAGCTTCACAAGCAATAACGTGAGACCATAACTGTGCAGGACCTGTAGTTAAGATCAGGGGACAGGAAAGAAAGTAGTTATTTTCAATGAATGGCGTTGGTACATGGTGTAAGTAATTTTTATAGCACCTAGTTGCTGTCTACGTCTTATCTACTAAATTCAAGGCAAATAAATAGGCAAGCGATAAGCCACACTGCAACTAGCAATGGAAATGACAAATGTTTAGAAACGTTACGACGTTGGATATTGCCCGCAAGACTGCTCAACCTTCTGCGTGGTGCGGGTAACTTCGGCACGTGGGCAACATGAAATTCAATACACAGAAGGAAGAACGAATAATTATAATATATATATTATATATAATTATATATATATAATTTGCGTGTGTGTTTGTCTATTCAACGTGTACAATAAAGGTATAAAATACTTTTAATAATAAGAAAAATGTATTACAAATGCACTTTACTACTTAGACAATGGTGTCGCTGCTTTTAGCAATTACTTTATGAAATTAATTAGTAATGTACTTTATGTGTCCATGAATAAATACCTCTTAAGTTTTCAGAATTGCTTCAGAGTTCTATTTTGGCTTTGCCAAGGAAGAGTTAAAGACGTTTTCTCATTTCAAATATCTCCATGGGCAACGTATCACTGTGTGGCAGACAACATTTTGCCCGCAAGCTACTGTGAGAGCACGCCAGCTCTCAGATATTTGATACAACCTAAAGAACGTTTCAGTAATTATCTGTTCCGCTGTAATCAGGCGACCGTATGCCATTGGACCACGTTACTTTGATGTGAGGTACTTAAGAGCCGTGAGCAGTAAGATGTCTACCAGACTATACGGCGTAATGTACAAGTATCGGTATAGAAGACTGCATGCTGTAGCATAGGGTACATGTGTACCAACCCACACAACGCCACCTCAGAAGTCCATATTTTTAACTTTTTTGTTACTTTTTATTCTTGGCGTAGTGACGATGGTTAGTTGCTAATCAGGCTGTACTGAGCACCAGGCTTGTACCCTCACTGAAGAAGGGTACAGAGCCAGCGCTCTAATATCTTGTGGTTACATGAAATGTATGTTCAAGAACGCAAAATGTCCAACATTGCGTTCATAAAACGAATAAGTCATTATCATAAAATTTCAGAGAATCACAAAAAATAAATTATGTTTGGGCAGCTCATAACAAGATGCCACTAGGAAAACTAAGGCGTACATGAGAGAAAAAGATAATTGTAAACTACTCGTACATCTGATTCGTGATCTAACAAATGGTTTGTTTCGATTCTTGTCCTATCGGACACGTGTGCTGCTTCTTCTTGCAGCTCGCTCAGTTTTAATGCAGTCATATAAAGTAAGTATCTAGTAGGTAACACAAGCTAAAACAAAGAAGCGAAGAATGCTCTGATGCCTGCCATCTGCTTCTTTTCACCTGACGATAGACGATCCTGGTTATTTATCTAAGCTCCTTCTTTTCCTTATGTCTTGACTGCTGGTGTTTCAGTTTATATACTTTGGACTCTACTAACAACTGTATTTCTTTACTCTCAATTCTATAAACTTGAGCTAACCCGCTTTATATGCTTTGGAATTCCTACTGCATCCTTCTAGGTATGAACTTCGTTTTCAGGCCGTACACTAGTTGCAAATGGAGACATTTTGTAACATCTTAGTTCATTTACATTAATACGTTTTGTCTGCGCGCATTGTGTTTTTCTGGTTTTTTTAACCAATGAAAGCTTTTATATTAAACACTACGGAAATATAACCTTCACACATGCCCAAATCTATAAGGCACTCGACGTTTGTTAAACTTACAGTATATTAAAAGCACTGAACAGCGTATTTGAAAAGTATTATAGTATTTCAACTTATTGCTTTGGCTCGCAATATATGTACTATATGTGTTACGTTCGGGTGAATAAATTGCATAATATCCCATGGATTCATAAATTCCGCAATAAATATTAGAGGCTTAAGAATTTTATTCCCGGCAAAATGTAGATTTTTGATGATTCAGTTTTTAAAAGAGAATAATTGGCAAGTGGCGTAGAATTTCAGATCAAAGCCTCGCCGTAATTTCCTGATAATAATGCACTTTCTAGATACAAATTATTGACTTGTTTTGGGTCTGCATAAATGTCAGCAAATTACAGATATTTCTGTGTACATAAATTTTACGACGTCAATGAATTTTATGCAGCTACAAGACAACTCTTTCAAGATAATTGAAAATATGTGTAAATTGCAATAAATCTGGGAATCTGGGTGCGTGTTCTTTAATTACGATATCTCAACAAAGTAAATTTCACAAAAAAAGTATTGGCCGTAGAATTTCATTCGAAATATTTTTCGTTCCAATAAACGTTACAGTAATTCTACTCAACATTCACGCAGAAGCGCGAGTACTCATTCTTGGTAGGAAGCATTTCTTATGTTTGCCCGATATAAATAAAAACTATAAATGTGGCAATCAATTACAGTATCACTTCCAACTATCAAATTTCATGCTAATCGACCCTTTGTTTTAGTATAGTAACATGCGGTAAGGCAGACATGGTACTTTCCTTTGGAAAGCAACTGACGTTCGTAAAAGTTCCAACAGTCTGGACAGGTTTTGCAGTTCTATAAAATTAAAAAAAAAAGTAACAGACATCATATTTGGAACAATTTTATAGACTTTTCCCACATTACCCTGCTTAAAATAAAAATTAAAACATAATCTTTTAGGGACAGGGTCAGTTTCCTAATACCAACTCAGCTGGGTCCGATAAGTGAAGCTGTTACATGTATCTGAGCTACGCCCAGAGGTGTTAATACTATTGTTAGCATGAGGAGGGAGACCGGTCGCGTATGTTTAACACACGAAGGTGGATAATTGCGTAAAAGTAAACGATAACACATGGACAGGTTTTGTTGAAGTTTGGAGAGAATACGCTTTGTAAGACGGTGAGTAACATTGAAAAGCATTTGCTGTTAGATTTTCCACAGTGCACATATAACATCAAGGGAAGTATCTCCGCCTCATCATTCTTTCTTTATTTATTCATCCAAGACTTATCACGAACAAATCTCCTGGTGCGGTAAAATATTTGGGGGCAACGTAAATTACATGGAATAAGATACAGACCTGGTGGGCGAAGATGTAAAAGTTTCACTATCAGGTGCGCACCCACAAGGGGGCGGGGGAGGCTGCAGCCTCGCAGCTCCACCCACCTCCCCCAAATCTAAATTTAGAAAAAACAGATTTTGTAGACATGGTGATATGTAGTTTACGAGATTTTTTTAGCCTTCGGCTAAAATCACTCCCACTGAAATCGTCTGATGACTAATACAACTAGAATTCTGAAAAATAAAATAAAATAGGAAGTCTTAGATAAAAACTCAAAAAACTAAGCAAATTAGACCTTGTGATTTAAAATTAGGTGAATTATGGACCATGTAGCTCTATTTATTGTATCAAAGTGCGAGTAGTGTTACACGTAAGTTATGTTAACAATGTGGTTTTTAATGTACGGTTCTTAAAATGAAACATAAATTACAAACTTAGCCTCAAGATCGACCCCCCTTCAAGGAAAAATTCTGGGTACGCGCATGGGGGAGTGGGGGGGGATGAGAAGGAATAGAAGGTTTCCTATAAGACATATACCTTTTTGTGAGATCCCATTTTTATACCATGACGGGTGTAGGACGTTCCAAACTCAGCCTGAGTTGCGTTTACATGTAGGTCGTGCTGTGTAGGTACTTTAATTGCAAATCGCAAGTCCTTAACAAAAGCATGCATTAAACCCCGTTGGCTTAAACATGCCACACTTGATCAAAGTTTTGTTGGTGATATTTGAGTCGGTGACTACAAACAATGAAATATGATATATCAGAAGTTTAGCAGGGTTTCGGAGGAAGTTTCTGCTCCATCTTCAGAGTATAATAAATGTTTGTAAATAAAAAAACACTCACAAGACGAAGGAAATGTTTTGTAAATATGCTAATAACGAATGTGATTTTGATAATATTGTCATTTATTTGTTTTTTACATGTAAACTTGCTACACTCTGGTCATGTAGATTTAAGCAGTATCACGGTAAGCCATCTTTATGTAAGATGTCACATTACACATTTACTAGGACAGTGACTGAGCTATCGGGGAAGTAACGAATGTTACATTCTGAGTTTTATGACTAGTTAATACGACAAGACACTGCAATGCATGTTCTGAAGCTGCTAGTAGAGTGTCAAGTACTCTATACAGTTAATTCAGTAAGTGTGATATCCACTGAAGGTTGTCAAGTACTACTCGAATACATGTGGCTTCAAATGCACTTGGCCATTATAACGCCATAAATAGCCTATATCACTGGTACAGTAACCTGTCACTTAAAATTACAGTTACTTTGATACAGAATATGGGCCAAGACATACTCGAAGAGCCAGTATTAATTTATCTAAGTTCATATATCCAAAGTGTCAGAAAGGGATGTGACGAAATTTATGGATAAAAGTGTTTAATAAGGTCACACTACAGAACCGTTATACTGCAGTCGTTATGATGGCTAGGCTACGGACTGGAAGAGCGGGACTGATGTTAGGTTTTCATGCAGGTACAAGAGATTTTTCTTATCTTGAAAGCGCCCAGATCGTCTCTGGGGTAACCAGCGTCGTGTTTAATTGGTGGCGGAGCATAAAGCTGAATGCTTACCTCCAGTTATTGTTGAAGTTAAAATATGTGGAGCTGTACCTTCACTCGATCGGCATGTACAGGGACAAATTCATGGTATCAGGGTAGATTAAAAAGAAGTGACTTTTGGTAGCTGTCCTCTTTGAATACGTATTGTTTGTACCTTATCATTTTGCTTTTTGTCTTTTTCTACAGGTACCTGCATCTCTCCATGGCGCTGCAGACTTGCGTCTCAGAGCCACGCGTTTTCCGGTTTTCTGACTTTCTTTGTAAAGTTTCGGCGGAGGGCTCAGCCTATTGAGGGCTGTATATACGGACTATAAAGGCATGCATCCCTGCTGGAAATGCAGTTGAACTCACCATGGCAATGTCTCAAGCGACACCGGAAAGTACACACGTTAGACCGCGTGTACCCTCTGACTGGCGTCGCATTTCCTTACTCTGACAACATGGCAAGTCACTCTACGTCGAAAGATAATTTTTAGCGGTATACATTAATGATTGGACGCTGTGACATTTTTGGTTGATATTGATACGAGTTAACCAACTCCTTAGAACAGCGCCCTTTTCAGAAGTTTATAATTATGCAATAAGTGAAGAATTTCCCCGCATTATGTAGAAATCAGAAGTTCGTCACCGTGTCCTGTCCTCAGCCATTTAATTCAGCCCACGTCCACCCGCCCTCTTAAAGTTGCGTTTTAATAATATACTCCCAGCTATGGCTAGGAATTTATATTTTCTAACCAAACCCCTGCTCATCCTCCTTGATTGGGTGACCCAAATAACGTTTATTATTGGCAAATTTTACAAAAATATATTTTGCCCAGATATTGACATAAAATACTTGACATTGTCAGCAATGTTTTTGTCCCTTAAATACCTCCCTGCGGAACTGGGGATAATATCTGAGCGCCTCGTTGCACAGGGATTTTGATATTGTCTGACGTCAGCATTTGTCTGTTTATGATGCTCTGCGATCAACTATAATTTGATATTTTACAAGATAATACCAGTCTAAGAATCATTTAGGATCTTTTGGTTACATAAACATTTAAAATACCTCTATTGGTTATGACACTGTAGTGCCGACCACATTTAACTCAGTTGCTTAATTCGACGAATTTGTTGTTGTAGATTCGATATTACTTTACTTAGTGGACGCTGAGATTGACAACCCTCAGCAATAAAAGTGAAATTGTGGTTTGGCCATTCAGAATTATAGGATGTAAACGATCTAAGACTGAAGTTTGTCTATAATTCAAAGTGCCGAAACCGAAATCCGCAACTTCTTTTATATTTTTTTTATGTTTTGTTGTCCATAATTATCCTTTTATATTATTTGTGTATTTTGTGACATAACGGAAGATAGAACATGGCTGTTTTTATTATATCGAACTACGGTGTTGGAATTAAAATAATTTCAAAACACAGAAGCTTCGTAGCAGGTAGACAACGTTCTCATTTTGCGTGTAATACAACACCGTGTCTGCCTTTGCTCCCAGAATGCCGTATATAATTCTGCAGATTACAGTCATTGCGTCGTTGGAGCTCTGAGACCCAATGTGTTTTACTAAACCTAACTTATTTGCAACAATAAATTTTCATTTGTTATAAATTCGCATATCTACAATACATGTATGTACCCCATATATTGCTAGTCATAGCCTACATGGAGTAATTTTGGTTTGACTTCCAACAGATGCAAACATCCAGACGGGCACTGTGGCCCACAGAACCTCCTATTCAAAGGTTACCGTGGGCTCTTTTCTCTGGGAGTAAAGTGGCCGGGGCGTGAAGCTGACCACTTACTTGCACCTACCTCCTGGTTTAAGGATGCGTGGAGCTATAGTCTACCTCCACTTTCCCATATGTCGTGATGGTATGCGCAGGAGGGATCTAATGCTCTTTGTACAATACCATTGGACGGTGTTGATAGTGGGGCCCTTACGACCTTCTTGCTGAAGATTTAAGTCTTCTCACAAGTTACGCCATGTCTTTGGGTAAACAATTATCGAAGGTTCGGAACGTCGTAGTGCCTTCATTTTCAGTGTTTGGTATTGCAAGTCAATGTTTTAGTTAGGTACACGTGGAGCAGTTAATGTGCAGTTACATTCTTCTACTGCTGAACAGCATTCTGTTTGCCAAGTCAAGATTATGTAGTCACAATTAAGGCACGATGTTTTGAGATTAACACCTACGTTGAACGGCTAGAAAGTAAGTTTACATGGCGTGTAATGTGAAAATTAAAAAAAAAATTAAAATGAGTACGATGTAGAATGCAAGGGAAATTCATCGTCAAGAGATTGTTTGTTTCCGGGGCTGAAGAAGAGTCTTGTAGGCTACAAATGTAAAAATGATCGAGCGCGAGCTGAAAACAGTTTTGAGAGGATGGCTGGTACCACAGGACACAGACTCCTGTCAACGGGTAAAGGGAAGCTCATCACATAATAAGGTAAACAGTTTGATTTGACGGGGAATATGTGAAGAAGCGGTGCGATAGCAAGGCGATTAAACGTGAAATGTTTAATGTAAGATGTGAAAAGAAAGAACCCGAAATATTTGTATTGTAAACTTATTTTCTGACCAAATTCTTACTTGCTTCTTTCCAGACAACAACATTTTCGGCCATATTCAGCTTTCTTGGTTCTTCAAAATGCTTAAGCACGCGGGAAATACAAATAAAGCTTTAACAGATAAATTTGCTGTGCAACTTGTAGACTTTACCGTGTACTTCGCGCAGCCGACTACAAATTGCATTGGGTATACAATGAAAGAGGCTCTATGTCGTAGTTGATGAGAATTACTGCAAGCTGATGAGATTTACTGCAGTATAAGAGAATCTTAACTTTCTTCATACCGTTGTGACAATGAATAATAATATAGAAAAATGGTTGTTTTTTATTATTTTATTATAAGCACTGTTTCAATAATAGTATCTGTCAAGGTAATTTTTGCAGGCAATCTCGAGTAGGAAGTAGGATAAATCTTGCCGAGTGGAAAGACTAGAAAATCTGTGTTTGATTCCCTACGAAAAGGGTTTCTTTTTACAGCTGGTTGTTACCGGCCGTAGAGCCCACCCAACGTCGAATCCATTGTGTATGGGGGAATTTGGTTTTCCTGGGGTAAAAAGGTTGGAGCGTCAGGCTAATAATGTACATGAATTTAGCGAAAAGCTTCAGAAAGCTGGCCTTACATCTCAGCAAGAAGGACAAGGCTGATACTGTGTTGTAGCCACAAATCTTTACCGCAAACTTAAGTAGAAATGTGCGTTACACTTTGGAACTAATGGCGGGCAATGTCGTCGTGGTTATTTCTTGCACTGAAATATGACAGACTGCTGAGGAAATGTAATGTGTATCAGGGGTGTCCGAATTTTTTAGCAATGGGTCGCACGATCATAAATCCATTGATGAGACGGACTCCAAATTTATCATTGATAATTAAGGTGGAACATCTCTTATTAGCTATCAAATATATGGGTATTTGGCAGCAATGCAAAAGCGGTGAGCAAGCGTTTAGGCCCTACTGGCCCTCAGATTCATATATGCTAGGTAATTAGACAACGGTTTTGTAAACGTTTTCAAGTGGGAGCAAACAAGGGCCAGTTAGCCTGCATGTTGGACCCCATAGCTATGAATATAATGTAATAATGTGCGTGCCTGTATTCTTTCCGACACCACCACACTTTCGTAGTTACGAAATATAGCGAGTTATTTTCGTCACAAGCTTTTGGTTTTCAGTATTCCGGTCACATTTTAAGAAACCCCACAGTTTGAAGTTTGGTAAGCATTTTCTTCTTACTTATTTTTAAATGTTTGCCGCGAAGAACCAAATTTTGACTTGTGTTGACCGGCTGAATACACACTGAACGCTTGGTTATACTTAGCTAACACTACGGTATATTTGAGGCTGTCGTTCGAATAATAAATTATTTAATATGGTGATGACAGTGTCGCGTGCTATAGTTGCTCCTGTTTCAGTTCCAAAGCCCAGACGTGCTGAGGCCAGCCCGTCCTTCCTTTGCCTTTCCGGTGGCCTTCGCACTCCGCCCCCAGCATACTGTTGCCTCCCTGGAACACACAACACAGGCTCTGCTGTACTGCGTACTGATTAAAGCACAGAGCTGCATGGGCCACAGGCTCTAACACGGACATGTCTGTATTCTGCCCACACAGTTTATTTATGGTGTCATATAATTCTTACAATAAACAGCTACTATTTCGCAAATAGCCTTAACTGATTAGCCATGGTAATGGCAGCGCAGTATGTTCGCTGTTAGGTAGAGAGAGAATGTTTTAATACAAGTATTATTTACTTTAATTTAAGGCTTCAGTACTGACTCATCTAAATAATACGCGCTTTATCTTTCGGTTCCTAGCATCAAGGAAACACATAAAATCTTCACTACAAACATGAGGCGGTTAGGAAAATAAGCACAGTTTATTCTGGTAATCACACGAAACCTAAATTTCTGCTGTCAAAAGAACAGGGTTACTGGCCTTTGAGACACCTCAAAAAGATTTAATAGTGGTACAGTACGAAGAGGTAAGCAAAAGATTCTGCTCTGCCGTCTGGCTGTTTTGTAAAGCGCCTTCCGAAAGGCACAGCAATCGGATGTGACGTTTCTGCTGTGCGTTTGCATTGCTCCACGCAGCAGAGATTTACAGGTGGTCAAAAATGTTACCGCCGTTACCGTATTCACAAGGGTCTGAACTATATTCTAAGGTTGTAAATCCGGTCCTTATTCGCGTGTCCCATTTTAATATTATATTTCTATATGGATGGAGAAGATCATCTGGACAGATCGTGTAAAAAGAAAGTATTGCAAAGAGTCAAGGAGGAAAGGAACTTTCTATGCATAATACGAAGAAAGCATGCTGAATGGATTTCTGACATATGGTGTAGGAACTGCCTTATTTCTGACATATGGTGTAGGAACTGCCTTATTTCTGACATGTGGTGTAGGAACTGCCTTATTTCTGACATATGGTGTAGGA
>JGI20166J26741_11677807_pt1 | contig 11005 bp, 9 predicted proteins | sample TergutCu122P5_FD_26741 | JGI IMG/M metagenome (IMG submission 26741) | reverse complement strand
ACCGTCTCCGTGTACTTTTTTGTGTACCGAAGCGGAATAATCCGGGCGCTATATGAAGTAATTCGCAAGAATTACAAGGTGGATGGTGGCGATGCAGGGAACCGCAAATTACGCCCTAAAAAGCCACCACTTTGTGCGAAAGAATAAGCAATTGTCTAAAAATGGTTCGATTGTGTTAGTACCAGAAAATTGCGCTTGGCTTCTGTACCAAGCGAATCTAACATCATTTTTTCACGGTCCCACCTATACAAAACTTCTCACCGGATAGCAACATTTATTTTTCATCCCGCCGCAGTACCACAATTTCTGCAATTTCCCACCGTTTGACATGATGTTTTTTTTGCTTTTATTAATTAACTGGTTAATTAATGGAAGCAAAAAAATTTCATTTTCGTAATTTTATACTTGCGCCGCCCGAAACGATAGAATATTTTGAGCCCTAACAACCGGAAGTTCTATAAATCCAACCAAGGGAGGACGGAGCGCGTGCGACGGGGCAAAATTGAAATTCTAGAGGCTGATTATATTGGTTCTATTGAAGAAAAAAACTTAATAGAAGTTGAGGAGGGTTTTGTCTATCGAGATTCACAAGAAAATGCATATTTCATTCAAAATGTAGATAGTGTCATTGCGGTTTATCTTCAATGTGAAGGTAACGCTTAATTCAACATTGAATATTGGTCATGGAAATAGAAGACAGAATTATCGACTTAGCGAAAAAGCGATTTCTCACCTATTCATACAAGATGGTGAGCGATAGTTACGGGAATCATCACCGGCTATGGACGTTTGTCGATGCTGGTTTCATTCCAACTTGTATCAGAAAATACCGAATAGGAGACGAAGAGGCTATTGAGTGGCTTACCCAGCCCGCCGCATAACAGGGTTATGCAGAAGCCAAAGAAGGCCGGGAAGGGGCAACCCTTGCCCGGCCTTCTTTTTTTAGGGCAAGTCCGAACGGATCGAATCTCTAATATACAAGAGCATGATTTTGAGTTTCAGCAACACAAGGCAGCCGGTGGCCTCAATCCCGGCATGAAGGCGCACAAATAGCTCCCTAAAGGGCCTCGCAACAGAGGACGGGGGCAAAGCATAGCCAAACAAACAGACTGCCCGGCTGAAAACATGGGGCAGCACGGAATGGCCGACCGTCTAATTCACGGCCCCTTAGATACGCATTCATTTTATGGGTGCGGCCCGTCGTGATGGTGTGACAGCCATGCGGTGTGACGAAAAGGGATGCTTGCGCCAAGCCTCTCCCGAGCGGATAAAGGCACACCTAAGCCGCTTTCAATCGTTCCGGTTCGTGTCCGGCAGGTAATGGGCATCATTACCCGATACATCGCCCCCTCCCTGAATAGTCCCCAGGATTCAGGGAGGGGGCGATACTCAGGACAGGGTATCCCCCTTCCTGAACATCACATTTGATTGTTGAATATTACAACAAAAACAACAAGATAGGAAACAAAATGGAGTTCAAAGCAGAGAATTACGACAGTTCCGTTGATTATCAACCGATTCGTGCATCTCTCCAGTTGATATTTTCAGATGGCTGTCGAGAATTTACAGACACAATCGACCTGAATCCCTGCTGGACTGCCCGTTTTATCAAGACATTGAGGGGAAAGGAAAGCATGTACTTGTATCTTGGTCAGGCATTGCCGCAAGGCTCCCCTGAATTGAACCACCACAACAGGCGAGTCCTTGAGGCTCGCACCAATATCAGCAGCAAACAATTTCGCGGATGGTTGCGAGACAAACCTAATAATCAGGAGAACTAAACATGAACGTAAGACAGGTATATTTGATAAAAGAAAGAATGACAAATGTAGCGCTTTCGCACGATTTGTCTCTTGCAATTCTCCAGTCCGATTTTGACAGACTTGAGACAAAATGGGGAAAGGCTCTTTGGTCTCATGCTGAGAAATGTCGATCAATTATGGAATCAAAGCTATTGACCCCGCAAGGATCGAAACATGAAGTCCAAAAGGAAATAGACAAACTTCTCAAGTTAGTAGCTGAAGAGGATAACCTGATTTCCAGCATAGCCAAAGCCGTTGAAGAGATCGACGGGGCAATCATGAATGCGCTTGCTGTTGCCCTTGGCAAGAACCGCGTCATGAGCGATACAGACCGGCTCATTGAACAGCTTCGACAGCAAGAGGTCCGCGCTTTGTGGCCTCATTTGCAGGATAGGGCCGAACAAGAATACAAACTGAAGGTGGCGAACGCCAAGAAATTTAACTTGGCCCTGGGCGATGAAGAGAGAAAGCACCCTGATATTATTAAGGATCAATTCCTTAGAGCATGTGAGACTTTCAGTGAAAATATTGAAGTAAATAGGTTGCTTGTGAACGCCGTTATGCAATCGCCGGTCCCGATCCTGACAGACGAAATCATCCAGGGCGGTATGGAGTTACTGAAACAATCCGTTGCGCCTGACCGTCTTATTCAGCGGCAAGCCGCCCTTGTTAGGGCCGAGGCAGTCGGGATCATGGCTAACACCCTAAAGGGTTGCGTTGAGGAACCGTGGTCGTTGAATTTGATTTATGAACCCTATGACCCGGTTTCTGACCAAGAAAGGGCGAAGGCGACGGCATGACCACGCAACAAGAAGCCCTCGCCGCCTATTTCCAGGCGCAGCAGAAGAAAGCCAGCGACGACGAGCAAGAGCTTGTCGGCCTGCAATGCCTTTTCCTTGCGGTCGGTCTGCGCAAGTTGTTCCGAGAGCTTGGCGCGTGGCTTCACAACAAAGGCGAGCAAACCATACGCCCGGACGAAGTTCTCGCCGTCCTTGAGCAAATCCGGGCATTGTCAGGGCCGTATAAGCGGACCCTTGCCAGCGCGATTGCAGTAGCTTGCGGGGACGCCGCTGTTCGGTCGGTTGAATCCACGCATGTCATGCTCACTATTGGCGGGGCAGTCGATGGGATCACACGGCCTGATTTCCCCGCAAAATACTTTGAAGATACATTCCATAGCATTCCGGTCGGGGGAAATCTTCTCCAGGAATGGTGCAACCGGGCTTTTGACAGCCTGAGCATCGACAAGATCAAGCTGGAGATTGAGAAAGGACTTTCGGAGTTCCGGTCTTATCAGCAGGTTGCCCGCGCCTTGCGTGAAACCATCCCAGGAACAAGCAGTCAAATTGACACATTAACGCGGACTTACATGCACACCGCAACGACAGAGGGGACGCTGGCGGTGTATCGGGCAAACAGCGATATTGTAACGAAAATTCAATGGAACGCCGCCAACGAGGAAACAACCTGCATCGCCTGCGCTTGGCTGGACGGCCAACGGTTCCCATTGGACAATCCGCCGCCCTGCCCTAACCATCCGCGCTGTAGATGTTGCTTGACCCCGGTCACTGACGGCAACAAATACGTTGACGTATCAATCCCAAGCATTCAGCAGGCGGCTAGGGTGCCGGACACCCAAACATGGTTTGAACAAAGCGACAAGCGGCTTGAATCACTGGTTGGTCCGAACCGGTTTGCATTGCTGAAGGCTGGGAAAGTTCAATTTGATGATCTTGTCGATCCGGGAACATTCAAAATAAAACCACTTGAGACACTGTTACCCGGTCAGGATACACGGAAAATAATTGCAGATTTGAAAGATAAAGGTGATTAAATGGCTACAAGAGGAAAAAAGCCAATATTGACAAAGCGGATTATAAGCGACATTTGCTTTGGCATAAAAAAGGGCTTCACGGTAAAATATGCTTGTTGTTTGGCTGGTATCAGTGAAAGTGCTTTCTATGGTTGGATGAACAAAGGACGCAACAGAAAGAGCGGGCTTTTTGTGGAATTTGTGGAGGAAGTCGAGAAGGCGCAGGAACATATCAAAAGTTTCAATCTGCGCATGGTCCAGGAGTTGGCAAAAGGTTACGGCCCGGTCACAAAGACACAGGTCCGCAAGGATGCTGACGGAAATGTGATAGGGACCACCGAAACCACCGAACAAGGTTTGCCCAGCCTTCAGGCGTTGACATGGCTGCTTGAGCGCAGATGGCCCGAAGAGTTCGGTCCTAAACGGGAATTGGCGATTACCAACAGCGACAACCCTTTCGAGGTTGGTCTGTTCGGGCAGCTTTTAATCGGTTCAGACAAGGGCGATATTGCCGCCGACTACGACTAAGCCCGCCAAATGCCCCGCAATCGATTTTGAGCATGAACGCATGGCATGGGTAGCGTTTGGGTGCAATCTTCAGCACAGGGCGTTACAGGGCGTTCTCTCGTGAGATGGGGAAATAAAGAAAGCCGGGAAGGGATAACCCCGCCCGGCTTTCTTCGTAGGAGTAAATTCGAAGGCTATTGAGACGTTCGAATGCCCAAAATGTAATCATTGAAAACGGGATGTCAAGAAAAAGATTTCACAGTGAAACCGCTAAAAATAGACTTTGAACGCTCTAGAGGCATTCGAAGTCAAGAAAATAATCGTTGAAAAACGGGATATTAAGAAGCGGACTTTTCCTCAGTCCCAAATTATACCCGGCTTTATACACGGTTTCTGCAACGATAGGGGCTTTTCAGATGCCAAAATCGAGCAGGACAGTCAATCCGAATACAGATAACCACAAGGTGAAAATATGAGCGCCTCTTTGAATGAATCTATCAAAATCATAATCGATGTTGTTGCCAACGGCAAGGAAGCCCTTCCCCAGATCGCCAAGGGATTACAAGATTTGAACAATGCCGCCAAGACAGCGGCATCCGGCATCCAACTTTCTACAAAACAGATCGTCGAATTGGATAAAGCCCTGACAAATTCAGCAAAGGCGGCAACCGGCGCAAGGAACACGTTGAAGGAGGTGAGCGTTTCGGCAAAGAATGCCGGGAACAGTGCAAAAACCGCCTCGACTGGCTTCGACAGCCTAATCAAGAAAATATCAGCCCTTGCCGTCGTGTATGCTACCATTAGAACGGCAATGAAGATGATTGACACCGCAGACGAATATCAGTTGCTTGACGCAAGAATCAAACTTGTCGTCGGTTCAGAGGAAAAGCTGATTGAAACCCACAAGATGCTTTATGAGGCGGCAAACAATTCGAATACTTCTTTTACCACCACATCCGAAACCTTTATAAAGTTTGCCAAAGCACTACAGGGAACGAATGTATCGGAGAAAGATATTATAGGAATGATTGAGACACTAAACAAGTCTTTAATTGTATCCGGTAAATCAGCGGACGAAGCATCCGCAATGGTTGACAAAATGGCGAAGGCGTTTCGTTTTGGAACTGTAACCGGCATTGACTTCAGAGAGATAATGAACAACGGCGGTATGGTTGTCCAGTTGATGTGCGATTATCTCAATGTTACCGCCGACGAATTGCGATTGATGGCTGAACAAGGCAAGATAACCGGGGATGTCCTTTATAACTCAATGGCCGGAGGGGCGGATAAAGTAAATAAGGCGTTTTCAGCCCTACCGACCCCGATAGGTGAAGCACAGACCAAACTCAAAAACGTCTTCAATGAGATAATCGATAAAGCAAATAAAGGCGGCGGGGCAACAAAAAGCATTTCCCAGGCCATTATCGACATTACGACTGAACTGAAAAATAACGAATCAACCATTGTCGAAACATTCAAAGCAATAGCTGAGGCGGCTGGTTTTGTGGCAACTTCTGTAGCGAAGATTACAGCAAATATGGCTACATTTATTCGTGCTTCATCTGCTGTAGCCGCTGGGCAACTTAGCATTGGCGAAGCCATTGGAATGGACAAAGAGGATTTTGTAAAATGGGACAAAGAATTTGATACTGAAATTGGAGTAATAAAAAGAAAGATTGCAAAAGCAAAAGAGGAAATATCAAGACAAGACGCAAACGGCGGAGCCCCCGAACTGTTTAAGGAAGATTTGGTAAAACTTGAAGAACAACTTGCAAAAGCAGTTCTTGAGAAAGCAAAAAAAGATAATATAGCTGCATCCCAGGCGGCAGCAGAAGCGGTCAATAGACTTAATCCTAAACTTCAAGTCCATGCCGATACATTGGACAAAATCAAAGACAAATACCTTGCTGCTACAAAGGCAATGAACGAATACAATATTGATGTTGAGAACATAAATAAAGCAGAAAAAGCAGGTCAATTCTCTAAAAACGCAGATGAAAACGCAAGACTTGCGGAAACAGCACGTAAAAATGCAAAGCGCCAACTTGATAATATTATCGAGTCACAGAACAAACTAGAATCAGGGGCAAATGGCGCAAACACGGCATGGCAACAGTTTGGGAATACAGTCCGGCAGGTCGAGGCGCAGATTGCCAACATGAACAAGGAAAAGGAACTTGCCGGACTGCAAAAGATTATCGAGTGTCAGAAAGAAATACTTGGGGCAGAAGCCGAATCGAACACAGAGAAAAACGATACCATCGCTTTGATTGACCGGCAGATTGAGGCATATCAAAGGCTGCTTGCTGCTATCCCGGCATCTCAGAAAGGAAAGAGCGAAGATACACAGTCGGAACAGCTACAGACAAAAATCAATGACCTGCTTGTTCAGCGGGCAAAGGCGCAAGTTGACATCAATAACAGTACAATTCGGGCATTGGACGACCAAATCATCCAGAACCTTGAACTGGAAAAGATTGAAGCCGGAAAACTTGGTTCAGCAAAGGAACGGGCGCAAGCTGAAGTAAGAATTACGGAAGAGATTCTAAAGCAAAAGATAGCACAGAAAGACCGTGAAATTAAGGGACTTGAGGCAAAGGGCGGCAACAAGAGTATCATGGACGAAATCGCCCTTAACGCCGCTAGAACCGAATTGAGCGGCCTGAACTTAGAACTGAAGAAAGTACAGGCCGAAGGAAGCAAGAAGATTGCGTCCGATTGGCTAAGAGACCTTTCGGATCGATGGAGGGAAACAGCGGCGTCCGTCGATGAATACCGTATGGCCCTGCAAGCGGCCAAAGAGTCAAAAGCAATCAGCGAACAGGAATTTGATGAAAAGATGGTTGCGTCCGGGACCGATATGTGGGCAGCCCTTACGCAAGGGTTCAAACAGGCCAAGCGGGAATTTCAGACCGATGCCGAAACGATGATTCAAATAGGGCATGATCTCCCAGGCCAGCTTACTGACGGGTTCGCCTCAGCCTTTCAGGATTTTATAACAGGGGCAAAGACCGCCAAGGAAGCATTCGCCGATTTTGCCCGCTCGACCTTGTCTTGGTTGATTCAGCTTATTGCCAAGCAGCTTGTCCTTGATGCCGTTCAATCAGTTGGATTCTTTGGCGATGGCGGACAGATAGGGGCGGTACAGAAAAAGGCTGCTGGTGGCCGTATCCACGGCAGCAGCCCGTCAGATAAGGCAGACAATATTCCCATCTGGGCAACCGCTGGAGAGTTCATGCAACCCGTTCGAGCGGTACGTCATTACGGCGTTTCATTCATGGAGGCAATCAGGACGCTCAAAGTCCCCAAATCAACGGCAAAGGCAATGGTTGACGGTCTTAACTTGTCAATGGCTATGCCGTCGTTCCGTTTGGCCGCTGGTGGTCCAGTCCCGTCGATGGACCAACTAAGCCAAATAACCCAAGCAGGAGGCTATAAAGGGGGGGATGTGGTGGTCAAGGGCGGCGACACAAATTTACGGATTGCGAACGTATTGGATAAGAACCTGATTGGCGATTTTCTGCAATCGGCTGACGGGGAGGATGTGCTGATTAACACGATCCGCCGCAACGGCTCCACTATCCGGACCATAATCGGAAGTTGAGCATAAAAACGAACGTTAAAATGTTGACGTTTTATGCACAAAAACGGTTGAATTAGATGCCATAACATGATACATAAAAACACAGGAAAAAGGTTTTTATGCAAATCACACCAAACGAGGGCATGTTGTGGCAAAGAAGAAGGCGGCAGCCGAACAGGCGGGGCAACAGGGGAAGGTTTACGGCTACACGCGGGTATCTACCGACAAGCAGGATGACGACCGGCAGCGACTTGATATTTTCGACTATGCGGCAAAGCATGGCATGGCCGCGCCTGAGATCATAGCGGAAACCATCTCCAGCCGGAAGGATAGCCGGGAAGTGTTCGGGCTTATCGCCCGCCTCGATAAAGGCGACGTGCTGATTGTAACGGAGTTGTCACGACTGGCCCGGTCGATGATCGAATTAAACGGCTTGGTTTCCGATGCGCTGAAGAAAGGGGCATCGATCCACGTCACAAGCAACGGCAAGCCGATTGACGGCAGCCTTGAATCTCAATGCTTGGTCTTCGCCCTGGGCGTTGCCGCACAAGTTGAAAGGGACATGATAAGCGAACGCACCAAATCAGCACTGGCGGCACGTAGCCGGGCAGGAATAAAGCTAGGAAGGCCGACAGGCAAGGGAAAGAAGGTTGAGCAAGCGCTGGCGACCAAGGGCTTGACGGCCGAATACGTTGATGGTATGGCAACGGCGGGACTCAGTACGGCCAAGATTGCCAAGTTGCTTGACGTTGATGCGCGAACAATGGCCGCATGGCTGAAGGAACGGGGGAACTAAATATCTTTCCAAGAAACTCCACGAGAGAGAGGGCGTTGTGATGGAGCCGGATAAAATCCTTATCGCTGCTATTGCTGTTACGCTGATAATTTTTATTACTACCCCTGAAGATAACCACAAAAAAATTACTAAAGAAATAAATTATCAAACACAATCTCTTGTTATTGCTGTTGACAAACTCGAAAAAGAAGTTGATGAGTTGAGAAATGAAGAAGCAAGACTGATTGGGCTTATTGAGATTTCACGCGATTCCAACAAATTTACAGATGCTAAAAGATATATAAATTTGCTATTGTTAAAACACCCTGAATCTCAAAAGAAACAATATTACTCTAGCCTTTTGCCTGAGATAGAACAAAAAGCCAGTGAAGAACAGGCCGAATTAGAGAAGAAAAAATAAAGACTTTCAGATGCCAAAATCGAGCAGGCAAACAGCCTCGAAAAGAGTTTGCAGGGGAAACGCCTTGCCATAGCGGCCCGTCGAAATATTTCCGTCAGCATGGCCTAACATCTGGCTAATCTTCAGCGGATCAACCCCGGCTTGCTTCAAAGCGTCCGCGAAGTTGTGACGGAAGGAATGCAGGCATTTTACTTCCTGCCCGTCCCCTTTCTTTAACTGCCCGATCTTCAGCCCTTTCCGGTACACAGCAAACCACCGGCTCAGCTTGTCGCCGGGGCCATTCGTTGTGCCCCACATCTCGGGGAAAAGCCGCTCATGCCCTGCTTTCTTCACCTTCGCAACATAATCAAGGAAACCGCGCTCAACGATAGCAGGATGCAGGGGGATTTCCCTTTCACTGTTGACTGTCTTGAGCCTTCCCGCGCCCTTTGTGATACGGATTGCCCAAACCCCGCTTTCCTCGAAAACATCCTGAACCCTGAGTTGTGACACTTCTTGCGCCCTCGCCCCGGTGTACAATGCCAACAGCGTACACCAGTATTTGAACGGATGCCGCAAGCTGTCCAGGCTGAACCGTGACGGGGCAAAGATCGTTTGCAGATCGTCAGCGGTGAAAGCCGCCCGTTCCTCGGATGTCTTGCGCCGATCAAGGCGCATCTTCATCCCCTCGAAAGGATTTATGCCACAATACCCATTGCGGCAAGCCCACAGGAACAGCGATGAAACGCGCTGTAGCTTCTCGTTGATCGTTCGCGGGTGTGCCAACTCTCGGGCGGGGATGCTCATAGCCGCAAGTTGCCGTGCGGTCTTGCCCTTGTACTTTGCCAGCTTTCCCCGGTTCGCCGGCAACTTGAGCAGGGTATCCTTGAACAGCCGCGCCTCTTTGTACGATATGGCGTCAATGGGCAAGTTTCCGACGATCTCAGCCAAAAGTTCATGGACCGCCTGTTGCTCGTTGAGTGTTTCGGGTGTCCAGCTTCCCTCTTTGACCTTCTCGACTTGGTATTCCCTAGCCACCAAGAGCAGCTTTTTTGAATCAGATTTTTTGCTTGTGCGGGCGGGTGCCGGTGTTGGCTTGGGTGCCGGTGTTGGCTTGGGTGCCGGTGTTGGCTTGGGTGCCGGTTCCGGCTTAGATGGTGCTGGCCTTAACAAATCAAGAGCGATAGCCGTTTCCTCTGGCGTTTTGCCCTCGATGGTAACTTTATTGCCGCCGATGAGAAGGGTTACTTTTGATGCAGAACCGTCAGAGGTAGGGGGATCATCTGGTAAATCATCCGGCAGTTGCTCGTATGTATTGAAAGATTCAGAGGGGCAAAGCTGATACGCTTTTATGGCGGAATTAACTATGGCCCTCTCTAAATATTCCTTCAGTTCAGATACCATGCTGGCTGCTATCTCCGCTTCTTTTCGCAAATCTTCTTGTCGTGACATCGTGTTTTTTTCGATTTTATGAATCAGTGCCAGAGTTTCTAAATGCAATTCGACGGCAACGGGGATGGCAAGTCGCTTGTCACACGTTCCGAGAGAGCGCTTGATTTCACGCTTGCCGACGACACCCCGCAAGCGTTCCGGGACTTGATACCGATAGTAGAGAACGCCTGAAACGGGGTGCCGCTGTAAATGGCTGGCGATGCGGATCATAAAGTACCACCTTTTAGGCCCATTTTTAGGACCAGGTACTTTTTCACTCGCACTATGTTGAAAGATAACAGATAGTTATCTGTATAGATGGTGGCGATGCAGGGACTTGAACCCCGGACACTACGGATATGAGCCGTATGCTCTAACCGGCTGAGCTACATCGCCAGAACACAAGCCGGGCGGCTTGAGCGCGGCAATATTCTAAATTTCCAGTTGTTTGTCAACAAGAAAACTCCTGCCGCCAATCCCGCGATTGCACCAAACGCCCCCTGAAAAAACAATGCCCTTTCCCGCGGAACATCCGCAAGAAAGGGCATCGATACGCAGCAGCAGGCCAAACAGGCCAGTGCCGGCGCGGGCCGAGATCGGCTTACATCATGCCGCCCATACCGCCCATGCCGCCCATACCGCCCGGAGGCATGCCGGCCGCGCCAGCGCCCTTGTCCTCATCGGGCATTTCGGC